>Ga0307987_1001282_pt1 | contig 13901 bp, 14 predicted proteins | sample EllFjometagen181_FD_203157 | JGI IMG/M metagenome (GOLD analysis project Ga0307987, IMG submission 203157) | Marine microbial communities from Ellis Fjord, Antarctic Ocean - #181 | ecosystem: Environmental > Aquatic > Marine > Unclassified | place: Southern Ocean | collected 2014-10-08
CCTCTTCGGCTAGTGTCCTACGCTTCGCTTTGCTCCTCTTCGGCTAGTGTCCTACGCTTCGCTTTGCTCCTCTTCGGCTAGTGTCCTACGCTTCGCTTTGCTCCTCTTCGGCTAGTGTCCTACGCTTTACTTTGCTACTTTTTAGTTAGTTTAAAATTTTATTTTTTTGAGATGGGTTGGATTCGAACCAACGATGGAATACCAATAGATTTACAGTCTACCGCTTTAACCACTCAGCCACCATCTCTTTTTTTTTAAGAAATAAAATTCGATAATACTGTTTAAAAGAATCGAACTTTTAAAACAACGGGGAATGAGCCCGCGTCGGAACCACCCAAACAATAAATTAAAATAAAATAAATTTACAGGATTATTACCTTCTATGATGTTTATTTAAAAACTTCAATTTTAAAAAAAATTAATTAAACTTTTTATTCGCTCACCACTACTATTATATCTCAATTGATTCTTAATTTAATTACTATAATGTTTTACTTCATTAAATTAATATTAAATCCTAATTATTACAAATATATTTATAAATCAAATAAATATTTACTAATTAGGTATTGTAATTATATTTACATATATTTTTAAACCTTAGGTATCCTTTTAGTGCTTTTTAATAAATTTAATACTATATTTTAAGAAATACTCATAATCGGACTTGAACCGATACCCGAGAAGATGAGGTTTTAAGCCACACGCGTCTACCATTTCGCCATATAAGTAATATAAAATACTACAGTATTAAAAATTAACAATTTTAAAAAAATTTTTAATTTATCGCTAAACTTAAAAAAAAAATAAAAAATAAATTTAATATTTTATAAAAATTTTAATAAATTTTATTTTGTTAAAAATGTTATTATTAAATTTAAAATAGTTGTGATTTTAATTGTTAAATTAATTATTATCACTTACTGGCTTAGCTTAAGAACAATACCCCTATTAAGGGTAATTCATAACCATAGGCCAACTTTTCCCGGTCCTCTCGTACTAAGGTAAAAAACTATAAATTTAAATTAATATAGTAGATAGGGACCAAACTGTCTCACGACGTTCTAAACCCAACTCACGTACCACTTTAATCGGCGAACAGCCGAACCCTTAATAGATTATTCACCATTAGGATGTGATGAGTCGACATCGAGGTGCCAAACAATTTCATCGATAAGAACTCTCAAAAATTATCAGCCTGTTATCCCTAGCGTACCTTTTATTTGTTTATCGATAGTTTTTCCTTACAAAACTATCGGATCAATATAATAGACTATTTTATAAATCCTTAATATATTTATTAATACATTAATCAAATTTTAAAAATTTATTTCAATTTTCTGTATATTAAAATATACTATTAAAATTTTATATACACCTCCGTTACTTTTTAGGAGGTAACCGCCCCAGTTAAACTACCGACCTATCTATAAATAGATATAAAAATTAAAATTAAATTTTATATTAAGCTTTATATTAAGTAGTTTTCCATTAAAAATATAAATTTACTACATAACTATGTAACTAAAACTTAATAAAATAAATAGGCTATAGTAAAGGTGCATAGGGTCTTTCCGTCTAGCTATATTAAATTGCATCTTCACAATTAATTTGATTTCATAAGTATAATATTGGAGACAGCGAAGCGGTCGTTACACCATTCATGCGGGACGGAACTTACCCGTCAAGGAATTTCGCTACCTTAGGACCGTCAGGGTTACGGCCGCCGTTTACTGGGATTTATATAAAAAGCAAAAACTTTTTAATTTTATCTTGCAGCACTGGGCAGGTGTCAGATTTTATACATCATTAAAAAATTTAGCAAAATCTTATGTTTTTATTAAACAGTCGCCGCTCCTTCTTTTTTTAGCACATTTGTGCCCTCTTTATTCCGAAGTTACAGAGTAAATTTGCCGAGTTCCTTCAATATTATTACACTTTATGCTTTCATTTATTCAACTAGTTTACATGTGTTTGGGTTAGTACAATAAATAAATTATAATTTTCCTGATTTCTACTATTTTTATTAAAAAAAAAATTAATTTTAATAAAAACAATGATTATAAAAAAAAAAAATAGAAATTTATTATAATTTAAATCATCTAAAAATTCGATATTATCTTATTATTAGAAATTGAATTACATTTTATAAGATTATCTATATAAAATAACCCTAAAACTTTATGCAATAATGATTCACGCATTATATCTATTACTTACACTGATATAATTTATATTGTTTTTTTAAAAAAATTTAACAATTTTTCTTTATAAAAATACAACATATTCTACTACCAATTATTAAAAATAATTTTATGGCTTCGGTATATTATTTACTTTAATTCATTTATGATTTAATATTAATAAATATTTTTTTTGCAAAAAAATAAATCTAATAGTGAGCTTTTACGCTTTCATTATTGGATAGCTGCTTCCAAGCTAACCTCCCATCAAATTGAATAATTTTAAATCTTATTATTTAATAAATATTTATAAACCTTAACCTATAATCTGGGCTGTTTCCCTTTTGAATATTGACCTTAGCGCCAATAATCTGTTTTTAAAAATAATATATAATATTAGTAGATTAAAAATGTTAAATTATTAAATAAATAATAATTTTTTATTAATATTACTCAACCCTTATACATTAAAATATTAAACTCTACTTAAATAGATTTCGTAGAAAGCCAGCTATAACTAGGCTTGATTAGCCTTTCACCCCTAATTACAATTTATCTTAAGATTTTGCAACATCTACAAGTACGGTCCTCAAATATAAAATTTTCAACCTAATCATAATTAGATCGCCTAGCTTCGGGTCTTATTAAAATAACTTTAATTTTTTCAATACGCCATTTTTATAATTTAGCTTGCTATTTTAATAAACTCATCAGTCCATAATACAAAAGGTACATTAACACATTAAGCATTAATTATAAATTTGCACTAAATTTCAAAATCTTTTTAATTTTATAAAAAAATTCTTTTCACCTTTTTTTCACAATACTTATTTACTATAAAGTTTAAACTATATTAGTTTTAAAGAAGGTTCTTTATTATTCTATCTCAATTACATATTGAAATATACTGGTAATTAACATATTTAATTTTAAAAAATTAATATTAAAATAAAAAAAAAAGAATATTTAAAATACTTAAGCTATAAAAAATAAAGCTTAATAATTGTATAAAAAATGTAGTATAAAATAATTGGTTTCAACTCCAAGCATTATTAAATTTATAAATTATACTTGTAATAATTTTTTTAGTAAAAATTTCTATCATATACTTTTCTCCAAAAAATAAAGCCGCGTATAAGAAAACATTCCTAACAAAAACTTCACTTATTTTTTTAAAAAAATAATCAAAATAATAACCAGCTTGGCTAAATCTAAAAAATTCAAATTTAATGAAATATGAGTGCAACATACGTAATTAATTTAATAAATATTTTTATAAAAAATTTAAATTATTACTCCTTTAATATTAAAAGTCTTTTTAATTGGTTTTTTTTTATTTTTCTTTTTTCAGAAAAATAATTTTCATGTTTTTCAAGTACAAACATAGTGTACAAAAATAAAAATAATCAAAAAACCATAGCAAAGAAGGCTACAAATTGCGCCGTAATAACAAAAAATGTGTGGAATAACTCATATAATCAATATATAATTTTTATTGGAATTATAAAAAAAAAAAAATAACTAAAGGAATTAAATGTTCCATTAAAGTTAGCTAAATCTTCCCATATTAATTCAAATCCTGTAAATAGTTTTAAGTCAAAATCAAAAAAAATGATTAAGTCATGTAGACTAATATAAGTAAATATCATTAATACAAGACGAACTCCTTGAACCATTAAACGAATATAAAACGCTGAGAAAGCGATATAATCATACATTAATTCCATTGTTAGTAATGAAGTTGATCCTACTCCTCTTAAATATGTTAAAAAATAAATACCAAAATCATATAACAAATATGTTGGCATACTAATAATTATATAATATAAAAAAGGAAATGAATAAAAAATCATAATAATTTCTGGAAAAACACTTATAACGGTTCAAACATAAATATACACATATCAACCAAAAATATAACTTAAAACTATTAAACCCAAAATCATATCATCAAGTGATCCAATTTCCTTTTCTGATTCAACTAATAAGTTTGATGAAATAAAATCTGAATCAATAGTACTTTCTTCCTTTACTGATGTATTATAATAAGTAAAATAAAAATTTACAAAAATTGTTACTAAGTATAAAACAAATAACAATTGAGAAAATTTCATTATTGGTGATAAAAAACTTTCAGAAATATTTGTTTCAACAATAGAAATAAATACGTTTGACGTTGCGTTAAAATAAATTGTTGATAAATATAAAAAATTTAAAAAAATAATTTCAGGGTGATAAATAAAAAGTAAAGAGTTTTCTTTAGATAATAATATATTTCTATACCAATCGTTATTATAAAATATTTTATAAAAATTATTTAAAATGTATTGATCAATGATAACGGACCAAAATAAATTAAAATTACTAAAATTTATATTTAAATACCATATAGTTGAAAAAAAAAAATCAAAGGAATCATCAAAAATTATATTATTAAAATTAAAGTAATATAATTTAAAATCATACGCTCAGAATGTTTCAACAAATGTGTACATTCAGTCAGTTCCGTGATAAAGACAATTTAAACAATTATTTATAAGTAAGCTATCTGTACTATTATCAATTAAAAATTCATCTAATAATAAAGTCGAATTTAATGATCCTAAAATTCCCATAGGCTATGGCTCATGATTAGGCATTAAATATCAACTCTACTAGATAACTTATTTATAACTTGTGTATGCTTAAAAGATGTAATAACAATTAAAAACTAAAAGTAAGATAAAAAATAAATTTCAAAGTGCATGAAATTCAAATTTTTTAAAAAATTGAAAGCTTATAAAATAGGTGCGTAAGATGTGAATTGTTTCCTTTACCATAAAAAGTTGTGTAATGTCAGGAATTTTTCTTTAATTTGTTTAGTTTGTTCTTTAATTTGTTTAGTTTGTTCTTTAATTTGTTTAGTTTGTTCTTTAATTTGTTTAGCTTTTTTTTTTTCAAATATATAATCTTAGCATATAATTACTAATAAATTTAAAAAAATAAAAATTTAAATAATAAAAATTGTTTGGTTTAAATACGGGTATGGAAGTTAATATTAAAAAATCTACTTCTAAATATTTCGGTATATCGTTTTTATAGGCAAGCGTATTAAATGTTCAACTAGGTACATATTTACTACTTTGTTTATAAAAATTAGTCCTATTTTTATTTATTTTTCAAATTTTTAATTTTATTTTAAATAAATTCTTATAAAAGACTAATAAATTATTTTTAAAAAACAAATAATAGTTTTTATTAATAATTAGTTGGATCCTATCCCCAACATTTACCTTAAAAAAGGGGTTAGTGGTTATACGCCCATTTACATAAACATACCTATTTTTAATAAAAAAAAATAGATCATTTATAAAAAAAACTAAATGGCTCCTTAGTAGGATATTAAATAAATAAAACTCTAATTTTAAAAAAAATTGGTTTGTGGGCTGATTTTTATTTAATTTCAAAAATTTTATTATTTTTTTATTTTTAGCGAACTTATTAAAAAAAAGTTTTTTTAAAAGTTTATAATTTTCTAAAATATATTTAATAAATTTTTTTTTAAAATCAAAAATTTTTGTAAATGGTTTAAAAAAATTTAACGAATTTTGTTGCTTTAAGTAATCAACAAAAATAGATTTTTGCGGGTTATATCTTTTTTTTTTTAGCGAGTGTCAGTTTTTATATAGTAAAAAATTTAAAAGATTATTTTTTTTTTTTAAAAAAATACTTTTTAAATAAAAAAAGTAATTGTATTTATTAAAAAAATGTTTAGAGAAGTAAAAAAAAGAAAAATATTTAAAAAAAGAGAAATATTTAAAGGTTACGTTTTTTTTAGTTAATATATTTTCAAATGATTTATTATTTAAAAAAAATGTATTATTAAAATAATTAAAAAAAAAAATAAATTTAAAAAAAAATGGATTTTTAAAAAAAAATGGATTTTTAAAAAAAATGGTAAACGTGGAATATGAGAAAAAAAAGGGTTTGATAAAAAAAACCATAGCGTTACGAAATCAAATTTGCGGGCTTGAGCTATAAAACGATGCTAATATATTTATTAAAAAACAAATTTTATTTTTTTGATTTAGGCTTTGTTTTTAGTTTTTTTTTTTTTTTTATTTGTCCTTTTAAACTTTGTGCCTGAAGTGGCGCTTTTAGCAACATTTTTGTAAATCCTGGATCAAATCCTAAATTAAATGCATTTTTTGAGACTTTACTTTTTTTTTTTGCACTACCTTGTGCACTCTTAGGTACATTTATTTGTCCCCTAGCCATTGACGTTAAATCAATTTTTACCAAACCTTTCCTTTTTTTTAAAAGTTGTATTCTTTTTTTTTTTGCATCTAACCATTCATTCTCCCATTGAACCTTTCAAAGTAAATTAAATTGTTCTGCTGCATAAGCAATATTTAAATCTGACAATGACACTTTACTGTATACACGGCGGAGTAATATAATCTTATAATGTCTTAAAACTAAATTTGATTTGTAGACGGACCACGCGTTAGTTCAAGTTCGTTGTCCTCTAACTGGTAGACCACGAGAATGTCGTCATCCTCTATAAGAAGAAATTATATCTAAAAAAAAAATATTTAATAAATTTTTTCTAACTATAGTTTTGTCTTTTGGTAAAATTTTATAAAAAAAATTAAAAAAACTTATTCAATGCGTTACGCTATATTTATTGAAATTATATTCTTTAAATATTTCACAGCGCAGCTCAACTAATCTCATAAATGCGTTGTTTAGCCCATAAGATTTATTTTTACAAATTGATAGTAAAGAGGTGTTAGATAAGTAGTAGCTACCATTAAATAATTTTCCTTCACGCAAATATTAATTAATTAAATGAGTTGTAACATTTAGACAAGTTATTATATTTTTTAAATGTATTGTTATTTAAATAATATAAAAAATTATAATACCTATAGTAAGTTTTTGTATTATTTAAAGAATTTTCAGTAAAGTGTGGGCTAACTTTATTTATAACATTATAAATAAATAATGATACTAACAGCCAATTTTGGTACTTAATATATCAAATTTTACTATGAAAGAAGGGTAAATTTTTTTTAGAAAAACTTCCGAATGCTATAGTATTGTTATCTATAAAATTTGAAAATTTTAAATTTTTATTAAAAATAAAATTATTTAATTTGTTTGAATTAAAAAATGAACTATATAGTATTCTATCATCTAAGATTAAAATTAATAAATTTTTTAAAAAAATGTCCTTATTGAATTCTTTTTGGTAACTATAACAGTTATCTCAAACACTATCTCAATAGTTGCTGTATCCTACACGATTTAATACTGGTAAATTTATTTGTCCCATAAAATTATTTAATTACCTTTTGGTTTTTTTTTTTTCTTTAATTGGGTAATAGAAGGGCTTTCTAGTAAATGAAAACTCACCTAGTTTATAACCTATAGAATATTTTGTAGCGTGAAGTTTTTTAAAAATATTACCCTTATGCACGATTATATAGTCATTTAAAAGACCACTCGGTAATATAGAATTTCTTGCGAATGTAATTTTTTTTTTTTTTTTTAAAAAAACATTACTTTTTTTAAAATATAAAAACCTTCAAATATCTTTACTGATAAAAAATGATTTTCATTTTGATCTAGCCATTTAATTATTTTATTAATGGTTTTTTTTTGTAACTCAGCCTCAAATAGATACTTCAGGTTTATTTGATTTTGTCCTACCACCGTGTGGGTGATCTACAGGATTCATAGCAACGCCTCTTACTTTAGGCCTAATTCCGTTATTTCTATTTACACCCGCTTTTCCTAGTGTTTGATAAAAATTTAAAATGTTAGAGTTTCGCCCTAATGTAACAAAAGTATCCCCTAAAAAATGCTTTTTTTTTTTTGTTGGTAACTTGATAGTAATTACGTTTAGGTCACTGTACTTTTTTACAATACGGCAAAATGTTCCCGCTGACCTGCAGTATTGGCTTTTATTTTTTTTGTTTACTATAATATTTGAAAAAATTGATTGTAAGTTAATAAACTTTAGTGGTATTAAATTACCGGGGGAGTAAAAGAAAAAAAAACGTAAGGGCAAGTAAGAAGATTGAAAAATTTGTCCAATAGAACAGCCATGTTGTAGTCCTACATACGAATAGCTCCCATTAGTGTATTTTATTAAACCTAAAAATATTTTTAAAAATTTATTTTGAAAAATATTTATTAAAATACTTAATTGCTTTGACCACTTCCTATTATAATTTAGAATTATTGCTAAGTTTTTATTTTTTACGCCGGTTTTATACCTTACTGTAATTTTACCGCTATAATTCCTACCTACATTATTTTTTTTTTTTTTAAAAAATTGACTTTTAAAAAATTTAATAAATTTAAATTTAAGTGTTGTGCTTTTATGCCTTAATCCAGATGTAATTGGTTTAGATTTATTTAAATATATATTAATTAAATTAATGCTTTGTATAAAAATAAGATATAGGTATAATTTATAAAATAAAGATTTATATTTATTAAAATAAAAGGAATTGAAAAATAAATTTTTTTTTTTTATATTGTTATTTTTAATTATAAAGTTATTTAAATAAACTTTAAAATTAAAAAAAAAAATATCTTTTAGTTTATTATCAAAAACCATTTCTTTCTCATAAATAAAATTATATGACTTAGCGATATTAAAATAATTATACTTTAAATCATAAAAATTCATTAAATATAAAAAAAATGGTTTTATAAAATAAAGGTTACTTTTATAATTTTTATGTAAAAAATTATAATGATTAAAATTTAAATTTAAATATTTATTAAAATAGTAATTAAAAGATTTATAAAAATAAAAAAATTTTTGAAAGAAAAAAAAAAAGGTTAGATTTTTAAATTTAGAAAAATAAAAAAAGGTAAGAGGAAAATTATAATTGTAATTCGTAATTAAAAATTTGTTTTTTCTCAGCATTAACTTCTTCTTCATCTATTTGTCTATATAAAATTTTTTGTAATTGTATTATACCAAAAAACAAAGCTTCTGCAGTTGGTGGGCAACCAGGGACATAAATATCAACAGGAATAACCCTATTACACCCCCTTACAACTGAATAAGAGTAGTGGTAATAACCTCCGCCATTAGCACAACTACCCATAGATAAAACTCACTTAGGATCTAAAACTTGCTCATATAATCTTCTTAACGCAGGTGCCATTTTATTAGTTAATGTTCCTGCAATAATCATTAAATCTGCTTGTCTTGGGCTTGCTCTAAAAATTACTCCAAACCTATCAAAATCGTATCTACTAACAGTGGCTTGCATCATTTCTAAAGCACAGCATGCTAGTCCAAAAGTTAACGGTCAAAATGATCCTTGTCTTGCTCAAGAAACAACGGCATTTATAGGTGTTACTATATAATCTACTCTCATATAAACTAACTTTAAAATTAATTTTTAGCTTTAAATAAACAATTTCCTAAATTTACGTCTTAATTTTTTTTTTAAAAAATCTGGTCTTTTAGTACCATATACGGAACGTCTTTTTAATTTTCCTAAAACACCACTTAGTCCACATATACCGCGAACACAGCTATAACGAACACCAGGTAAGTCTCGTGCTCCACCACCTCTGATTAAAGTTTCAGAGTGTTTTCTTAAATTATGCCCTATACCAGGGATATGGGCTACAACATACCTCTCATTTGATAAAAAGGTTTTTGCCGCTGGTCTTCGAGCAGAATTAGGTTTTTTAGGTGTAACGATACGAAGTCGCATAATAATGCCACGTAGTTGAGGGCATCGCTTATCACGAAAGTTTTTATAATAAAGGCTAGCTGCTTTTTTAGCTGCTTTTTTTTTTTGATAAAATTTAAAAAAACTTTGATTTTTTGTTAACATATTAAAAGTAAAATTATCCTAAATATAAAAATGAACTGATGTAGCTGAAGAATATTAATATATCCTCACAAAAAAAAATTCCAAAAAAATTAATAAAATTAAACAAAACTATAAAATAAACAAAGTTATAATTAATAAAAATAAAATTATTTTTTAATAAAAAATAATTTGATGATGTTTTTGTAACCATAAACTTAATATTTTGTATATAAAAATAAATAATAAAAAAATTAAATAAAGTAAAAAATATTGCAATAAAATAATTTTGTTTAAATAAAAAATAAATAAACATTAAAAATTTGCCAACAAAACCCATCATAGGTGGTATACCTGCCATGGATAATAAAGTAATTAATGTGGTTATTGATAAAAAAATTAATGAACCAAAACCTTTAAATTCGTTTAGTGTTTTAAAAAATCGTATATCAAATAAAAATAAAACACCAAACAATGTAAATAAAAGTAAAATGTAAACTGTTACATTAAATAAAATTAAACTAAAACCATATTCATAAAGATACATATTAAAATTAGATAAAGCCAAATTCATAGAATTCATGAATAGAAGTATATTTCATATTTGACAGCCAATAACTCCTAAAGACAGCACATCATTAAAAAAAATTAAAACAATGAATTTAAATTTAGGTCCTCAGCATCCAGCAGCTCACGGTGTTTTACGTTTAATTTTACAATTAAACGGAGAAATTGTTGAGAAAGCAGACCCACACATTGGTCTTTTACATAGAGGATCAGAAAAATTAATGGAAGATAAAATTTATTTACAATCTTTACCTTATTTTGATAGGTTTGACTATGTTTCAATGTTGGTTCAAGAGCATGCATATTGTTTAGCTATTGAATCCTTACTTGGTACAACTAACTACAACGCTACATTTACACAGGTAAGAACAATGTTTGATGAAATAACAAGGATTTTAAATCATATGCTCGCTATTGCCTGCCATGCACTAGATGTTGGTAGTATGTCCTCAGTTTTTTGGGCATTTGAAGAGCGTGAAAAAATTATGGAATTTTATGAGCGCGTAAGTGGTGCTAGAATGCATGCCGCTTTTTATAGGCCTAACGAAGTAAACTTACACGCAATTTCAAGTTTTTTGCTTGAAGATATATTAGAGTTTGTTAGAAACTGTTATACAACTCTAAATGAAATGCATAATGTGTTAACATACAATAAAATTTGAAAACAAAGACTTGTAAATATAGGATCAATTTCTTACAAAACATGCCTTACTTATGGTTTAACAGGAGTTTTGGCTAGGTCAACTGGTTTGAAACGTGATCTAAGGTTAAGTAAACTAGAAACTTACTCAAATTATTATTATTTAAATTTTAGAAGTTACTTAGGACAACACGGTGATTGTTATGATAGGTTTTTAATTAGAATGAATGAAATGAGCGAAAGTTTAAATATAGTAAACCAAGTTATTTATAAATTAATAAAATTAAACAAAATTAAACAAAAAAAAGATAAATCAGTTATTATATCACCACACTCGATATTAAAGTATACTTATTTAAAGTCATGGAATCAAGCAAATTACAAAAATAATTATATTTCTATGGAACAGCTAATAAAACACTTTAAATATTGAAGTGAGGGTTTTAATGTAAATAGTGGCTGAACTTATCAATCTGTTGAATCACCAAAGGGTGAATTTGGTGTATCATTAGTTTCTGATGGCACTAATAAACCATATAGATGTAAGGTAAGATCCCCAGCATTTCATAGTATGCAATTATACCCAATTGTAGCAAAGGGTCATTTTTTAGCCGATTTGGTGGCTTTAATAGGAACAATAGATATTGTTTTCGGTGAAATTGATAGGTAATTTATAATGAAACAAAATATAAGAGATATAGTAAAATACAAATATTCAAAAAAAAATGAATTAAAAAAAGAATTAAAAAAAAAAATTTTAAAAAGTATTATACAAAATAATAATGTACAACAAGTTTATAAAATATTTGCTCAGTTTAAGTTAGAACTTTTAAATAAAAACAATAAGTTTAATAGAAATAAAAAAATTTGTTTATTATTAGGTCGTAAGGCTGGTATAAATAAAAAATTAAATTTATCACGACACCAAATAAAGCAATTTAACATTTTAGGTAAAATACAGAATTTAAAAATTAAAAGTTGATAGAGATGAAACAAGTACTAATTATTATATCTAACTCAATAAAATACAATAAAAAAAAAATAATTTTAAAAAAATGTAACAGAAGCATATTTATATCTTTGTATTTACTAAAATTTAATATAATAAAAAATTTAAAAAAAAATGAGACTACGCTTACCCTAACTTTAAACTTTTACAAAAACAAACCTATTTTAAAAAATATAAGTTTTTTAAAAAAACACAATAAAAAAGAAAAAAGTAAAATAAAGGTAAATTTTTAAATGTATAAAAAAATAACTATTATGCTGTTCCATAAAAATAATATCAGTGTTATAAAAAAAAAACAAAAAATAAATTTATATATTTATAATAGTAATTTCTATTTTTTACTTATTTTAAACAGCAATACGCATTATTTTTTAGAAAAATATTCAAAATATTTTATAATATGCTTTTCAGAGAGAAATTTATGGTCAAAAGTTGTAAATAGTTACTTAAATAAACTATTCTTTAGTTGAAATAATTTTTTTTTTAAAAAAATAAAATTTTCAGGTAAGGGATATAAAATAAAAAAATCAAATAAAAAAAAATATATAAAGTTATTTTTTAATAAATCCCATTTTACGATATATGCATTTAAAAAAGAATTTTTAAAAAAAATTAGAAAAACTAAGTTTTTAGTAAAAAATTCAAATTTTATGAAATTAAATAAACATGCAGAGCTGCTGGTTAGTATTAGAAGATCAAATCTATATACCGGTAAAGGTTTAAGATTATCAAGAACTGTTATTTTTAAGAAAGCAAGTAAAAAGGGTGTGTCCTTATAATTTAATTAATATAAATAATTTTACTAAATTGTTATATAATTAACTAAAAACAATTAAGAACTTTACACCAAGAGCTCCTGTATGGGTTGTTATAGATGTTTTATAAAAACTAATTTTATTTTTTTTAGTAGTTAGGCTATATGTTTTATTTGAAAACGAAAGTCTTCTTTTTTTTGCATTTCCTGTTACACCAATCTTACCCTTTATTAAAAAATAAAAACCAGAACAATTAAAAAGTCAGAAAATTTTTGAAAAAATTTTTGAAAAAATTAATTTTAAAAAATTTAAAAATTTCTTATGGTGTTTAAAATAAATACGCTTCATCGTTTTTGCAAGTCAATTTAAAAAAAATGAGCTATCTTTTAGTAAAAAGGTTAATCATACAGCCTCTAATGTTTCTTCTAAAAAAAAACCCTTACCTATACTGGCTTGAAATTTTTTTAATTTAAAGTAGACTAATTTAAAAAATTCTTTTTTTTTTAATTTTTGCAAAATATTTTTAAAAAAAAAAAAATTAAATTGTATTTTTTGTTTAAAAAATAATTCGAAAAAATTTTTTAAAAAATAATTTAAAAAATAGAAATAGTCGGGAACCTTATTCTCAAAAATTCTATAAAAGAGAGAGTTAACTGTCTTAGTGTTGTTTAATAAATTAAAATAATAAAAATTAAGCGCACTATACTTTACATTTATAAAATTATAATTTTTAAATAAAGTTTTGTGAATTCGAGTTGATAAAAAGTTTAAAAAATAAAACCACACAAAGTCGTTATTATAAAAATTGCTTAACCCCTTTATATCATTTATTTTCGGAACTAATAATGCTTTTTTAAAAAAATAAAATGCTTTTTTAAAAAAATAAAAGTTTTTAAAAAACCATTCTTTTATGCTTAA
>Ga0307987_1001283_pt1 | contig 13897 bp, 12 predicted proteins | sample EllFjometagen181_FD_203157 | JGI IMG/M metagenome (GOLD analysis project Ga0307987, IMG submission 203157) | Marine microbial communities from Ellis Fjord, Antarctic Ocean - #181 | ecosystem: Environmental > Aquatic > Marine > Unclassified | place: Southern Ocean | collected 2014-10-08
TAAATGGTTTTAAAGAAACGGCCAAGGGTGCCATGGACGCTGGATTTGATGGGGTTGAAGTCCATGCAGCCCACGGGTATCTCCTCAACCAGTTTCTCTCAACCTATTCCAATAAACGAACGGATGCGTATGGCGGGTCCATGGAAAACCGATTCCGGTTTGTCCGGGAAGTCATTGAGGCCGTTAGAGAAGTGATTCCCCAGGACCGTCTGCTCATTGTAAGGGTATCCAATTGGGGCATTGCTGACATGGATGTATCGCTGTTTGAAAATAAAGCACAATGGCAGGAGATGATCCGCCTGTTTGATGCCCAACCCATAGATTCCATTTCTGTATCCACCTATGATTATACCATGGATGCCTTTGGCTCTGGACACACCATGGCAGCCCTGACACGCCAGGTGACAAAACTTCCCCTGATGATCTGTGGCAAAATCCATGACCAAAAAAGCGCAGAAGACGCACTAAAAGATACAGATATCGTCCTCAGTGGAAAATCAAGCCTGCTCAATCCTGACTGGGTAGAAGACGTCCGGGCCGGAAAAGAAATGCCAGCCCACAAGTCTGAAGATGCCAATGTGGCGTACACCTCCACTCCATTACCATGAGCCGGGTGCTGGTGTAATAGAAAACAGGCGTATTATTACTAAAATTTCAAAAAAATACATTGGATTGCACTTTTTCCATCAATACGATATTGTGATTATTTGGCTAAATTCAGAATCAAGCCCATATAGGTTTTCCGGGGCAATTGGCAGCTGTATCATTAATTTGAAAGTCTAATAAAAGAACATACAACAGGAGGTTGCATGACCGAACAGAACACTCTAAATATCTTAAAAAAGGCCATAATCCTGGAACAACGTGGCCATGCTTTTTATAAAAAAGTGGCAGAACAGGCTGAGAATGAAGAGGTAAAATCTTTTTTTGAATCCATGGCCCAGGAAGAAATCATCCACTTAAAGGTCTTGTCAGCCCAGTTCAAAGCCTTTAATAAAGGGGGTAATTTTGAGCTGGGGACCTTTGAAGGTGCACAAAAAAGTACGCTTCCCCAAAAGGTGCTGAACCCGGAGATCATGAAAAAAATTGCCTCGGCAGGTTTTGAAGCATCTGCTATCTCAGCTGCCATTGCCATGGAGCAACGCGCCGTGAATATATATGCTGACCAGGCAGATGCTACGGATGACCCCGAGGAGAAAAAATTCTATAACTGGTTGTCCTCCTGGGAGCGGGATCATTTAAATATGCTCATGGAAATCGACCAGGCATTGCTGGATCAGGTGTGGGGCGACAACAACTTCTGGCCAATGTAATTGATCCGATCATGTTAAATCCCTGGGGCTTACCCCCCAGGAGGGGAAATACTTCAATGATACCCGATTATCCAGATACTGTTGAGCTCTCCATTGATCTCAGGGAAAAGCTGCACCCCATGTTTCAGAAACTTGCAGAAGGCATTTCTGAATTCACCTTTGCCAATCTCTACCTTTTTCGACGGGAACACAACTATCGTTTCACCAGAATGGATCAAGAGTGCCCAGTAATCCTGGGGGATGACAAGGGGATTTCCTTTTTCATGTGCCCGTTTGGGTTGCCATCCCAGGCATCCCTCAACACCTTGTTTGACACCCACGGCATCTTGAAATGCGCCACCACATCCCAGGCGGAGCAATTGAAGGAAAAGGGATTGACCGTCACCCAAGACCGGGACAATTTTGACTACATCTATTCCCGGGAAAGCCTTGCCGACCTTTCCGGCAGAAAATACCACAAAAAAAGAAATCTTATAAAGGCGTTCATTAACAACCACGCCTATGAAGGCCGTCCGCTTTTGGATGAATTTATTCCCCAGGCCTTGGATGTACTGGACCAATGGCGGGAGGCCCGCCAGGATGACGGAGATTATCATGCGGCCCGGGAAGCCCTTGAAAGATGTGATCCCCTGCAATTGTGCGGTGGTATCTACTATGTTGAAAACAAACCCGTGGCATACACCCTGGGGGAAGAGCTTGCCCTTGGTACCAGCTTTGTCATTCATTTTGAAAAGGCCTTAAACGAATACAAGGGCATTTATCAGTTTGTCAACCAGGCCTTTGCCACCATTATTACAGACCACTACCAGAGCATCAACCGGGAACAGGATCTGGGTAATCCAGGGCTCAGGCAGGCAAAAATGAGCTACAAGCCCGATAGCTTTGTGGAAAAATTTAAAATCACCCGACCCGGGGACATCGTCAAAAATATATAATTTTTTTGGCATCCTTCATATGAGTCCAAAAATACTTTACAGTCTTTTGGAAGAAAGCCCCTGCAAATGGGAAATGCTCTAAAAAAGTGTAAAGTACTTTTGACGGATACCGAATTTTTCGTCAAAATTCGCGTCTTAGCAATTCCAGGGCCATGGCCGCAAACATTTTCTTGTTCATGCCCCTGTCTTCATAGGAAAAGGTATAGGTAAACGCCTTTGCACCGTCTGGACCTGCCACACCAATGCAGACCATTCCCACGGGCCGGGTGTCAGAGCCACCGCCCGGGCCTGCAATGCCCGAGGTGGAGATACCCCAGTCAGACCCTGCCCGTTCCCGAACCCCCAGAGCCATTTCCAGGGCCGTTTGTTCATGCACGGCACCATGGGATTCCAAAGTCTCTTTTTTCACTCCCAGCACCGACATCTTGGCTTCATTGACATAGGTGACGGCGGAGAGAAGAAAATAGTCTGAACTTCCCGCAACATCGGTGAGTTGACTGGCAATGAGTCCACCGGTGCAGCTTTCAGCCACGGCAAGGGTCTGCCCCCTTTTTTTTAATTGTTCCCCTACCTGGGCTTCCAGGGACAGGCCCTTTGTGGAGATTACATATCTGCCCAGCCGTTCCAGTACCCAGGCCTTTGCCGCCGCCATGCGCTCCGGGGTGACCCGGCCAGCGTCTCCAGCAAAGGGATCACTGCCAAATTTTACCTGGATAAAGGGAAAGGAGGCCCGAAATCCCAGTCGCATGCCGGGAAATTGTGTATTAAATTCCCTGAGTTTACGACCGGTTTTGGACTCAGGAAGTCCGAAAATCGTCAAGCGGCACAATGTGGCTGTTTGTCGGGAGGGATACCGGGCATCAAGTTCCGGGAGAATATGACGTTCAAACATGACCTTCATCTCCCGGGGTACCCCGGGCATGAAATAAAAACGTGCCTTTCCATGGTCCAGACAAAATCCCGGGGCGGTGCCGCACACATTGTCCATCATCACGGCCTTTGACGGTAACATGGCCTGTTTCTCATTGCCCTTGGTCATATCCCAGCCCTTAAGGGTGAAATAGGCTGCCATGGACTCAAAGGCCTGGGGGTTAAGCACCAGATCATCTCCGGTGGCCACGACGGCAGCCTGGGCCGACAGGTCATCACTGGTGGGTCCCAGCCCCCCTGTTACCAACACCATGTCACACCGAGAAGAGATCTCCGTCATGAGAGTACTGATGGTGGCGATGTCATCTCCAACACAGTTGACCCGGGTGACATCTACCCCACACTCCCGCAGCCGCCGGGCAAGCCAGCTGGCATTGGAATCATCAATTTCGCCCCAGAGGACTTCATCACCAGTGGATAATATTTCAGCTTTCATTTAGTAATACCTTTCATTTTTTTTATAAGCTCGGCCGTAAAACCCACGCCTTTAGGGAGTTAGAGTATATTGATTTACCGGTAACCTTAAGCTGAGATTACATCATATATATGGATAGAATCCTGGAAATGGTATTTCAATAACGGCTGACTCCCTTAGGCTTAGGATATAAGGCCGAAACTATTCAAATCCAGCCCTTTAGGGTTGGGTTATGACATAAGACACAACCCTGACCCAACCCAAATCCCAAATCACAAACCACAAACCACTGGAATCACAAACCACTGGAATCACAAATCACAAATTACTCTCCTATGTAGCAGGGGGCGAAGAGGTCCCAATACCAAGCCACCGCCCCAGAACGCCGGCCACCTTTTTAATACCCCGCCATAATTTTGGTATCAGCCAGATGAGAAGTAAAATAAAAATCACCAATAATACGATAAATATCCCGGGATGGGTCAGGGACGTCCATATGCCACCCACCACCACCACATCTTCCAGGATGGAGGCTGTCCAGTTGGAAAAAGGTTCCGGAGAGGTATTTATCAACACCCGGGACCCGGCTTTGGCAGCATGGGAGCCAGCGGCAAGGCCCCCCCCCATAAGGGCAGCAGCAACAGCAACACCAGGGTTCACCTCTCCCACTGCACCAGCGGCCAGCATAACCCCTGCCGGAATACGAATAAAGGTGTGGATGGCATCCCATCCCGTGTCCACCCCTGGGGTTTTGTCAGCAACAAATTCAATAAAATACATGATCCCTGCGGCACCCAGAACCATGGGATCCATGAGAATATGAAGATTTTCGGGCAATACAATATTACCCGTTATTCCCATGAGTCCCAACACCAGCAGAGTGGCATAAAGATTAATACCACTGGCCCAGGCAGCCCCCATGGTCATAGATAATGTTTTGATAATTTCGTCAAGATGTTCCATAAATACCTCCATCAGGGATTAAGTTCGATGGCAGTTATTGACCAAAAGAAAACTTTTTCAGCAAATCATTTGCCTTGTCTTCTATACTTTTCAGCTGTTCGCTGGTATCCTTCTTGTTTTTAAAAAGGGCCTTCACCTCCTTGTTTTCAAAAAAGGCCTTCACCTCCTTCTTGATCTCTTTAATCTGGGGGATGGATATTTTTACCAGGGCTTCCATATCCGGTCTGAATTTTGGTTCATCAAAGGTGCCGGTCACAAGAACCATTTTTGCAAGATCCACTCCTGAAAGCTATAATCTTATTATCAGTGCTGTACAAACGGGTGTCAAGAAAAAGCAGGGGTATGCCCCATCAATCAGCCCGGACACCCCAAATTAGAATCGTTGATGACAGGAATCTTAACTTGAAAAGAACCCCGTTGTCTGATAATATCATTTTTTTAAAACTAAACCCCTTATAACAATGGGTATTATTCACTTTTTCACGATGGAAACAACATGATTAAAACATGCATTGCAGGGGCAACAGGGTACACGGGCGCAGAGCTTGTTAAATTAATTTCAGGACATCCCAACGCAGAGCTGACCGCGGTCACCTCCCGTTCCTATGCGGGTCAAAATCTAACGGATATTTTTCCGGCCATGAGAGGACTGGTGGATATCACCTGTGAACCCATGGATCTGGAATCCCTTAAAGGGCGCATTGACTGCGTGTTCCTGGCCCTTCCCCATAAAATATCCATGGCCTATGCCCCTTTCTTCATTGAAAACAATATCAAGGTGATTGATCTTTCCGCAGACTTCCGGTTCAAAAACCCCAAGGCCTATGAAGCGGCCTATCAAACCCACAGTGCCCCAGCGCTTCTGGACCGAGCTGTTTACGGATTAAGTGAAATCTATGGGGACGCCATCAAACAGGCCGATCTGGTGGGAAACCCGGGATGCTACCCCACAAGTCTACTGCTGCCCCTCATTCCCCTGATCAAAGAGGGCATGATCAGTACCCGTGGCATTGTGTCAGATTCCAAATCCGGGGTGAGTGGTGCCGGTCGTGCCCTTTCACTCTCCTCTCATTTCTGTGAGGTCAATGAATCCTTTAAAGCTTACAAGGTGGGCAACCATCGTCATGTGCCGGAAATGGAAGAAATCCTCTCCTCCCATGCGGGGGAATCAGTTAAAATCACCTTTGTTCCCCATCTGATCCCCCTGACCCGGGGAATGGTGTCCACCATTTATGCGGAAGTGACGACACCCACCTCCCATGAAGCGGTGATGAATACGCTGAAGCAATACTATGGGCCAGATTCCTTTGTCAGGCTGCTGCCCCAGGGACAATTTCCCGACACCGCCCATGTCCGGGGAACCAATTTTTGTGACATCGGTGTCCATGTGGACCCAGACAGCCAGAGAATCATCCTGATTTCTGCCATTGATAATATTTTAAAAGGTGCCGCAGGCCAGGCTGTACAGAACATGAATCTCATGTTTGGAATGGGTCAGAGAACGGGACTTGAACTTATTCCCGGTGCCATATAACCCACATGGCAATGAGCACCTGCCACAACTAAAATTGAAACCATAATGATTACAGTATTTTGGATGGAATTTTAGGCATCCTTCATATGACCCCCAAAGTCCTTTACAGTCTTTTGAAAAAATGTCCCTGCAAATGGGAAATGCTTTAAAAAAGTGTAAAGTATTTTTGAAGGATGCCGAATTTTATATAAAAAACCATGCACTGCCCGAAAATAACACAATGGCATTATACCGCCCCCGTCAGCTGGCCTGACCGGGGGCTCCGGTGCCACATTTTCTTATATAAAAATGACTTAGGAACAAAGGGCCTTGACTCAAAAACTTTTCTCAAAAAACTCCAAAATTTACAAAAACCGGGGCATCGTTTTTCAGTACCCCTCTATTTTATATCAAAAACTCAAGGCTTTGTTTTGGGACAGGATATTCCTCCCTCCCGGGTTTCCCCTGTTTCAGGGTACAACACTTGTCTTTTTGGTGCTCTTGATTCTTTATTGTGGCCACCAGCACAGACAATTGAACCAGGTGGTTTCCATCAACACCTCTTTGTGTAATACCATTTACACACAACATAGCACCCTTCGTGAACAGGAACAGAGTATCAGGGAGCAAATGCTCAAAAGTCAGGGTCAAGAGGATGCGCTCGGGGATATGAACCATCGATTTCAAACCATGGCAGCTCAGGTAAGGGCTCTGCACCACCAGACCACCCAACTTGCCACCCTTGGAGAGCAGGTCAGGACCCTTGCCGACATAGAAGAGATAGCTCCTTTACCGGAGAATATAGGGATCGGGGGCAATGCCCAGAATCTTTCTCCCAGTCTCTCCCCCTCCCTCTCCCCCAAAATGTCCGGACTGCAAAGTCGGGTTGTCTCCCCCTCACTCTCCCTTGAGTCTTCCCGGGACAGCAACGTAGATGTGGACGTCATACAGAAAAGCATGGATACTACCCGTAACCTTCTTAACCGGCAAACCTGGAATTTCAAAATACTTAAAGAAAAACTGGAAATAAAAAATGAAATTCTGGCCTGCACCCCGTCCATGAATCCAACGTCGGGTATTGTAACCTGTAAATTTGGCCCCCGGCTTTCGCCATTTTCAGGAAAACGGGAATTTCACACCGGCATAGACATTGCCAACAGAAGAGGAACCAAAGTCCATGCTTCGGCCCGGGGAAAGGTTATTTTTGCCAAAAAAAAATGGCTCATCGGAAATCTTGTTACCATTGACCATGGTAATAACATCATCACCAAATATGGGCATCTGTATAAATTTTTGGTAAAAAAGGGGGACATGGTAAATCGGGGTGATGTCATTGGTCTTATGGGCAGCACAGGTAACAGCACCGGCCCCCACGTGCACTATGAAGTGGTGGTCAATGGTAAGTCTGAAAACCCGGCTAACTATTTTTCCTGTAAACGTACGGCCTCAAAAAATTAACACGCTTGGCTTTAGGCCAATTTTGACAAAACCGCCAGCAACACAATTCTGCCATCCGTTCCAAAGTCACTGAAATTGGAATCAAGCCCCAAAGAACCCCTCTACCCACCCAGTAGAACTTATCAATGTTGTGGCCCGCCAAATAAATGCCCTTGGAAAAAGCATCCTTCGTATCAATCCAAAGGGAGTTTACACATTTTGGGAAATAATTTCCGGAAAATTGGAATCTAACAAAGTTGAAGTAAGTTGAATCCACTAAAGATGAGGATGCTAAAAAAAATATTTCATTTTTTTAAATTCATGCTTATATATTGTTATAAATAAAAATTTTCTCAAACTTTTTAAGGTAATTCAATCATATGGTATTCAGTTTACTCACCAAAATATTTGGCTCCAGCAACGACCGGGCAATCAAAAGATTTCTACCCCTGGTAGAAAAAATAAATGCACTTGAATCCGATTTCCAGCAGCTTGAAGACCTGGAACTCACCGAAAAAACCGCTGAATTCCAACAACGCTACCAGGAGGGAGAATCCCTGGACGACCTTCTTCCCGAAGCCTTTGCACTGGTGCGGGAGGCTTCCTGGCGAAAATTGAGAATGCGGCATTTTGATGTCCAGCTCATCGGCGGCATTGCCCTGCACCAAGGGGTCATTTCAGAGATGAAAACCGGTGAGGGAAAGACCCTGATGTCCACCCTGCCCGCCTATCTCAATGCATTGTCCGGCAAAGGCGTTCATATCGTGACTGTGAATGATTACCTGGCAAAACGAGATGCCGAATGGATGGCACTAATTTACAATTTCCTGGGACTTGAGGTGGGAGTTGTCATCCATGACATGGATGATCAAGAGAGAAAAAAAGCCTATAATGCCCACATCACCTATGGAACCAACAATGAATTCGGGTTTGATTACCTCAGGGATAACATGAAGTTTGACAGGGAATCCCTAGCCCAGCGGGAACTGAACTTTGCCATTGTGGATGAGGTGGACAGTATTCTCATTGATGAGGCCAGAACCCCTTTGATTATTTCAGGTCCGGCGGAAAAATCCACCCATCTCTACCAGCAGGCAGATACCATCATCCCGGCCTTTCAAAAGGAAGAGGACTATACCATTGATGAAGAGGCTAAAAGTGCCATGCTCACCGAAGATGGCATTGCCAAGGGGGAAAAACTCCTGGGGGTGGACAATATCTATGATCCGGCCAACATTGAAGTTCTTCACCATTTAAACCAGGCACTAAAGGCCCATACCCTGTTCAAGCGGGATGTTGACTACATTGTCAAAAATGATGAGGTGGTCATTGTGGATGAATTCACGGGCAGACTCATGGCGGGTAGACGCTATAGTGAGGGACTTCACCAGGCCCTGGAAGCCAAGGAAGGGGTGAAGATTGCCAATGAAAATCAAACCCTTGCTGCCATCACTTTCCAGAATTACTTTCGCATGTATGACAAATTAAGTGGCATGACCGGCACGGCGGAGACAGAAGCGCCGGAGTTCAAGAAAATCTACAACCTGGATGTCCTGGTGATTCCCACCCATCGTCCCATGATCCGGGAGGATTTCCCCGATCTTATTTACAAAACCCAGAAAGAAAAATACGATGCCGCCATCCAGGAGATCAAAACCCTCCATCGAAAGGGTCAACCGGTACTGGTGGGTACCATCTCCATTGATGTATCCGAAGATCTGAGTAAAACACTGAAAAAAATGGGGGTCAAACACACCGTTCTTAATGCCAAGCACCACCAGGAAGAAGCCGAAATTGTTGCCAATGCTGGCCAAAAAGGGGCTGTTACCATCTCCACCAACATGGCAGGACGCGGCACCGACATTGTCCTTGGAGAGGGTGTCAAAGCCCTTGGGGGACTTCATATCCTGGGTACGTCCCGCCATGAATCCCGGCGTATTGACAATCAGCTGCGGGGCCGCTCTGGACGTCAGGGAGATGAAGGCTCTTCCCGTTTTTATCTTTCCCTGGAAGATGACTTGCTGCGGATATTCGGGGGAGACCGCATCACCGCCATCATGGATCGTCTGGGTATTGATGAAGGGGAGCCCATTGAGCACAACCTCATCAGCCGGGCCATTGAGAATGCACAATCCAAGGTGGAAGGCCATAACTTTGAGATCAGAAAGCAACTCATTGAATATGATGATGTCATGAATCAGCAGCGGGAAGTTATTTATCGACAGCGGCGCCAGGCTCTGAAGGAAGGGGACCTTAAATCTGAAATCATGGAGATGATTGAAGAAAAATCCATAGAGATCATGGATCCATTTCAAAATAATAAACTCCCCATCGAAGAGTGGGACTGGGAGGGCATTTCCGATGCCGTAAAGCGCCAGTTTGACTTTACCGTCACCCACGACAGTCTAAACATACAGACAGAGGGTAAAGATGAAATATTTCAGATCATTTCCGACCAGGCCATGGCCCTGTATGCGGCCAAAGAGGCCTTGATTGGGGAAAAAGATACCCGCCAGCTGGAGCGATACATCATGCTGCAGACCGTGGATACCCTGTGGAAAGACCACCTTCTTAATATGGATCATCTTAAAGAGGGCATTGGGCTCAGAAGTTATGCCCAACAAAATCCCTTGATTATTTATAAAAAAGAAGGGTATGAAATGTTTCAGGGACTCATTGCCCGCATTCGGGAAGAGACCCTTGGCATTCTCTTTAGAATTCAGATTGCCCCCAGTGCCGATGCCCCTGTCATGAAAAGACCACAAAATGACAACCTGATCCTGTCAGGAGCAGATAAATCTTTGCCCCGGCAACCCATCAAACGGTCTGCTGACAAAATAGGCAGAAACGATCTGTGCCACTGTGGCAGCGGGAAAAAATACAAAAAATGCTGTGGAGCCTGATATTCATATGAGTACCACTGAGCCAGACATCCAGGAAAAAACCACATCAGACACCTCCCAAAGGGTAGAAGAGCCGCCCATGTACAAGGTGTTTTTACACAATGATGACTACACCACCATGGAGTTTGTTGTGGAAATTCTGACAAATATTTTTGGGAATTCCCTTGAAAAAGCAACCCGGATAATGCTTAATATACATGAAAAGGGTGTAGGCCTCTGTGGGGTTTATACCCGCGAGGTTGCCGAAACAAGAATAAATATCGTGCACAACCTTGCAAGGGAGCAAGGGTTCCCATTAAAAAGTACAATGGAGAAGGAGTAAGCCATGATAAGCAAAGAATTAAGCGCAACATTGGGTGCGGCAGTGAAAGAGGCCAAAAAAAGACGACACGAGTACGTCTGTGTGGAGCACGTCCTCTATGCCATCCTGAAACATGGCAAAGGTGCTGAAACCGTCAAGCAGTGCGGCGGCAACACTGAAAATATAAAAAAAAATCTAAATATTTTTTTCAAAGAAAAAATGGAAGCCATGGATGAGGATAAAGACTATGTCCTCCAGCAGACCATCGGTTTCCAGCGCATGATCCAGCGGGCCATTAATCATGCCCGTTCCGCCGAAAAAGCAGAAGTGAATCTGGGGGATATCCTGGCTTCTATTTTCCAGGAAAAAGACTCCCATGCCGCCTTTTATCTTGAAGCCGAAGGCATCACTCGACTGGATGTGCTCAATTACATATCCCACAGGGCAGCACCCGGGCCAACATCTTCGGGTCCGGGGCTTAAGCCCATCAGACCTGCAGGTAAACCCGGCCAGAAAACAAAAAAAGAGACACCCCTTGAAATGTTCACGGTTGATCTCTTGAAAAAGGCGGCCGATGGCAAAATTGATCCCCTCATTGGAAGGGAAAATGAAACAGATAGGGCCATGCAGGTGCTGTGTAGAAGGCGAAAAAACAACCCCATATTTGTGGGGGACCCCGGTGTGGGTAAAACCGCCCTTGCCGAAGGGCTTGCCCTGAAGGCCTTTGAAAAAAAAGTACCGGATTTTCTCAAGGACGCTGAGATGTTTGCCCTGGACATGGGCTCACTTCTTGCCGGCACCAAGTACCGGGGGGACTTTGAACAGCGCTTAAAAGACGTTATCACGGCCCTGGAGAGTAAGGACAATGCCCTGTTGTTCATTGATGAAATCCACACCGTGGTGGGGGCCGGTGCCACCAGCAGTGGCTCCATGGATGCCTCCAATATTCTAAAGCCTGCCCTGACCACGGGCAATCTGCGCTGTGTGGGCTCCACTACCTATGAAGAGTATAAAAATCATTTTGAAAAGGACCGGGCCCTTTCCCGGCGATTTGAAAAAATTGAAGTGCCTGAACCCTCGGTGGAAGAGACCATTGACATTTTAAAGGGGCTCAAAGGCTGCTACGAGGAACACCATGGGTTAATCTACACCGACGAATCCCTGGAGGCGGCTGCCAGACTTTCGGCCAAGCATATCAATGACCGTTTCCTTCCAGACAAGGCAATTGATGTCATTGATGAAACCGGCTCTTTGATCCGACTGTCAGACAATACCCGAAGAAAAAATATTCTGGTGGGGGACATTGAAAAAACCATTGCCAAAATGGCCAAGATCCCCCCCTCCAGCGTAACGGCAACGGACAGGTCCAATCTGGAAAGTCTGGATAAAAAACTGGGTCAGGTAATTTTTGGCCAGGACAATGCCGTTGACACCCTGACCACAGCCATCAAACGATCCCGGGCCGGGCTTTCTGCCCCGGACAGACCCATTGGATCATTTCTGTTCACCGGTCCCACAGGGGTGGGTAAAACCGAGGTGGCCCGTCAACTGGCCTTTAACATGGGGATCAATTTTCTACGATTTGACATGAGTGAGTACATGGAAAAACATGCCGTGTCCCGGCTCATCGGAGCCCCCCCGGGCTATGTGGGCTTTGAACAGGGCGGTATTTTGACAGATAATATCCGCAAGCATCCCCACTCAGTGCTTTTATTGGATGAGATTGAAAAGGCCCACCAGGATCTGTTTAACATCCTGCTCCAGGTGATGGACTATGCCACCCTGACAGACAACAACGGGAAATCGGCAGATTTCAGAAACGTGGTGATCATCATGACCTCCAATGCCGGTGCCCGGGACATGACCGCCAACAAAATCGGTTTTGGGGATCAGATGGATGATGTCAAGGCCAAGGGTTCGCGGGCCGTTAAACGCACCTTCAGCCCGGAGTTCAGGAACCGTCTGGATTCCATAATTCAATTTAACTCCTTGTCCCAGGAAGTTATGGAACTCATTGTGGACAAGGACATGAAGGCCCTGAAAGAGCTGTTAAAACCCAAGAACGTCACCTTGAAGTACAATGCCAAAGTAAAATCCTGGCTGGCCCAGGAGGGATATGATCCCAAATTTGGTGCCCGGCCCCTAGACCGGGTGATCCAGACCCAAATAAAAGACAGGCTCACCGATGAAATTCTCTTTGGTCAGCTGGAAAAGGGAGGTACGGTGTCACTGGGGCTTCGTAACAACGCACTTTCTTTTAACTATAAGAAATAAATGCCAGTTTTCAGATTATCCGAGGCCCTCATTTTCCCACCGGCCCACCTGGCCCGGGAAGATGGGTTATTGGGCGTTGGGGGAGATCTCTCTTCCCAGCGCCTGGTTCTGGCCTATCAAAACGGCATCTTCCCCTGGTTCTCCCAGGGAGAACCCCTTTTATGGTGGTCCCCTGACCCCCGGATGGTTCTCTATCCTCGCAACATTAATATCTCCAGAAGTCTTGGTAAATCTATCCGAAAAAATCAATTCACCATCACCATGGATCATTGTTTTAATGCAGTGATTACGGCATGTGCCCGCTCCCGCACTGAACAGGGAGAAGGCACCTGGTTGGTTGATGGCATGATCCCCGCTTACACCCGCCTCCATAAAAAGGGGGTGGCCCATTCCGTGGAAGCATGGCGGGACAACGAATTGGTGGGGGGCCTTTATGGGGTCTCACTGGGGCGTACCTTTTTTGGTGAATCCATGTTTTCCCTTGTGAGCAACAGCTCCAAGGTTGCCCTGGCAGCTCTCTGTCATCATCTGACGGCCCTGAACTTTGATCTTATTGATTGCCAAGTAGCCACCACACATTTGGCTTCCATGGGGGCCGTGGACATCCCACGAAACCTGTTTATACAAAAACTTGCCAGCTCTTTAACCAAAGAACCCGTTAAGGGACCCTGGTCCTTTAACGGGTTCTTCTGAAAAAAAGCACCTGTCTGGTGCTAACTCGTCGGTCATAAATTCTTAGCATGTTTTGTATAAATATCGGCTAACTATCTGAAGTTATTAATCATAAACCTAAACTTTTGATTTTATGGATATTAATGATTTCAAAGAGTTACGAGAACTTATGACTCTTGAGATGCTAACAATCTTCTGGCAAAATTAACCTGATTTAATCTTCATCTGGAACGGACACCAC
>Ga0307987_1001284_pt1 | contig 13892 bp, 15 predicted proteins | sample EllFjometagen181_FD_203157 | JGI IMG/M metagenome (GOLD analysis project Ga0307987, IMG submission 203157) | Marine microbial communities from Ellis Fjord, Antarctic Ocean - #181 | ecosystem: Environmental > Aquatic > Marine > Unclassified | place: Southern Ocean | collected 2014-10-08
ACAATTTGTTGCCCCCCTTCCTTTCTCCTGCGAACTTCTTCAAAAACCTTTCTGATTCCAGAAAAGGGAATCCTGCTCATTCTTTTTGCATCAAACATTGTTTATCCTTATTTTCATATTCATTTTTTGATCTTTCCAGGTTATCTTAGACACAAAACTATGCATTTGTCTCGCATTTTCAGCCCTTCCTCTGAGGCTAAGGATAAAACTATCAGTTTCGTTTTTAAGTTTATTTTCTCTATGAGATTTGGCATGGAAAATGTAACATGAAAATAACTGGTGAAATCCGGTTCATTTTTTTTGTTTTAAAATTCTATCTTGTATTTTTGTTCGCATATGTGCTAACTTAGCTCTATGAGGAAAATAATTTTCTATCGCTTAAGGAATGGTAAATGTCCTATTGAGGACTACTTCAACGCTCTTTCTAAAAAAGAAATTAAAAAAGCTGAACAGAGGAAAAAAAATTATTTTTCACAAAGGAGACCAGCATGAGCGACTTACAGAAATATAAAAATAAACGAATGGCTAAAGACCCTGAGTTTTGGAAAAACTATGAAGAAAAATTCGAGACATTTAAACTTGGCATTCTCTTAAAACAGGCTCGAGTTGATGCTGGAATGACTCAAGAACAAATTGCTAATGAACTCAATACTACAAAGTCGGTAATTTCCAGAATGGAAAATCATGCCACGGATATTCGTTTATCTACTCTCGAAAAATTTGCCAAAGTTGTTGGAAGACATATCCATGTAGCCTTGGTTTGATTTCACAGTTTGCTTTATCTTAAAATCATCACATACCGGCTGACAACCCCAAGAATCTTTTTTTTCTGCATGGCTGACACAAACCCTGCATTAAATCGTTCTGAAGATAAAGGGGCCTGGATGATATGGCTCAGGGCCCAGCCGGTTCTTTTCAAAATTTCATAATAATCCACAACTAAAATACCCTGGCCGGTTTCTTCTTTATCAGCAGGGCAATTTTGAAAATCCCGCCAGTCCGAATTAATAAAAGCAAGACGGGTATTTTTCTTGGATATCTTTTTTAGAAAAAGAAAAAACTTTTCCAGAAACCTCAAATACGCTTCTCTTGAAAGCCCTGAAATACTTTGTTCTGCGTATTCATCGGCTTTTTTGTCAAAATATGGAGGGTCACAAATGATCAGGTCGGGCTTGCCCTTGGGATCAAAAATCAGATCATCCTGCTTTGAAAAAAAATACAGGATGTGGCTGTCATCTGTCATAGGCTTATCCTCCCGCCGCCCAGATGGTAGATCTATGACAAACTTGCCAGGATTACTGAGTTTTAACTCATATAGGCATTTTAGAAGTCCGGTGCAAGCATTTGTTGCGGGTTGTGGGGCTATGTAGAATGAGTATGTACTGCTTTAGCATGCAATTTTAAACCAAGAGCAGCAATGACCTTAAGGATAGTATCAAAATTAGGATTTCTGTCACCTGAAAGCGCCTTATAAAGACTTTCTCTGGATAAGCCAGAATCCCTTGCTACTTGCGACATCCCTTTGGCTCGTGCAATGTCACCAAGGGCTTTTGCTATGAATGCGGCATCCCCATTTGATTCTTCAAGGCAAGCTTCAAGATATGCCGCCATTTCTTCAGGGTTACGGAGATGCTCAGCAACGTCATACCGGGTAGTTTTTGTTTTTGCCATGATTGTTGCTCCTATAATTCTTTTGCTAAGCGTTGAGCCGTTTTTATATCTTTGCTTTGAGTACGCTTATCCCCTCCAGCAAGTAGAATCACAATTTTTTGTCCTGTCTTTTTATAGTAGACACGATAACCGGGACCATAGTCTATTCGCATTTCAGAAATACTTCCACCTACTGGTTTAACATCGCCCGGATTCCCTGCGATTAAGCGCTCTATTCTGACCAAAATTCGTGAACGAGCACGAATGTCAGACAAGCCATCAATCCATTTGGCAAAAGTTTCTGTTTTGCGAATTTCAACCATGGATTTATTGTATCCCCAAGGCTACATATTGTCAACACCAAATGAACCTGACATTCAATTGTGCTTCTTGCTGGAAATTAAACAAATGGCAAATGTGCAACCTTTTTACTTTTTTCAAAAAATAACTTACTTCAATTACAGTTTTTTGGGGAGATGCAGTTTGCTTTATCTTAAAATCATCACATACCGGCTGACAACCCCAAGAATCTTTTTTTTCTGCATGGCTGACACAACACCTGCATTAAATCGTTCTGAAGATAAAGGCGCCTGGATGATATGGGTGAGCGTCCAGCCGGTTCTTTTTAAAATTTCATAATAATCCACAACTAAAATACGCTTCTCTTGAAAGCCCTGAAATACTTTGTTCTGCATATTTATCAGCTTTTTTGTCAAAATAGGGCGGGTCACAAATGATCAGGTCGGGCTTTCCCTTGGAACCCATAATCGGCAAATCGTCCCATTTGTGATTCAAATTCCAATGATAAGGTTCAATTTCCGGTCTTGTGTCGAGCCTGTTCATTGGTTTGGCTGACCATGGGACTCCTTGAACATCTGTTTTAAACTCAGGTTTTAGGTTCTGGTTTGCACAACAAATTCATTATCAGTTTAATCAGGGTCTCTTTTTGCGTTGGATCAGATTCGGCCACCAGCAGGGTTAAAGCCGCAAGTCCTGTTTCATTAATCACGGGCTGACCATTCGTATTTATCAAGCAGCCATTCCGGTGAAGAAAATCTACAAATAAAAATGCGCCACTGCGCTTATTACCGTCAGTAAACGGATGGTTTTTCACCACAAAATATAAAAGATGTGCAGCCTTGCTCTCAATGGTCGGATAGGCGGGTTCTCCAAATACGGTCTGGTCGAGATTGCCAAAAATTGCCTCTATGCTGTCCGGCCGGGCCATGTTGGCAAACAAATCTGAGGCTTCACCTTTTGCCATCAATTGCTTTTTCAACTCCAGGATGGATGCCATGGCCTCTTTGGGTAAGGAAAGGGTTCCGCCGGGTTGCCCTCCCGGTTCTTTGAGCAAACCCTCGTCATACTGCTGGAGCCACAGAAAGGTCGTGGTATACCGGCCCATGATATCCACCAGACCCCGCCCCATATCAGTGGCAAGGGCAGGCGATTTGGCTGCCTTTTGGATCAGGGCAAGGGCCTGCTTTAATTCTGCTGCATTTTGTTCAAAGCGCTGCTGGTTGATGGTATAGCCTTGCACCAGATAATCCCGAAGCCGTTGCGTGGCCCAGATACGGAACTGCACGCCCCGTTTTGAATTCACCCGATACCCCACGGAGATCACAGCATCCAGATTGTAATGCTTGAGCTGCCGTTTGACCTGGCGTTTGCCTTCTGTTCGAACTACTAAGAAATCCTTAGCAGTTGAATCCCGATCCAATTCCCCGGTCTTATAGATATTTTTCAGATGCATGAGCACATTCTCGGGCGTGGTGTCAAATACCTCACCCATCTGGCGCTGGGTCAGCCAGACCGTCTCTCGTTCAAACCGGACATCCACACAGGTTTCTCCGTCCGGGCTCTGGTAGATCTGAATGCTGTTGTCATCTGTCATTGACTTATCCTCGTGTCATGCCACTGCCTTTGTTTCTCCAATCTGCGGCACCTTTATTTTCCCGGTCACAGCGGAGTTGATCAGAGTGGCTTTGTATTCCTTATCTGAGAATCCTTCATCTCTGAGATTTTGTATATCAGATGGACTACATGCGTCTGGTGATCGAGTTATTTTAACTGACATATCCGCAATGAGCCTTTCACGAGTGTTCAAATCCACTTTTTTGGGGAGATGCAGTTTGCTTTATCTTAAAATCATCACATACCGGCTGACAACCCCAAGGATCTTTTTTTTCTGCATGGCTGACACAACACCTGCATTAAATCGTTCTGAAGATAAAGGCGCCTGGATGATATGGGTGAGCGTCCAGCCGGTTCTTTTTAAAATTTCATAATAATCCACAACTAAAATACCCTGGCCAGGTTCTTCTTTGTCGGCAGGGCAATTTTGAAAGTCCCGCCAGTCCGAATTAATAAAAGCAAGACGGGTATTTTTCTTGGATATCTTTTTTAGAAAAAGAAAAAACTTTTCCAGAAACCTTAAATACGCTTCTCTTGAAAGCCCTGAAATACTTTGTTCTGCATATTCATCGGCTTTTTTGTCAAAATAGGGCGGATCACAAATGATCAGATCGGGCTTTCCCTTGGAACCCATAATCGGCAAATCGTCCCATTTGTGATTCAAATTCCAATGATAAGGTTCAATTTCCGGTCTTGTGTCGGGCCTGTCATCCATATCCAGACTCCAGCATCGTCTGTCCATGGCAAGGCAGGTATCAGCACACACACCACCTCCAGCCATGGGATCAAAAATCAGATCATCCTGTTTTGAAAAAAAATACAGGATGTGTGCGACCAATTGGGCTGGAATACGACCGGGCCAGACATCCCCGAACCGTTTGTCACAATCATTGAAATTCCATAAATCCCATGTCCTGATCCCCCAGTTAAGCGCTTTAAACCGGGTTAAATCATCCTTTCCTTTCAAAGCCTGCGACCATACCATAGGCTCAGGCCAGTCGTGCTTTTGAGCCACTTGCGGAACAGTAAAACCTTTTGATAAATCGCTATTTAGCCATTTTGCCAATGTTGGCATTTTGGCTAAATGGTTGAATAAAGTCTTTTGAGGTATACCCAGTCTATTTGCAATCCTTTCTTGCGTAATACCAAGTAAATTCAAACGAAAGATTTTAAGATCAAGCTCCAAAAGGCTTGTGGCCCTTAAATCAGCAATATATGAGTCAACTGCCTGTCTTGATCTGCCAATGGCCTTGCCGATTTCAGCGGATGTTAATCTGGGATTTGATTGAAAAGCACGCCTGGCAGTATTTCTTGTTTCAACTTCCGTAAGCTGCTTTGGGCCGATTGCCAGTTTTGCAGCATAGAGCAGGGGGTCAATTCCATCTAAGGTTTTAACAATTGCAGGTATTCGAGTTCGCCCGGTCTTCTTAAAAGCACTCCATCGATGCGCCCCATCCAATATCCGGTACTTGCCAGTTTCCTTGATCATGCTGCTGGATTCAGATAGTTCCGGATTCTCAAAAACCTGAACAAGGATGGGGTCAAATTCAAAACCATCCCTCAGGTTTTCCACAAAAACACCGATACGTTTATGATCCAGATTTTCTCTTGGATAGATGGATTCATCAAGTACGATATCTGATACTGGAATTTTGATCACTTTATCTTTCATGGGTGTTAAAGCAGCCGAAGCCTTATCCGGCCTGATCCCTGGAGCATTTTCTGTATTTCAACCGGCAAATAAAGCTGATGAGTCCCGGTAATGGCAAGCCTTCCTGTGTAGGACTCCCCTGTATTCAGGTTAAGTATTTCAACTGCTGCGTTTTGTTTGACCTCCGTTGAAATGCCTTCTTCCCGGGCAAGGTCTCTTATCTCTTTTGGAATATTGATCTGCTCCTGATACGAATCTTCAGTTACTTCCCATTCGATCAATTTCATAACAACCCTCCTTTTTTAAAGTAATTGTTTTGATCCATTTTGAAACTTCATGATTAAATGCGTTGTATTATTTTTTTCCTTAGGAGCGAATGGTTGGGCTAAGGGCGACCGACAGCAGGTAGGGAATAAGGGGAAGGGCGAAGCCGCAGTGAACCTGAATCACCGGCTTGTCCGAGTGCATTATGGTTGTTGAAATCAGTTTTAGATTCTTAAAGTGCTTTTTTTGGTGTCAAAAACGTTAATCTAAGCCTTGTTTCGCATCAAGTTCAATCTAAGGCTCTCCGTAGACTCGCTGCAATATGGAAAATTTCAACTCTTCCACCAAGCATTTTACTTAGTTTTACATGCGAGTTCAATTCCAATAAATCCAAAATGAAATTTACTGTTGTTAATGGTTGGTTAAATTTTGACGATAAATCAAAATTATTATGTATTTTTTCATTTACAATGGCACTCACAATTGCTTCTATCACTTCTAAATAGTTAGCAATATAGGCTTTTGCATATTGATCGAAACCGAAAGTCGTAATTTTGCAATTACAATGATATTTGCCATCGCCACCGCCTAGCGTTCTGGAAACCTCCAGATAACCATTGCTTTCCAAAATTTCTATACAATCCTTTATCTCATCTCTACTAAAACCAAGATTGCTACCGTCTCCAAAAATTTTTTCTGGATCAACAAACATCTTATTGTTTTTTATGGCATATTCACACGATTCTTTAAGGATAAGATTATCTGCTTTTGTTAAACCACCAATTTCATGGTATCGGCTATGGACATGTTCAGGAACTGAACCCAAAGCTGGTTTGTCAGTCACTCCAAATATTGACGATAAAATACGTGTAAAGCTCGTATCATATGAATCAGTATCGGATATTGATTCCCAAAGGGTAGAATTCAAAACTTCGGGGACGTTACATCCATCCAAAACGATGGGGATAATTTTTGTTCCTTTGGAGATTCTGTTGACAGCACTTACATTGAGTTCTTCTTGAACCCATTGTTTTTTAATACTATTTTCAGATAGAACAATTATTACAGCTTGTGCTTCTTTAAGTCCTTCCTCAAAGATTTTATCTATCAAGCTATCACCTGGTAACATTTCCCATTTATCGAGCCATGCATCGACTCCATTTTTACGAAGCCTGGTAGCAAATTCAGTGACAAACCTTTCTTTATCTTCACTTGCATGACTTACAAAAACTTTTGGTCGCATCGAGTACATCCTTTCGATTTTTTTTTGATGCTATTTTGCTGTTTTGGACTGACGCAGAACTTGAACATCTGCGGCTTGTCCGTCAGCATGTTTCTTGTTTTATTTTTATCCAAAAAGAGTTAAATAGCGACTTGACCCCATTTTTTATATAGTTTCTCAAAGTTCAATTTTAAAAAGTGGTTTGAGCTCTTGAGCTCCTCCAAAGAATTCATTTTTCTCTCTCGTAATGATGTCGTCATAAGGAAAGTCAGGAGGTGTCGGTTTAAATTTTTCGGCATTTCTCCTTCCATCTTTCTGACCAGAATATGTCAATTTTTGAAACTTTCGAAGAGCAAGAATTTTTATTTCGCTTATCAATATTGATAGTGGATAACTTTCACATGTACCCCCTTTAACAATTGCTTTATCAATTCGATTAGAATTTACAGGTCTAGACATTCTTGACCCACCATACTGAGATGTATTAGCTAAAACAAAGTAGCTATGTAAATCTCGAACAGAGGACTCAACAATATTGCTATAGTATTTTGTGTCTGGATTCCACACAGGAGCAATTGCTATGTCTATTTTACCGAAAAACTGTGCTCGTGTTTTAATGTTCGCTAATTCAAAACAATTAAAGGTGGAGAAATAGCAGCCTTTCCAAACAAATAAATTATATAAGCCTGTTGGTTCTGGAATTACATATTTTTTATAGCCCTTAATTCCATTTTGTTCTTCGGGCGAATAATTGTTCTTTAAGCGAATGAATGGGATTAAATCTTTTTCCCCTTCAATATTTACAGGTAGTGCTGTAATCAAAAAATTATAAATTGTATTATTAACATTAAAATGTTCAATTCCCCCGACAAACCCAACCTCCCTTTTCGCTGCTTCATTGCAATACTGAGGGATTAAATCGTGGGGCAAACAAATTTCCGGAAATACGAACATATCGGGATTATCAGCATAGGATAGGTAATCCCAAATACTCATAAAAACTTGTACTCTTTTTTCATTAATTAATGGATTTCCTTCCAAGCTACGATAGTTTTCACTTGCGTCAACATATTTGTTTATTAATGCTATTTTCAAAATCCCTTTTTTGGCTTTGATTCCTTTTGATTGGTCTTTCCCAATTTTGTATTGATCTATATTGTCCTTTGATTTTTTAATGTAATAGGACTCTTTTATTTCATCCCAATTTTCAATAAAATTGACCTTGCAAAACAGATCTCTTGCATTATTAAGAACAGTACTTTGTGAAAAGCATTGTTGTTTACCTACCATTGATATTTCAATAACATGCTTTGTAAATTCAAATTGAGCTGCTTGGTAAAATTTTATTCTATAAGGAATATAATTATTTATAGAGTCGATATTTAGATCTTCAACTTTAATACGGTTTAAGTTCAATGGTTTTGTAAAATTTAAGTATTTATCACTTTTGCTATTTGTAAATTGAATTAAAGGATTAAATATATACTCTCGCCTTAATAAGCATGTTTCTCGGTAATGCATGGGTTCAATTTTGAGCCACTTGTTTTTTTCAATCAACTCATTTTTATCATGACTGTTTAAAAAACTTGGATTCAAGCCCAAAGTCATGTTGATAGAAAACGAAAGGTGCGATTTTAATGTCCCTATCATTTCCTCCTGTACTTCTTTGTTCTTTTGTTTGATTTCGCCAATTTTAAAAGAAGTCTCTTCATAAAGCATCTTTATGTTCTGGGCTACTGTGTTTATAAATTTTTTGAATTTTCCTTTATCTTCAGAAACCATAAACAATGTAAGAATTTTTTCCCAAAAGTAATAATGTTTAAGACAGTAGATTCCTTTAAAATATCGTTCTATTTTTTCTAATTCATCGACTTTATAATTTTTCCCATTCAAAATCCTACGAATGATTAATTTCGCTAAAAAAACAGACAATTTGAATTTATTATCTTCGAGCATTTTAAATCGAGCTTTATTAACACTTTGATCTTCAAAATTTAATTCAAATGTACTTTTATCAAAACTACTAAAAGATTCATCTGCTTCGTCAGATAAATAGCTAAACTCGTAGCCTCTACTTTGCTGATCATCTATAAATTTTTCAATCAAATTCGGTGAAAGCTTGTGATCGAATTGATAGATGACAAATTTCTCTTCTTGAATTTCAAGATTCTCATATTTTGGATATTTCATTTTTATTGAATTTTTGGAATCTTGATCATTTTTTTCCCAAATAAAGATATCTGATAAATACATATTAACAAAGGATTCGTTAGGATTTTTAGTCTTAATCTCCTTGGAATTTTTTATAATTCGATCTTTAATAACAATAAGCATATCATCAACATACCTGCTGTAATAAACAGGCGATATTTTATCTTCAATTTGCCTATCGAAATCTTTTAAAAACCAATTTGCTAATATATACGAGCTATGTAAACTTATAGGGAGTGCTTTTTCAGAGTGTCCTTCAAAATCTATTTTTGCCAACCTTTGATTATATTGTCTATGGATTTTTTTAAATATCGTGTGGATAAAAGACTGATCCTTAGTAATTTTCAGTTCAGTCTCCAACTCAGCAAAAGAAAAGTCAATTCGATGATAAAAATTTTTCAAATCTATATTTATTATCGTAACATTTTTTTCTTTGTTTAATAGTTCTTTGGCTTCATTTAGTGCACAATTCCACCAATTTTGAAATTGCTTTTGATAAGGTCGAAAGAGTGCTCGAGTAGAGGGATTGTTTTGAGATTGTATTAGCCGATTCCCGAAAATTTCATTTTGCAAATCTTTATCTAATTTTTCACCATACTCAAGCACCCACAAAATATCAATAATATGCAATTGAATTGGCATGTCACAAAAAATAGCAAGCCTTTCGACAGAGAATTCTTTATCAATAAAATGATTTGTATAGAATGATTCTTTATTTTCAGTTTCTGTTCTTAATTTCTTCGGATAATAACTCAGATTTATTTGGATTAAAAAATTGTCAAAATAATCTGCATTCCTTGTGAACAAAGCTTCTGTGATTTTTTCTATTTCATTCCCGATACCATTTGAATTAAATAATGCAAGTTGTTCCCTTAGAGCAAGATTGTTTTTGCCATAATAAATATCGGTTGCTAACTTCCTATATGCCGTTAAAACGTTATGATTTATTTCATTTTTTTTCATTTTTGTTATATTAATTTTCATAGTTTCGTTCCAAAAGGATTATTTACTATTATCACATTTTTTCAAATGTTATCTTGAAAAGATGCGGCTTTCACTCAGCATGTTTTTTGTTAAACTTTCTTAGCGAAATATTAACTATTAACTGAACTCCTTTTCCTGATTGCCAGTTAATGCAAGTCTTGCCATTTTCTTTTCAACGAAATATAATTATTTATTAAAATAAACATCGTTAGAATTTGTATCGTGTTCAAAAGAACTAAATAAATAGCCACGACAGAAAGGCCAAAAGAATTCATATATATATTGTTTATTCCAATAAAAATCATTCCAAAACAAAGAGAACATAGTGTATACATTGCCGCATTTCGGTAAGAGGATTCTGCTCTTTTTTTTACAAGCCATTTGATGAATTCAGTGTCTGGTTCATTAATCATGATAAAAAGAAGGCCCCCACACAAAGCTATTAAGGCACCATACATTGTAAAGACTATACCAAGCTTTTGGGAAAGTAAGAATATAGTTTTTTGAAGATCAATTTTTAGCAAAAACAAAATAAACAAAGCAATCGCAGCAAGCAAAGCCTCAAAAAAATAAGATGTAAAAATTTTAACTTTCAACGTCTACAATCCTTGAAAGTTCATTTTCGAGAGCATCTAATATCCCATTTCCTTCTTTTGTCTTTGCATTAACCCTGAGTCCCCGAAGGAAAGTTTTAAATCCTACAACAGAACCTTTTGCTGTGTCTTTACCGGTTTCAATTCTTTCGTATCCAGCATCGCTTTTCCCCTCAATTAAAACCGCCCCGCTTTTATAACCTTGTTCTGCCATTGCAATACTTGAAAGTGGTAGTCCGCCTTCTTTTTTTGATAGTCCATTTGAGTTATACATATCTTGCTTAATTTCTTGAATACTATCGTCTTCTAATCTTTTTTTAAGATCTCTGGTGAGCCGACTCATGTCGGGATTTGGTAATTTTAAATGTACCTTGACTCTTGTAACTTTATTGAAACTTAAAAAAAGATCCAACAAAGAATCTGAAGGAGGAATGTTTTCTAATTGAGGTAACTTTGAATATTCATATTTTACAGCAACAGCACTTATCAGTTCTTTGTAGTGTGAAAGCCATGTTTCACCTGTGACCATTTGGGACCTGTTTTCAACTAATACAATATGTCGAGGCCAATAATAGAGTAAAATCATTGTTTCAGCCGGAGCAGGGCTACTTATACTTCTACCCTCATGAAAACCATTTTCATCAACAATAAGGGCATCTCTTTCTAACACTGAACGCCCTAAAATAAAAACTGACAAAATGATTTGATCGTCATCATTTACAATTGCAGAGCCTTGCCTCAGACTCCACTTATAAAGATTATGTGCTGTTTCATGATCACGATCAAATTCTACTTGGCATGCAAGTTTTAAGAACTCTCTAACATCATCGTCCGAAATAAGGTCTCGTTTGCCAATATATGACCAAACGGTTTCATCGGAACATTTATTGAGACGGTATGCCATGAAATTAAACACATCTTTTGCCATTTTTTACTCCAAATTATTTTTGTGTTTAAACGCAGTGCAGCGGTATCGTGAACAAGTGATTGAACGGTTTCCGTATAGTAGTGATATCCGTCGGCGGATATCATTCAATCAAGAATAGTATCTGAAATTGGATATCATGATGAAGATAACACCACAAGGTCTTTTAATAAAATTTGATTCACAATTAAATGCCAGAAAGATTTCATTTGAACTTCATAAGTATTATCGAAAATGGTTGCGATTTTATTCGGATTTTTGATTGAAAGGGGTTTTCACAGCTCCGCACTGTCGGTTACTTTGTCGCAAGCCGAGATTGTTGAAACAAAACAAGTTTACGAACTGTTTATTACTTATATCCGGGCGGGCGAAAATACAATAGGTAAAAGCCCCTATCTTTTTTAAGTATTGAATAATGATATAAGATTTTGAAAAAGCAGGATATTTAAAAAGTTATACTCCAAGGCCTTGTCGGGCCTTGGAGTATATTTTTGTTGCTTGTTGTTTACGAATTTTATTCCTGGGGTTTACCCATTACTTCAGAGAACATTTCTTCGTTCCACATTCTGGAGTCCGCAACGTTCTGGCGAAATTTAATGAAGTCAATGGTATCCTGGCCTGTAATTTTCTTGGTATTGAAGGCACCAAATCCAAGGAAAGCTTCACCGGACATATTTGCTGCAAGCCAATGTCTGTGATCATTTTTCATGGTATCCCAGAAGAATTTCTTTTTCTGGCGGATGCCGTCAATGGATTTAATCAGGCAGCCGGGGAAGAGATTGGCAAACTTCCAGATAATATTGTTGACTTCTTTATCAAGGAGTTCAAAATCTGCATTGGCCTGGTGCTGTTTGAGAAGGGCGCGGCCGTCTTTAAATGCCTGTCCTTTTTTGTATTCGCCATAAACGATTTCACCGTCTTCAACATATTTATCAGTGATAACAAGGGGATTTCTGACCCATTCACCATCAATTTTAAGAACAGGGACAACCTTTGAGATCATTCCTTTTGCTTTCATTTTATAGGAAGTCCACATTTCGCAGGATACGCAATTATACATGGCATCTTCTGCAGAGAGGAACCAGGGTAGGAAATCCGAAGAACCGCCGGCAGGAGCGGAACCATGTTTTGGTCCTGCCTGGCCGAAAATGGCAAGGTCGGAAGATACGGCAAGATCACATGCAAGGCCGATTTCCTGGCCACCGGCAACCCTCATGCCGTTCACTCTGCAGATAACGGGTTTTTTGCAGGCAAGAATGGAATCAACCATGTGGTTGAAAAGCTCCATGTACTGGCCATATTCATCACATCTTTTTGAATAAAACTCTGAATATTCTTTTGTATTGCCGCCTGTGCAGAATGAGTAGGGGCCTGTGCCTGTGAAAACCACGGCAACAATACTTCTGTCCAGGGAAGCATTTTCAAATCCGGCAATTACTCCTTTTACCATGTCTGTGGTATAAGAGTTGAACTGTTTTGGGTTATTTAATGTAATCCATGCAACAAACAATTTCTCAGTTACATTTCCCTTGGGATCGGTTAATGGTTTTTTTTCGAATATGACGCAGGGTGCTTCTGTTCCCCAATGGGGATTTCTGTGCAACGAATGATCTTTAATCTCGTTTTCTCTTGGCATCCAGTCTAAAGACATATTTATCTCCTGTTATATTTTATTTGTTTATCCTATGTATCCGCCGTCAACGCCCAATACCTGTCCTGTGATATAACTTGCATCATCGGACGCAAGAAATACAAAGGCAGGAGCAATCTCTTCAGGTTCTGCAAATCTTCCCAGCTGAATTCTGCCTTCATAGATTTTTTTGAGTTTTTCATCGGTCTGAAGTTTACCTGTCATTTCTGTTTTTGTAATACCCGGACAGATGACATTTACATTGACGCCATATCTGCCAAGTTCTCTGGAGGCTGATTTTGTAAATCCTATGATTCCGGCTTTTGCAGAGGCATAGTTGATCTGGCCGACGGTTCCAAAAATACCGGCAGTTGAGATCACGTTTATGATCTTACCCGATTTTTGTTCTTTCATGTGGCGGCCTGCTGCCTGGGTTGTATTAAAAGCTGCTTTTAAATGGATATTGATAATGGCATCCCAGTCTTTTTCTTTCATTTTAAGAAGCATGGAGGGTTTGGAAACCCCGGCATTATTTACAAGAATATCCACACCGCCCAGCTGTTTTACACATTCTTCCACCATGTTCTGGGCGCTTGTATAATCTGCAACATCAGCTGCAACTGCAACACCTTTTCGACCCAGTTTTTCAATTTCGGCGACCGTATCTTTTGCGGCTGCATCATTGGAATGGTAGTTGACCAGGACATCTGCTCCTTCTTTGGCATACATCAGGGCAATGGCTCTTCCGATACCGCGGCTTCCGCCGGTTACAATGGCTTTTTTTCCTTCAAGTTTCATTTTTTTTCCTTTTTATTTAAAAATCAGGTACAAGTACGATTCTTTGATCA
>Ga0307987_1001285_pt1 | contig 13890 bp, 10 predicted proteins | sample EllFjometagen181_FD_203157 | JGI IMG/M metagenome (GOLD analysis project Ga0307987, IMG submission 203157) | Marine microbial communities from Ellis Fjord, Antarctic Ocean - #181 | ecosystem: Environmental > Aquatic > Marine > Unclassified | place: Southern Ocean | collected 2014-10-08
AAGTGGTCCTGGGGCGAGTCGCGATGGGTGAGCATGGTGACGTGGTCGTAGTCGTGCATGTTGCCCTGGGACCGCCCCAGCAGGGTGAAGCGCTGGTTGGCCTGGCCCGCCTCGGTCATCAGGTCGCGCACGTCGTCGGGGTGGCCCAGGCAGGGGTCGTTCACGGCGGCCAGGTACCAGGCCGGGGGCAGGTGTTCAGCCAGGGTCAGGGCGCTCCCGTAGTCGAAGCCGTCGGCGGGATCGATCCAGGGTCCCGGGCGCACCCAGGCGCAGCACTGGGCCAGGCTGGCGCGGCTCTCGTCGTCGGAGCCCAGGCCCAGGCGCTTCGAGGGCAGGTAGCCGAAGGCCAGGGCCGCAAGCCGGGCCAGCCGCATCCAGTACAGGTCGATGAGCAGACGTTTGTGGAGGTTGTTCACCCGCACGCAGCGCTTGGTGCCGAAGAAGCTCAGGCTGGCCACCTCGGTCCGCAGGGCCGGGAAGCGGCCCAAGGCGACGAGCATCAGCACACCGCCCCAGCTGTGGGCTACCCAGTGCACGGGCTGGCCCGGATGGTGGGCGGCCACGGCCTGGTGCAGGGCGGGCAGGTCTTCGGTGATGGATTCGGTCTGGCCGTAGCCATGGCCCCGGGCCAGGCGGGGTCGGCTCTGGCCTCGCCCGCGCTGGTCGGCCACGTAGACGGGGTGTCCGGCACGGGCCAGGAAGGGGCCCAGGCCTCTGCCCGAGTCGGTGTAGAACACCCGGCCGTTTTCTATTGAGCCGTGCAGCATCAGCACGGGACAGCGAGTCGCCCCTTCGGCTTGGATGCGCCGCAGGTGGAGCTGAGCGCCCCCCGGCATGGAGACGAACAGGGAGTCCTGGGTGGGCTGTTCCACGGTGAGCCTAGCGCTCTACCACCAGCCAGACGTTGGCCCAGATGTCCGCCCAGCTGTCGGCGCCGGTGTAGTCCGCGCCGTTGCGAAGCACCCGGTAGTCGAACTGGTTCTCGGCGCCCAGGGTGATCTGCTCGGTGATGTCGTGCAGTTGTACGGGCACCTCTCGGCCTGGGCACCAGCCGTGGCGGCTGTACCACCAGGTGCCGTACTGGTTGGGCACGGTGCCCTGGTTCACCTCGTCCATGCAGCGGTAGTCCGGGCCTTCGACGTCGAAGTTCACGGTGAGCATGTCTTCGTCGCCGACGCTGAAGATGTGGTCCATGTCGCAGAACTCGGCGCAGTTGCCGGGGCTGGACATGCCGTGGCCGGTGATGACCGTGGCCAGGGTGACCTTGGTGGCGTCGGCCGGGATCTCCACCGCGATGCCGCCATCGTAGGTGGCGTTGCAGTCGTCGGACAGGTTGCAGCTGCCGAACAGGTGGGTGATCTTCTCGGCTACGGTCTCGCGGCCGGCGTCGAAGTAGCGCAGGTCGAGATCCACCGTGTAGCTGGAGCCGGTGACGAACTGCAGCCGCTCGGTGGTGCCCGGGGTGAGCAGGGGCTGCAGGCCTGTGACCTCGTGTACCCAGCGACCTTCGCGGTGGTAGGTGGTGATCCAGCGGGCCAGCTCGTGCTCCGAGTTGCAGGGGCAGGCCAGGTCGTCGTAGCCGCTGCCAGCCTCGTTGCAGGTGTAGGAGGCGGTGGAGCTGGCTCCCAGGGGCGTGGTGCAGGCACCCTCGATGTTGTCGGCGGCGATGGCCTCGACGTAGCCCTCACAGGCGTAGGCGATGCCGGTGTCGGAGCCGCAGTCCTCGGCCGAGCGGCACTCGACTTTCGAGGCCACATCGTCTTCGGTGCAGGCGCCCATGATCTCGCCTACAGCCTGCTGGCAGGTGGTGTCGCCGTAGGGGTTGTCCCCGCTGGGCTGATCGCAGACCAGCAGGCGGGCGCCGGTGTCCCAGGCGAAGCAGTCGCCGTACTCACCGTCGCCCCCGCAGCCCATGTGCAGGTCTACAGCCAGGCTGTCGTAGTCGGCGGCCTCGGCGGGGATCGCCAGCTCGACCTCGACGCTGCTGGACCAGTTCGAGCCGTCGAACACCGGCACCACCAGGGCATCCTGGGCCTCGAGCTCCACCTCCCGCAGGGCCTCGAAGTTGTAGTAGATGGGCTCGTTGGCCACATACGACAGGTTGGGCTCGAACCAGCCTGCGCTCGAGTGGTAGCGGGTGGGGTCGGCGTAGGAGCCGATGTAGCGAATGCGCTGGAAACGATCGATGCCCACGCCCCAGCCTGGGTCGTTCATGATGTCGCCCACCCAGCCATCGATGATCTGGGCCCGCTGGGTGACGTAGTTCACCCGGCCCTGCCACCACTCCCCATCTGCGGGATCCATGGCGGCCAGCACTTCGTTCACCTGGGTCTCGAGCCCGTCCAGCGACGTGTCGATGGCGGTGGTGGAGGTGGCGGTGCTCATGAAGAGCAGCTGGGTGTTGCGGGGTAGCTTGTCGAACAGATCCCCCACGTCCCGGGCCCACAGATCCGTGGGCCAGCCCCGGGCCTGGCTGGGGGCGTCCTGGATCATCAGGATGACGTCGCAGCCGGTCCAGTGTTCGCTGAGGGTCCAGTCGCCGCCGCGGGTGGCCACGGTGAAGTCGGCGGCGGTGGCGTACAGACCGTCGTCGTTCGCCGCGTCCTCGAAGGCCCGCACGGGCAGGCCCAATTCGGCGCAGGGGTCGCCGGCGGCGGTGGAGTCGTGGGTGTCCCCTGGGGGGCTGTCGGTTGGCCCGTCGGTCTCGACCTTTGGGTCGTTGGGGCAGCCGCTGAGCAGCAGGGCGAGGCTGGCGAGGTGGATGGCGCGCATGGGAACTCCCGGTGTCGGGGGATCCCTATCCTTCTGGGGGCGGCTCCACCGGATCGCCTTCGATGGCGATCTCGAGGGTCAGTGCCTTGCCGCTGCGGCGATAGCTCCAGCCGACGGTGGGATCCGTGAGTAGGTGAGCCAGCCCCTCGAGCACGGTGCGACCCCCGGTCAGGGACACTCCGGCCATGGTGAGGTGGTGGTCCAGGGGCTGGAAACCCAGCTCGGTGACCAGCGCTACCAGGCCCTTGTCTACGATGTAGACGCCATCGTCGGCGCCCATGGCCAGCATGGAGGCGTAGGGGCCGTAGGCGTAGGGGTCACTCAAGCGCTGCTGCAGGGCCCCGCGGGACAGGCGGGCGGGCATGCCCTGGGCGTCGCGCTCGAGTACCAGCGGCTGGGTGGTGCCGGGGGTGATGGTGGCCTCGATCACCACGGGTTGGTCGTCCCTCAGGATGCTCCAGCGGCAGGTGGTGGCCTGCTGGGTGGCCTGTCGGGCCGCGTAGTGGCGCTCGGCGCTGCCCAGGGGCTGGCCATTCACGGCGGTGAGGATGTCGCCGTCTTCGAAGCCCAGCCAAGCCAGCAGGTGCAGGCGGGAGCTGGGCTCGACGCGGTAGCCGCTGGGCTCGGGACCCGCGGGCCAGGCGGCCACAGCGCTGTCGTGGGGGTCGAGACCGAACAGGCAGTGGGGCAGCACCTGGGCGGGCAGGGCCGTGCTGGCCACGGCGATGGGCGCCTTCGGGGCTGGGGGCTCCGAGGCGAGCAGGGGGGGCAGTGCCAGCAGTGCGAACAGACGCATCATGATTCCACGTTGGTGTGGTGGGCGCTGGGGGCGCCGATGATCCGCAGGGGTACGTATGGGCCGAAGAAGTAGGTCAGCGCGCGGAAACGTTGGCCCACCAGGGTGTAGTCCCCATCGGGGTCACCGGCTTGTAGGTCCCGCAACTGTGTCAGGGCGTCGGCCATGTCCTGGTGGCGGGCCAGTTCGGTGGGTTCGCCGCCGATGCGGCGCCAGGCGGCCAGCTCGGACCAGCCATCCCCCAGCAGGGCCACCAGGGTGATCCAGCCGATGGCGCCCCCCATGGCCATCATGGGCATGTTGCGCATGAGCCATGCGTCCAGCAGCACCAGCACCAGCATCATGCCGGCGCTGGCGGCCAGCATCATCAGCCAGCGGGCGCGGTGGGCGTCGGTCCACCAGTGTCGCCGTCGCCAGTAGAACAGGGTGGCCGCCACGGGGGTCGCCAGCAGTACGGTGGGGATGGCCACGGCGATCCAGGGGCCGCTCCCAGGGGTGAAGAAGTCCATGATCTGGTTGGACCCACTCAGACCGAAGGCGGCGAAGGTGCTGGGGATGAGCAGCAGCGAGATGGCGATCTCGTAGGGAAACAGCCCCGTGACGGGCAAGCAGGCGGGCAGGGCGTCGTCGCCCTGGGGGGAGCGTCCCAGCAGCCACCAGGTGGCGGCCGCCAGGGAGCCCAGCCCTGCGAACACCAGCAGAGCCCAGAACAGGGTGCTCTCGCCCAGCACCACATAGCGACCCTGCTGGATCAGGCCGTGGCCGGCGAGCACCAGCGCATCGGCCAGCAGCAGGGCGGCCATGCCCGGGCCCAGGCCGTGTTTGTCCAGCCAGCGCACCACGACGGCCAGGCAGCCCACGCCGCCGGCGCACATGAACGCCGTGGCCAGCCGAAACATCCAGCCGGCACGGGTAACCAGGGGGTCGTCCCAGCCGCTGTAGCCGCCGTAGCCGTCGAACAGGTCGGGGCTGTAGCCGCCGTTGATGTTCTCGAGGGCGAAGGCCAGGGAGATGCCCTGGAACCAGGCCAGCCCCACGCCCACGATCACCCCCAGCAGGAACAGCGTGCGCCGCAGGGAGGGGTCCTGGCGGCGGCGGTGGCGGGTGAAGGGAAGGATGAGGGCGACGAGCTCCACCAGCACCAAGCCCACCAGCAGGGGGCGCACCCCCAGGGCGAAGGGGCCGAAGCTGGAGACCACGCTCGACATGCCGGCCTGCATGTCCATGTTCAGCAGCGGGTGGGGCACCCAGGCCAGGGCTGTCACCAGCGCCATTGCGACCACGGTGATGCCGACCCGCTTCGTCAGGGCGCGCGGCCAGGGGACGCTGGGGGGACGGCTGGCCTTGGGGCGCTCGCCGGGCTCGAGGGGCTCGCCGCAGTCGGCGCAGCGTGGCGTGCCGGGCTGGTACTCGGCGGGCTTGCCGGTGCGCTGACGATGACGGCAGTCCGGGTTGGTACAGTGGGCCACGCTTCCTCCTCTGCACGGGCGTAACGCGTGCGTAACGCCGCCCCCTGGATGGGGATAGAATGGCGGGCGGCCGGCCTTGGACGCCTGGGAGTATGGATGGAGCGGTCACCCCGCAGCACGCGCATCGTCAGCTTGGACCTGCTCAGGGGCCTGGTGATGGTGCTGATGGCGCTGGACCACAGCCGTGCCTTCATGGGGTCGTTGGGCAACCCCATGGATCTGGCCGCCGCCAGCCCGGCGCTGTACCTCACCCGCTGGGTCACCCACTTCTGCGCCCCCACCTTCGTGGTCCTGGCGGGCCTGAGCGCCGGGCTCTACGCTCAGCGCGTGGGGGTAGAGCGGACCAGCCGTTTCCTCGTCAGCCGCGGGCTGTGGCTCATCGTGCTCGAGATCACCTGGGTCAACTTCTTCTGGAAGTTCAGCTTCTCCAGCATCTCCCTGCTGGTGATCTGGGCCCTGGGCGCCGCCATGGTGCTGTTGGGGCTGCTGGTGCGGATCCACCGCCACGCCCCCCTGATCCTGGGCCTGGCCGTAGTGCTTGGCCACAACCTGTTGGCGGGCGTTGCGCCGGCGGATCTCGGCGGCCTGGCCATCCCCTGGGGGCTTGGCATGGCGCCCCACAGCTTCGCCCTGGGGCCGCTGTCGGTGGGGGTCTCCTACCCCTTCCTGCCCTGGGCTGGCCTGATGGCCTTGGGCTGGGCAGCGGCGCCGTGGCTGGTGGGCGCCGATGGTGTTCGCACCCGGCGAGCGCTGGCCCTGGGAACCGGGCTGGTGGTGAGCTTCGTGGTGTTGCGAGGGCTGGGGCTGTACGGCGAACCCCGCCCATGGATGCCACAGGAACGGGGCCTGCTAACCACCCTGCTGGGCACCCTGGACTGCACGAAGTACCCGCCGTCGCTGCAGTACATGCTGATGACCGTGGGCCCCATGCTGTTGCTGCTGCCCCTGCTCGAGAGGTTCCGGGGCCGGGCAGCTCAGACCCTGCTGGTCTTCGGTCGCGTGCCCATGTTCTTCTACCTGCTGCACATCCCGGTGCTGAACCTGGGCACCAAGGTCTTCAGGGTGGGGCTGTACGGCTGGGACAGCACCCTCGAGCCCAGCCTGCTGCGGGTCTACGCCGGCTGGGCCTTGGCCCTGGCCCTGCTCTACCCCCTGTGCGTGGGGTGGGGGAAGCTCAAGGCCACCAGGTCGTGGTGGTGGCTGAGGTATCTCTGACGTTTGACGTCAATCGTCGAACGCTCAGATCAACGCGTCCTGGACCCGCAGGGTGAAGGCCATCAGGGCTTCTACCGCCTGGGGGGGCAGGATCTCGAAGTGGACCGCGATCTGGTGGGTGGAGATGGGCTGGTCGGGGTCCCGCTCGCCGGCTTCTTCCGGGGGGATGGGGAAGAGGCGCACCACCCGAGCGGAGGCCCTGAAGGCTTCTTCGCTGGGGGGGATGCGGAGCTCGAGCAGCAGCACGTCTTCGGCCTTGCAGTCTTCTTGGCCTTCGAACTTCAGGCCGGAGCCCGAGAAGTCCATGAAGGGGTCCGGCTCGACCCAGGTGCCCTCGGGGGCTTTGCCGTGTTCGAGCCAGGCGGGGACCGCGGCTTCGGGGACCACCAGGTAGCGCAGGCGGATGCCGCCGTAGGTGCGCGGGAAGATGCGCTTGTCCCGGCGCACCAGGGTGCGGGACTCGACGTGGATCAGGTTGTTCTGGACCAGCCCGATGGTGCCCACCACGCGCAGATCGGTGGTCTCGCCGGCGTCGACGATGACGTTCATGCCTTCGGCGAAGCTGTGTTCCGGCTCGTCGAGCAGCACGTCGCAGGTCTCATCGTCACGGCAGGTGACCCGGCCCGAGAGGATCAGCGGTGGGTCTGAGGCCAGGGAGAGGACCTCGACAGGGACGTCCAGGAGCTTGTCTTTGCCGGGCATGGGACTTCCTGCGGTATGGATTCGGGGCGCGGGTGTACGGGAGCACTAACGAGCACGCGCTGTGCCCGCCCCTCACCATCGGCCAGACCGTATCGGCCTTTAGGCTTCCAGCCCGTCGATCCAGTTCAGCAGGCTGGAGACGTCGCGGTAGCGGTCGCGATCCCGGCGGGCCCCCAGCAGGGTGATCACCACGTGACGCCCGGTGCGGGTGGTCAGGGCGGTGGTGTAGCAGTAGCCCGCGGTGCCGGTGTAGCCGGTCTTGACCGCGTCGATGCCCAGGTCCTTGCGGCCCGACAGCTTGTTGGTGGTGAAGCGTCGCCGCACCGGCCTGTCGTCGTAGTGCAGGTCCCAGTGGGGGGCCGAGGACACCGTGGAGAGCAACGGGTGGGTGGCCACGGCCATGGTGGCCCGGGCCAGATCCCGGGCGGTGGACATGTTCTCGTCCTCGAGCCCGGAGGGGTCGGTCCAGCTGGACATGTCCATGCCCAGCTGCCCGCTCACGGTGTTCATGCGTTGGATGAAGCCGTCGAGGTCCAGGTCAGTGGCCGACGCCAGGGCGAAGGCGCCCCGATTGTCCGACGACACCAGCGCCGCGCCCAGGGCGTCCCAGCCCTCGATGCAGTCCCCCGTGGAGAGCTTCGAGAAGGCCCCGTTACGAGTGGGGTAGTGCTCGGCACCGATGCAGATCTCCCGGTCGAGATCGTAGTCCGACGACGTCAGGGCCAGGGCCGAGACCAGCTTGGTCAGCGACGCCACCGGCTGGATGGTGTCGGCGTTGTGCTCGAGCAGCACCTCGCCCTGATCCACGTCGAAGACGTAGGCGGCGCTGGAGCGCAGCCGGGGGGCGCTCTCGAGGGCCGTGCCGGCCATCTGCTCGAGGGCCCAGAGGTCCTCACCGGCGGGGTGCCAGGTGGGTGGGGTCCAGGCCGGGGCGGGCCGGACGTGGGCCGAGTCTTGGCCTGCGCTGGCGCCGTCCACCGGGGAGATGGCGACCCAGCCGACCGCCCCGAAGAGGGACGCCGCGACCGAGGTTGTGGAGATACGGAGGATGAGTTTGGCGTACATGGTTCGCACAAGTTCCACCAGGCACCCTTGCCGTGTCAACAGAGGGGTGGGCTGCATGGGGCGAAACAGGGCGTGGGAAGCACCCTACGGACCATGTCGTGAAGAACCGTCGAGGCGGCCGTTGGAAGGGTCGTATTGCGCGTCGGGAACGGCGCTTTCGTCAGCTCTGCCGTCGCAGCTTCACGGCCACCTGGCCCAGGGCCATGCTCGTCTCGGCGATCAGCGCACGACCTGCCCCGAGGGGGCGTCCGCCGGGTCCCGGTGGGCCAGCCGACCGTCCACTTCGGACACGTGCTGCACCGGGGGCATCGGGGTGCCCAGGAAGCGTGTGCCGTGGCGGGCGAAGGCGTCGGGGTCGCCGGTGCACAGCACCCGCAGGGTTCCGCGCCCGGCGGGGTTGGGTGCGTCGAAGGCGGGGTGACGCTCGAGCCACGCCACCATGCGGCCCGCCACGTAGGGCGCCGGGTCGATGACGGTGACGCCCCGGGGGAGCCGCACCTGGATGGCGGGCAGCAGCAGGGGGTAGTGGGTGCAGCCCAGCAGCAGGGTGTCGATGTCGGGGAGCCGCTCGAGGTAGCGGTCCACCGCCTTCAGGGCGATGTCGGTGGCCTCCCAGCCTTCTTCCACGATGGGGGTGAGCAGGGGGGTGGCCAGCTGGGTGACCCGGTGCTCCCCGAGCTTGGCGATCTCGGCTGCGTAGGTGCCTGACGCCACCGTGCGGTGGGTGGCGATGATGCCGATGTGGCCCGTGCTCTGCTGGGTGGCGATCTCGGCCCCGGGGATGGTGACCCCCAGGATGCGGCGGTCGCTGTCCGGCCCACAGTAGCGCTGCTGCAGGTGGCGCAGGGCTACGCAGCTCACCGTGTTGCAGGCCACCACGATGGTGCGGCAGCCTTCCTCGAACAGCCGCTCCACCGCTTGCTCGGCGAAGTCCAGGATGGTGTGCGCATCGCGCCCACCGTAGGGCGCCCGCCCCGAGTCCCCCAGGTAGACGAAGTCCCGCTTGGGCAGCGCCGCCCGGAGGTGTCGCAGCACATCGAGTCCGCCAAAGCCTGAATCGTAGACGCCGATCATGGGGATGGTCTAACCGCCCCTTCCCGACCTGCGCCTCTACGCTGGACGGCTCAATACACGTGGTTCATGGTCTCCAAGGTCGCCCGGGTGTTCCTGGTGGCCGTGTAGTGGGCGGGATCGCCATCGCCATCGACGTCACACAGCCCGTGTACGGTGAAGTCGGATCCATCGGAGGACACCTCCACCCAGTAGGTGCCGTAGACGCTGCCCACAGGCTCCCAGCCCAGCTCGTCGAAGCCCGTGCCGGACGGCCAGTCCACTGGGCGGTCACTCAGCATCAGGGGATCCAGCGGGACCGGCTCGGGGATGGCCAGGTAGCCGTCAAAGACAGCGCCGTGGGCGATCTGGGCGGCCCTGATGCCTTCGACGAAGCTGGGGATCTCCGCGCGCTTGGCCCGCTGCTGGTACACCATGAAGTTGGGGATTGCGATGGCCGCCAGGATGCCCACCACCGGCACGGTGCCGCCGCAGAGGATCAGCAGCAGCAGCGCGATGATCACGATGAGCAAGGCGCGGTTCGAGCGAGGCTTGTCGCTGGGGGTGGTCATGGCTTCTCCAGGTTCTGGGCAGGATAGCAGCGCTCGCCTTGCGAGGCTCCCCCCTGGAGTGCCACACTTGCCGCACCTTGCACCTGGAGGCCGCCATGCGCCTGTCCCTCATCGCCCTGCTGACCCTAGGACTCATGGGTTGCCCCCCCGACCCCGATGAGGACGACACCGGTCGGACCGGCTGGGGCGAGCCCCCAACCCTGCGCATCGACCACGAGCCGTTGATCTTGGGCGAGCTGGTCCCCGACGCCGTGGCCTTGGCCCCCGAGTGGCTGCAGGACGACCTGGTGGTGGCCCTGGGCCGGCTGGATGTGGACCTGCAGAACGAGCTGGCCTCCCTGCTCATTGACCTGGACGACCCCTACCTGCTGGACGAAGTGGGCTTCTCCATCGCCCACACCAGCCCCGAGGTGCTGCAGTACGCCTGGTTCTTCCCCGAACTGCTGGTGACCAACGCCGAGCTGATCTACGCCTACGATCCCGAGCTGTCCTATGTGACCCTCGAGGACGAGGGTGAGCCGGGCACCGACGACGACTACTACACCACCGCCACCTACCAGGTGGAGGCCGACGGGGTGGTCGAAGAGAGGACCGTCGATCCCGACATCTACTATTGGTACGTCGTGCACCCCCGTCTCGAGGACGAGCTGCCCTGGTTCCTGGACGCCTGGGTCAGCGATGACCCCACCAGCCCCGACGACGGGCTGTTCTGGCGGGCGTTTCTGTGGGACGGTGCCGCCGAAGAGTGCCCCGACGACCGGGACTGCCCGCTGCTGGCGGACTCCCTGCCCACCGTGGACACCTTGTGGAAGAGCAAGGCGGGCACCCGGGACGACAACGGCGCCGTCGGTGAGCTGATCCAGTTCGTGTGGGACGCCGTGGACTTCGGCGCGGGGTCCGAGCGGCCCGTGCAGCCCAGCCGCATCTACACGGTGGGCGCCGGCAACTGCGGCGAGCATGCCGATCTGTCCTGCGCCGCGGCCCGGGTGGGGCTCATCCCCTGTCGCAACGTGGGCGCCCGCAGCAACGACCACACCTGGAACGAGTTCTGGGACGACCGCTGGGTGGCCTGGGAGCCCATCAACACGGCGGTGGATTACTTCGGCTACTACGGCGGCCCCGACGCCGACTACTACGTCTACGACGGCAAGGACAACGACTGCGACGGCGTGGCCGACCTGGGCGAGTCCAGTGATGACACCGACGAGGACGGTTGGACCGTGGCCGATGGCGACTGCAACGACACCCGGCCCGAGATCAACCCGGACATGGAAGAGGTCTCGAACGGCTTCGACGATGACTGCGACGGAGAGGCCGACAACGATCTCGATCCCTTCGCAGTGGACTTCGACGGTGACGGCTGGACCATCACCGACGGGGACTGCGACGACACCGACGAGACCGTCGGCCCCGACATGACCGAGACGGTCGACGGCCGGGACGAGGACTGCGACGGGGTGGCCGACAACGGCACCGACAACGCCGGCAACACCGACGACGCCGACAAGGACGGCTACAGCATCGCTGATGGCGACTGTGACGACGCCGACCCGGCGGTCAACCCCGGCGCCACCGAGGACGACGGCGGCTACGACGAGGACTGCGATGGCGTGGCCGACGAGGACGAGTACGGCGCGGACTACGACGGCGACGGCTACTCCATGCGCTGGGGTGACTGCGACGACACCGACCCCGCGGTGCACGGGCATGCCGACGACCCCAGCTACTCCACGGGCAACCGCCTGTACGCCATGACCTCGCTGCGGGGCGACACCCTGGTGGATGACACCCTGACCGAGAACTACGGCCGACCCGCCTACCTCGAGTTCCATGTCACCGACGCCAACGGCGACCCGGTGGACGGCGCCAGCGTGACCATCTTCGGCACCTGGGCGGTCTACGGCCACGGTGACTCGTGGACCTACGCGTCTGAGACCGTCACCGACCTCGACGGTTACGCCTTGGCCACCGTGGGTAAGCACAACCCCTACGGCTACGCGGTCTACTCGGAGCTGGAGGACGCCCCCGGCGGCGGTTCCCTGTACCAGGCCGTCGATTGGATCGAAGAGTACGAGACCGAGAGCTTCGAGGTCGAGCTGACCGTGCCCAACCCGGGGGTGCTGGACATCACCGAGGTCGCCATCGACCCGTCCCTGACCCCTGATGCCGACTTGAGAGTCCAATACACGGTCGACAGCCACCGCACCGAAGGCGACGGCGGCTTCATGACACGGGAGTACGAGTACTGGTATGGCTCGTTCACCAAGCGCGGCGAGGGCGGTCGCCTGGATCACTTCTTGGTGGACGTCGCCAACCTGGCGCTGTTCGAGGCGGGCGAGGCCTTCGAGGCCAGCTCGGTGGCCTACGGCAACGCCGGTGCCGATCTCGAGCTCACGCTGCCCGTCACTGAGCCCCTGTACCTGGTGCTCTACAACCCGGCGGTCACCAGCCACATGGTGGGCAGCCTCGATGCAATGGTGACCCCCGCGCCTGGCGCCGACTGGCTCGACGAATACCAGGGTTGGTCATTGCCCTTCCGCATCCCGCCCCAGGGCTGGCTGAGCCTGGTGTTGGAGCCCTGATCACCCCGGGGGTTAGGACGGGCTCACGCCCTATGAGGAACCCCATGCGCACGCTGCTCCCCCTGATCCTGCTTGGCTCCATCGCCTGCACCCCCAAGGACGACACCGGCACGGTCGATCTGGGCCCTGAGCCCGCCTCGGGCATCATGCTGGCCTCGGCCCAGTGGGTGTGGGTCAGCGGAGAGCGCTGGTTCACCTACCAGCGGGCCCTGGTCCCCCTGGTGTTCATGGCCGACGCTGGCACCCGCGCCTCGGGCCCCCGCAGCCAGCACTGCCGGGTGCTGGGAGCCTGGACCGACCAGGAAGAAGGGCTCTCTCCCCTGCACATCAGCACCTCGCTGCTGGATCTCGAGCTCAACTGGAACCCGGACGGCCACTACGACATCGACGGCCTCGAGGGTGACGACCCCTTCACCTCGAGCGGCGACACCCTGTCCCTGAGTGGCGAAGGCGTGGAGGCCTCGGTGGGGGCCCCCAGCGCCGTGCTGGCCGACGACGTGCTGGGCGCCGAGGCGGGGTTCTCCACCTCCATCAACGCTGAGGGCTTCGACTACGTGTGGAGTTGGATCACCGGCTCGGAGACCGAGCCAAGTATCTACTGCATGGTGCCGGTGGACGAGCTCGAGGCGGGCGAGGACGGCACCTGGAGCCCCGCGGTGCCGGAAGACGGCCAGCAGCTGTGGGCCGAGCAGGGCCTCGCGTCCGAAGAGCTCATGGTGGGCCTGGTCAAGGCCGTCGAGGTCGAGGGCGTCTACGCGGAGACCACCCGCCTGATGGCGGCCCGCGTCTACAAGATGGCGCCGGATTAGTCAGGGCTAGAACGCCTTGAATCCCCAGGTGCCGTCGGACCAGCGCGGCGCGGGTTCTTCGGACTGGCTGACCCATTCCGTGGGGCGGCCGGTGAAGCCCTCGGTGACCAGGGAGCCCACGTAGTCGCCGTCGGCGTAGACCCGGTCGATCTGGCTGCGGATGGAGGCGATATCGGCGGCGGTGACCACACCGTTCGAGGTGGCCTTGTAGAACTGGACCGTGACCCGCACCGGGAAGCGCGGGTCGCGCTCGATGGCCAGGTCGTTGATCTCCGAGAAGGGGCCCTCGGTCTCCCCATGGCCGATGACAGCGTTCTCCATGTCGCTGCCGCCGCGCATGGCCGTGGCCCCCTTGGGGGACGACTCCATGGTCATGTCGTCCATGGCGTAGTCCTGCCAGCGGGCCTGCTCCTTGTGCTTCAGGGGTACCTGGATGAGCAGCACCACGTTGAGGCTGTCCTGGTTGGCGGCCGAGACCGACGAGGGGTTGCCGTCGCCGCCACCGGCGATGAAGTCCGAGATGCGGGTGGCGGTGTAGGGGGCACGCTCGCCGTCCTCGTTGAAGTACAGCACCTCGGACATGTAGCCGGAGTCGTTCTCCACCACCTGGATGCTGGTGCCTTCACGGGTGGCCACCATGGTGAGCACCGCGGGGTTCTCGGGGTAGCTCTGGTAGTTGTAGATGACCGGGGTGAAGGTGGCCTCGCCGTGCTTGGGCACGGGCAGGAAGCAGGCCTGGGCGCTCACCAACACATGGCTGTCCCGCTCGGCCCACAGGCTCGAGCGCCAGCCCTTCCAGGAGCCGGGGTCGTGCAGGTAGCCCCGGGTGCCCTGGAGCACCTCGGTGAGTGAGGCGGC
>Ga0307987_1001286_pt1 | contig 13885 bp, 13 predicted proteins | sample EllFjometagen181_FD_203157 | JGI IMG/M metagenome (GOLD analysis project Ga0307987, IMG submission 203157) | Marine microbial communities from Ellis Fjord, Antarctic Ocean - #181 | ecosystem: Environmental > Aquatic > Marine > Unclassified | place: Southern Ocean | collected 2014-10-08
CCAACGTCGAACAGGTCGGATTGCAGCATGTCCGACAGGATAGCGACGCCCTCTTTCAGTCGATCAATTCGCGGGTCGTCGACTGGTAGAATCCCTACCGCGTCAGTGATCGCCTGTAGCCATTCCTGGATATCGTCAGAATCTTTCGCGTCTGGCAGATCCTTTAACCGATCGATGTCGACCTCGCGGAGAAATCCGAGCAGATCCAGCAGGCCGAACCCGCCGAACATTCCTCCGGTTAATCGGTTGCGGAGTCGTCCAACATTTGCATCATCTACGTTCGTTCGTTCCATTTTCTTTTTCCTCGTTAATGTTGCCGGTCGAAATTCGCCCGGCCTTGTCGTTACAATTTCAGCCCGTCCCTAGTATCTCGATATCGGCGGTCTGTGTCAACTCTTCGGCATCATCTTGTTTCTTGCCCACGCGTCGAGCCGGTTCAATAATTGCCGCCGCTCTTCGCAATGACATTTTTTTCCTATCAGCTTTTCCACACTGCTCGGAGTAATCCCGATCCGCTTCAGTGACTCAGCAACGTGATCCCCAAACAGTTGTTTATTCTTGGCGACACAAATATACTTGGGTGTGCTGCTGCTAGTTCTCTTGCCGCATCGCGTGCAACGGTAAGGGCCTGAATCATTCGGTTGTAAGTCACAATATTGTGCCATTAGTTCAGCGGGTCGCTATTCTTCATTAAGTATCTGAATAATCCACAATTGTATCCGTTCTTAATTGGCGAGCAGTCGTTACCGAATATATTTGTATCGCCAAAACAGAACACGTACCCGCCCCCGTGCGCCGTTCCTGTCACTATGACGTTTTCTGTCGTGTCATCCGGTTTATCGGACGCAATAATTGTAGCCGCGCCATGGTTTATCGTGCATGCTGCACCCATAGCAATATCCGGTTGCGGCATGTCAAGCAGGTCTGGATTGGTCGCTATGTAGTTGACACAGCCTCCTAGTATTGTATCATCATTCACTGATGTCCCTGAAATTGTCGTCCATAGTGTGTTAAATTCAGCATACTCCGCCGCATTAAAGGCCTGACGACACTCGAAATATTCATCGAAAAGGAATAACCTACCGCCGTTTGAAACCCATGTAGTAATCAATGCGGCATCGGCGGCGACAAACGGCCATCTCCAAGACGAGCACGCACCAACTCCCACATGACTAAACAAGGCATCATATTCACCCAAGTCGAGTGGGTTAGTCGTTCCGACGTCCTCAAATGCGGTATATTGGCAACAGCAATCAGACCTCAAGGCGATAGGAACTTTTCCAACAAAACCAATAGCGCCGATGTCCTCTGTACAGCACGGAGCGGGGCTACAGCAGCACCTACGACGAGTCACGATATTGGCTCCTCTGAATCTCCAACACAATCCATGTCAAAGACCTCAAGTATAATCCCATGTTCTTTCGATGGCCGCCAAGCACCAAGGCCTGTCGCAGGGAATTCCGGTGATGGGACTCCTGCACGATTATCGATAGCAAAAAACTCAATAGTATCGTCGTATCCCCATTCATGAGCGACGGGATCCCAAATGCCAGCATTAACAGTAAACAATGTGCCTTTTCCTGGGTGATCCTCTGTCGACATGAACCCAGCGATCCCGGACGCCCCCGTGGCAATTACGAACCCGAGGTCGTGAGTATCGTCGCCGCCGTATGCCGTTGTTGGGTCGGACCCCTGCAAAACAAACGCTCTGCCGGTGTAACTGACAGCCCATTTGTCAGCGACTGGCCCAACATTCGCGCCGGTTGTGGCTCCGTCGACCGCGTGCAAAACTTGTAGCGGCCAGTCCTGTGATCCCTGCCCCTCGCTGTTCGGCGGAATGCGGGTCGGCCCGTTAATTATGCACATCGCCGGATCTTGCGTCACGGCCAACATTGCGTCCGGTTTGGCGACGTTCCGAACTGCGTCGCCGGAGTCGTCGAACATGTCGACCAGTCGCATGATCGCATAGGACGGGATCCACTCGTCCGTTGTATTGTGTACCGGGAATGTCCGGTATCCGTATGTTTGTCTTACCATCCCTCACGCTCCAAGTCTCGACGCGTCTGGTCGCTCGTCCGTCGTGCGATTCGTTGCTGTCGTCGTTGCTCCTCGATCTCTCGCCGCTCAACCGTAGTCAAGCCGATGCCGGGATCCTCAACGTCTTTACTGATCTTGGTAAAGGATCCCTCTCCATTCTGCGACCACTCGACTTGCCTGATTGCCCCGTCGCAATTCCACGGCACGATGCCGACATACTCGACCTGTCGCGGCGACTTCGTGCGGAATAACTTCCGGATGTCTGCGAGGTAGCCCAGGGCCGCGCGTCGCGTCTCGTTCTCGTTCTCCTGGAATCTTCCGTTCTCGTCGGTCCACAGCTCAAGAGCGACATCATCATAGACGCGATAGAGCGGCAGGGTTCCGAGCCGTGGACCGGGTAGGATTGCCTTGTATTCTGGTCGTTCCCAGCCTCGCGTCTGTTCGTCGCGGAGATTCACGCCGATGCGGAGCGTAAGCAGGGGCGGGACGACTATATTTCCTGGCGCTCTTAGGATTGGTGCGGCTAGCCAGAACATGCTAAATACAGGATCGGCAAACTTAACTATCCCGTTTCGGTGATCTATCTCGAAGTCGTTATAGTATTGAGGCTGCTGTGCTGGCGCGCCGCCATCGCCGACAGGTACAGCGACAGTGCCGGATGCTGATGAGTCACCCTCCCAGTATCCATAGACTACCGGAGGCTTCGGTCCCTCGGTTCCATCCTCATTCGTCATCGTCTCGACCTGATCCTCCAGCAATGGGAGGATGCGATATCTCCCCGTCACTGGCTCCGCGTTACCGGGGAGATACGTGACTCTGGCTATTCGATACCAGCGGAACACCTGCTGCAAAGCAAGATCGCGGCCCCTTCCGGCTACCACTTGCCTCATCGTGTCGATATCGATATTCGCCCACCAATTACCAGGCTCGCCATTTCCCGGGATATATGACAGATCATTTATCGGCCTAATCGTGCCGTCAATATCCTGTGCGACTGGCTCCAAGACGAGGTCCACCTGATATTTCGTAGGAGCTCCGACGATCACAGCCGCGTCAGGCTTCTCGGGCGGGTCGCTCGTCGCTGCGTCCTTGATCACCGTGCCGCTTGGCGGCATGACTCCGCCGAAGTCGGCGGGTACGATCTCAACCACGTCGTCTATCCTAAGTATAATCACGCATTGGATTAGATCACACAACGCCTGTAGCGACTCGCTCGGGTTGGCATAGTCCCACTCGATCTGCGGGCGTGCCGTGTTCGGCATTCGATCGATCTTAAATCCGCGTTCGCCCATCGCATCCAAGCACAACCGTGCAAGCTCTCGCGGCGTTGTCTGGTGTCCCTCGGGGATCGTTGCTGATCCGAACCGACGCACGTTGTAGTAGCCGCTAATCCGGCCCGTGTCCTTCCATCTCCAGCGACGATCGTAGATATTGATCGTCTGGAGGTGCTCACCTGATCTGGATATGTTGCTCGTCGCCTTGTCGACTACGCAATCTCTCATGCGGATCGTAGCGGATCCATATTGGATCTTGATGTTGCCCTGCCGGAATAGCCCGACCTGCGGCGTTGCCGTGATTGAGCAGACGTTCGGCGATATGCCAGGCGTTCGCGCATAAATCCAACTGATTATATTCTTGATGCCTGGATAAGTCAGTTGTGCTTGCTTGGCTGTTGGCATTATGCTGTTGCGATGTCAATGGTAATGTTTGTACCCAGCTCTAGTTCACAATCCGCTATACTACAACCGCTTAGGACGATAGGATTCGTCCACGTCACGGTCCTGTTCCGGTCGCTGATACCTGAGCCCGCGAACATGGATAGATTTGTAACAGTACGTGCGGCCATACTTCGATCGAAGCCAAGGACTCCGCCTGATCGGACATAGCCCTGCGTCATCGTGCCAGACGTCGAATAAAAGACGGTGCCCGATACGTCCAGCGTGCCCACCGTTGCGGATCCGGAAATGGTCGCCTGTCCGCCTCGGTTCGTGAGCGTCGTAACGGCTGCCTTGCTCAAGAATGTACCGCCCGTTTGCTCGACAAGGGTCAATTGCGTGACGCCCGACCCGATTCGCACGTTGGAATCCGTGTCTTCTGTGTCGATATAGCCCTGCTGGATGCTCGCAAACTTAGAGTCTTGCCCCGGCTCCTCGGTCGCGACTCCGACGTCACCGCGTTGTACATTGAGTGTGTTGCTGACATGCGTCCCGACGATCACGAACGCGCCAACAGCGTCATCCTCTGGCGCTGCGGTCTGCGTGACTGCGGCGGTCGTCTGAATCGTGCCCACATTGATCTTGATCCGGCTCGACCCGCTGCCGTCGCCGTCCCCTATGCTGAGCGTCGTCGCTCCGATCTGAAGATATTTATCGCGGTACTCATAATAATCGCCGTTGTAATTTTGCAGCCCGATGTTTCCGCTGTAGCTCGACGCGACATTGAGTGAGGTTAGCGTGATAGCGGACTGAGCGAGCCCGTAAAGGCAATCGATATCCGAAGCCTCGAAGTAGACGCTGTCAGCCCCGACAGGCACCGTGGATCCGCTCCAGTTCCCTCGGTCGGTCCAGTGATTCGGACCTGTTGCAGAGATTGCTTCGTCGAGATCGTAGGAATCCGCCCCGCCGCTCGTCAGTGTGGACGTTGCCGTGATCAGGTCCTTCCCGGCGCCGCCGAGCGTGCCGACGAACTTGACATCCCACCGGAAATCCTGAGTTTTCGCGACGAGGACTTGTCCGACCGTGATGGATGACAGCGTCTCAAGAGCCGACCGGACAGATTGGGCCGATGCCTCGGGGACAATCGAGCTCGTCGTCTGGCCGCCGAACGTGAGCGTAAATGTCCCTGTTGGACTGTCGGTCAATTCGATCCGCTGGATCTCGTCGACCTGGTCGCTTGAGCTTTGTACGATCGCGACATCGACCGCCCCGCCACTCAGCGACTCGACGCCGACGAATTGCAGGCTATTGATGCCGTTCGGCCATTCGACGAGGTACGGCCCGCCGACGTTGCCGGTTACGTCCACAGCATCGATAGACGCAAGTAGCTCAAGGGCGGCCTCTACTGCCGCCGCTGTTGCGTTGTAGGCGATTGCCGCTGTCGTTGTGGATGCCCCGATTGTTTTGTGTGTCAGCTGGAACGTGCCGCCTCCGGATCCGGATAGCGTGACCCGCTGAACCTCGTTCGTGCTTGGCGAATATTCTTGGACGGTCTCGGACACGACACCCGAATAAATGACCGGAGCCGTTGCGGGGTCATTATCTAGTACTCCCGCCGCAATCACAGTATCCTCATAGTATACGGTATCAACCGCCACCGGTAGATCGATTTGGATAAGCGGCACGTTTTCGTTATGCGTATCCGTATCATATGTAATTTGTATGCGTAGGTCCTCCGCCGTCTCCGTCAATGTCACAGCCGATGCAACCAATCCGAGATGTCGCGTCAGGAACTCAATAAACACTGCCGATGACGTGATAATTGGGGCAGCACCACCGGAAGCCATCTTCATCGAATATGCGGTTGTGCTGTTAGGTAGGGCCGCGAACCCGAAACGCCAGAGGTGCCGGAACGAATTTGCTCCTCTCGGGGCATACGTGCCTGGCTGCTGGAATACGATAGTCTGAATCTCCGGTACGGCTGAAGCTGAGCCCGCCGTTGTCGCTGCTACAGTTGCGGAGCTGGATGTCATCGTCACGACCCGAGCGCCGAGCGAGCTGATGAACGTGATCAGCCACGGCCCGCCCTGGTACGTGTCACGATTCTGCCCGCCTGAATTCGAGACATAACATCCTCGATCCAATTCCGCCTGGACGAATAGCCGCTGCTGAACTTCGACCGCTGTTGCTCCGGCAGGGATAGAGGACGTTGTGACATTGATCCCGTCGTCTGTCGTGACGGTCAATGATACTGGCGCCGTACCAGGCGTGACCGTGTAGACCGCGTTTGTTCCGCTGCTGGCTGCTTGCTCGCGGTATACGGCAGCGATCCCGTCTAACGTCGAGACGATGATACTTTCGCCTGATACTTCGAGCGGCTCGACTGCCTGGCCTGCTAGATCGCCGATGAACTCGACATAGTATGTGTTGTCGGTCGGCTCTGTGACAGATACATTGCCTGCCCCGATCGAGGTGACCGCCTCAAGAGCCGTCTCTAGTGCGGCAGCTGTGATATTGTACGCCAATCCCGCCGTCCCGTATCCTGCGTATCGGAGCGAGAATGTGCCACTGGTTGGCGTTCCGATCAATGTGATTGCCTGGATCGCGTTTGTTTGGCTCGATCCGTTCGTTAGCGTCTCGATCGTGACAGCGTACCCGCCCGCCTTCGTGAGACTGGACCCATCGCCCGTGAACAGGGCCAGGTCTGTTTGTGCCTCGTCGTCTGTCATCTCGATCAACCAAGGCCCGCCCGCGTTGCCTGTTACGGTAGTCTGAAGAAGCAGCGTGTTAAACAACTCAAGATCGACTGCCCCAGCGGTTGCGTTGTAGGCAATTGCGTTCGTTGTACCAAGTCCGGCAACGGTCAGCGTAAACGTTCCTGCGGTCGCGCCTTCGATACTCACCATTTGTTGCTGGTTGTCGCCCGCCTCACCTGCTACTGATCGCGTGATCAGGATTTCCGATGTGCCCGCTCCGCCCGTGACGATAAACGGCTTGCCTTCCGCGAGCCCCGTCATGACGAGATGAGTCACTTGCCCGCTGCCGTCTGTCCCGACCGACGCGCCGACCTCAGCCCATTCGGGGATCGAGCTTGTGAAGTTGCCGATCGCCGTCACGAACGCATTGACGACCTCGCCAACTGTCCCGAGAGTCGACTCAACCTCGATCACACGCCCATTGATCTGCAAGGCGTACGTGTTGCCTACCTCGACGTTTAGCGGCGTTGCGTTCGTTTGCTGTGCGCGGGCTGATGCTCCGCCTCTCCATATACGATCGGTCATGATTCACCTTATATTCTTGTTGGGCTTCCAAGCATCGAAACATGAGACTCAAAGTTATAAACCCATTGCACTTCATAATTTTCGTTGTCGCCGCCCGCGCGACGCTTTGGCCCGATCTCGACTATCTTCGGATTCCCCACAAGAGACGCAGGCCAGATGGCTCGGGGTACCTCTGGGTATCCATATCGCCCGACAGCCGAGCCTGATTGAGTCGCCCGGAATATCGTATGCCTTCGCCGTCGCTGCGGTACTGGCAGACTGTATAGCGTTTCAGTGTATCCAAACAGCGGGCCGCCGCCGCTTCGCCTAATCGTCTCACGAAAGGATACGAGCAGGCTTTCACGTGTCGTGATAGGTCGCTCGCCTCGCACGGTTATCTTGTACGGCATGTTAGTCACGAGTGCCGCGTCTCGACTTGTCGGGAAGCTTGGGTGCTGTGCTACCTGCGTGCCACCGATACAGGACTTGCTATCAAGATATAGGCTTGTCCGTGATCCGTCATCATACAATCCGAGATCGAGCCCGTCGACAGAATAGGCGTCACTCAATCCGGCTACTAGGCCGTTGATCGACTGGCTGCTCGTGGGGATGAGCTTCCCGTCGATGATCCATTTTTCCATGATTGATTGGGCTATTTTGTCCGAGCTATATATTGTGTCTCGGCTAATGTTTAGAGCCGTCTCACCGTTCGCGTGTGTGTATTGGCCGTATCGTAGTTGCATTATTGTGCCGACCCTCCCGGTGCGTTTCGGTTTGCGTTGCGTCGTTCAGCCGCCTGATTTCTTTCGTTATGTAGTATGTTCGCAATATTATCCCTGTCCGCGACCCTCAGTTCTTCGATAGCCCCCTGGACCTCTGCCGTTATTGCGTCTAGGAGGATCTCTGTTGCATCAACGTCGACGATAATAGCGGCTTCACTCAGATCAGCTTTTATTGTAAGGTCTTCTATCTTGAGCTCTTGTTCGCTAATCGACTCACGGAACCTCGCGTAGAATTCGTCGACCCCATCAACAGCGAAGTCCAGCCCGGCTTGCTGCGCTAGCTCGCCCGCCTCTTGGCCTGGCAGTGTAGCTAATCGCCTCGCCTCTTCACGCGTTATATCGCCCCCGGCTTTCGCACGCCGGAATAGATCAACAGCGCTCGTCTGTTCCTCTGACGATAGGAGGCCGAAGCGGGCTTTGCTGGATAGCATTGATTGCGTCTGAAGCTCAATGAGTGCTTTTCGATCAGTGATGTTTTCGCGAGATAACTTTAGGTCGGTCACGGCACCGCGTATCCGCTCGTCAGAGATTCGTATTTCTTCGGCCAGCCGCTCTTGTGAGAGTCCAAGATTCACGCCAGCCATGCCAACGAGTTGCGATTGTAGGTGTATCGCCTGTGAGCTTCCGGTGTTGCCGCTAGTACTTCCCCGCTCTGTCATGGCTCGCTGTTCGCTGCGTACGCGTGCTTGATCATCAGACAATAATCTCTGCTGTCCCTTAATGCGATCGAGATTACTTAGCGTCGGATCCATAGCAAGAAAGTCACGGTTCGATTTTCCTTGACTCAGGCGGGCCTGTTGTCCCGCGATATCGACGCTAATCTGTTGCCGTCTCCCGGCCTGAGCGTCTGTTTCGGAGGCAAAGAATCTTTCGGTATCTTCGTTCGATGCTCGTAGGCTTCTTGCGGCATCTATTGAGCCACCTTGCGTCCACTTGCCTTCCCATCTTTTAGGGAGCAGAGCCCGAATTGTCGCAGACAGGTCGTTCTCCCTCCTTCCCATCCATTCCGGCATCCTGCCGAGAATCGGAACATTTATCTTAGTGTTGGCCGCAAATCCTTGAGATCCCTCATTGTAAACGTCGCCGTTAAGCATTTCGCGGATCGCGTTCGCGCCGAGTCCGCCGCCGATCAAGGCCATCAGACCAGTCCCGGCCACTAGTCCGCCAGATCCTGCGGCTATTCCGAGCCGAACAGCTCCAGCGGCCCCGATTCCTCGCGCGGCACCAGCTCCGCCCGCAGCCCCTGCCACTCCGCCCGATACAGCGACAGCCGCATTAGCCGCAGCGACGCCTTCGAGGCTTAGCCGATAAGCAGACGCAGCCATTGACAACGATCGCCAGACCTCAATGCCACCTCGCAGAATATCGAAAGTCGCCTGGACCTTAATCAGCCCTTCGAGCATTTTGCGGCTGGACTCTTCACCGACCACGCCGAGCATCGCCATGCCGCGACCGAGCTTAATGATACCTTCTGTCCCGGTGTTAGTAGCGTCTCGCATCTTGGCCGACGACTCGGCGTTCTTTTGCGCAGACTGCTGCTGGAGCGCCTTGACTTTCTCGATCCGCTGGACGCGTTCCTTGTGCGCCTTTTTCTCCGCTGCCTCGACTGCTTTGATCGCCTTGAGCCGATCAGCCTCGACCCGCTTGAGCTCCTTCGACTCCGCCGTCGCCGCCTTCTTTGCGACTGCCTCACGCTTCTTGCCGGACCGGTCAGCCGCCTGGTCGGCCTTATCCGTCGCTGTCGTTATATTCTCCATCGTCGTGCGTAACGTCCGCGCGTTCGCGTCGTTGTTCACCACTGTGAGTATATAGCGTACTTCTCGTTCAACGGAATCAGCCATGTTGTTTCCCAAACATTCCAGCGGCCATAAGTCCCTGCGTCAATTCGTTCGCCTGGTTTCGCTGCCGCCAATTGTCGTGGATAATCTGGAGCATCGCGAAGTTGCGACGGATGATCGGGTCTTCGGATTCTTCTTGCGTCAACGCCGCCCCGCCTCGGACTGCGAGGTATAGCATCAGCGTTTTCTCGTTGCACGGCATCAGCGTCGTCTCGGCCTCCTTCTCCGGAGACTCTCGCGGACATGTCGCACAGGGTAGCGTCGTCCCTGGCTTCCTGCGTTGCGGCTCGCCGTGACGTTCCAGCTTCTTACCCGTCTTGATGTCGTAAATCCATCGCTTACAATCGGAGCATTTCAGGCTGCCGATCTCAGGATGATGTAATAGCATCGAGACGGAGCGCCTTAGTTTTTTCCCTGCTCCTCAGTCAATCGCTGTCCGTGAGGTGATTCTCCGAGGATCGACGCAACGGCGTCTTCGGTCTCCTTGTCTGTCGACTTGTCGGGATCGCGATCGCTCGGAATGTACCCTTTGATGATGTTCTCGACAGCGATCAGAAGGAACGGATGGAGGCGTCGCACGTTGTTGAATTCGAGCGGGACAGGCTTCTCGGCGTCGTCAACCTCGCTCCAGGATCGGAGATGCTTCGTCACGATCGCGGCACCCATGTCGCCCGTGTCGCCCTTCGTGTCATTGCTGCATTTGCGTTCGTACTGCGTGACCTCGTTCGGCAACATTGGTCGATACGTAAAGCGTATAGCCTCGTATCTCCCATCGCTTCCCGCTAGATATCCGTCTCGCGTGTACCCGTCTTCGATCCCGATTAGATTCTGACTCATAATATCCCCTTCGGTTGTTGCGGTTGATGTGTTGTAAATTCGCGGCTCGACATCCACCAACCGCCAAATGGATGGAGCCGCTCCACAGCCTGGGGCGGGCTGCTTAGGTCTTCGTAATCGTCAATTGAGGCGTCGCCCCGCTCTCGTAAAAGCTATACTGTAGTGGCGTCATAATCTCGGTCTTGCTGTTTACCGCTTCGGTTGCCGGGTTCATCGCGATCATTTTACCGGTCGTGAAAGTGTACGTAGTGGCACCGTCTGAGATGACGATGCTCCCAGCAACGCCCGCCGCTGTGCCGTCTCTTAAGGCCGTGTTGCCGTTCTGCGGCATCGTGAGATCGAGCGTGATCTCGGAGTCCTGCGCCGGAATCTCTGAGCGATACAGACTATTGAGCTGTCGCTCCGTGTCGCACATATTGTTTCCGTTGAGGCTAAACGACGAGAACGACCGGGATGATCCTGCAACGTTCGCGACCACGTCGCTCATCACAAACATGTCTTCGGTGTCGATCGTGATCGCCGGATAGGCCGCCGTGGTCGTATCGTCTGACTTCTCGGCCTCTATGTTTAGCGTGAGGAGTAGCGGCTGGCCCGATTGACCCGAGATCGACCAAGACGACACAACGCATTTGCTGAATGTCTCGATCGTCCCGACCTTATCCGCGCAGATGTAGAACTGCGGGATTGTATCCGCGATGATCGTAATACCGCCCGCTGTCGTTCCTCCGATCATGCGAGCCCATAGGCGATCGAGCTCAGTCACGCTCGGATTTAGGGTCAGCGGTCCACTCACTCGGTGCGCAGTCTGAGCTACGCGATGATCGACACGCGCCCTCTGTCCTCGCAGCCCGTTAGAGTGTGCAAATTGGAGGTTTCGCGTGAGCCCGAATGTCAGGAACTCGAACGCCTCAGAGCTTGCGTCAATCGGCAACGCCGTATCCATACAGCCCTGAGCTAGTGCGCCTTGATTATTAGCCATTTGATTACCTTATGTGCCAGGTCTGTTGTGTCGTATCCAAAATCTGAGTACGAATTGTTGAGCTGTCTTATTTTGCTTCCACGCGCCGGAGTCGATTACGGGGCCAGGTTCGACGGTCACTTGATATACTTGCGGCGTGATCGATGTGATCGGCTGATTGATGAACGCAGCAATTGTGTCTTGTCGCCATTGATAAAACGCGTCCTCATCAGCGTCGAGTTTTCCGGGATTGTCCGCATGGAAGAACGTTACAATGACCCCATAGCCAGCATCATACGCAAGGTTCGTCGATTGCTCGACTTTGTTTTCTTTATGCACGGCCACGACGCACTGCTTACCCGCGAGCTTCGCATCCCACGGGAGTTTCTTCTTGTGCACGCCAGTTAGGCCCGTCAGAGACAGGCTTGTAATGGTCGCGGCTGTGTAGTCGAGTAGCTGCTTGTATATGCTGCTCATTAGTTTATTTGGTATCCGCTCACGATAACCTTACCCTTGACCGTTCCAGCACCAGAGGCGAGCGAGACGGTGATTGCGGAATTGACGTCGCCAACGATTTCCTCATCCATTGGCCAGCGCTTAGGCCCGCCGTTTGTCTCGTCGAGCGTCAGCGTGATTGTCGCGCCTGCTAGCGTGTAAACGATTGAGATCGAGCCCGCCGACGGAACCCCATCATACGAGTACTTCACGGACGTTAGGACGTTGCGCCTGCCAGCAACAGCTGGCATCGCCTTCGTCGCGATTGTCGCGGCTGCTGGGTAGTGGACAACAGGAGCCACAGTTGATTTGTGTAAGTCGATTCTGTCGGGCATTTAATCACCTTATATATCGATGTCAAAGTCCATATTGAGCCCGCCAGGGGGCGGAATAAAAACAGCCGTGATCGTGCTCGTTCCGGCTATCGATTCGCCACATGCTCCGTAATAGATCGTGCCTGTGCCTTGAAGCGTCGCGCCCAGGTCTACCACATACCCGCAGCAATAGACGTCCACATTAAGCGTCGTCGTCCCGGCGGAAATGGTGAATATGCCTGTCAACGTCACACGTCCTGTACCGCTGAGTGTTAATGTCTGGTCGCACGTGAGGTTGTCGCAATAGAACCCGCTTGCGTCGACAGCGATCGAGCTTGACAGCGTCACGTCGCCGTCTGTCTTCGTGCTTGCGACCGTGAGGCCGGAGACGTCAAGCTGCGGGGCGATCCAGGATTGATCCGCTGTCCCGGCAAGTGTGACGAGGCCAAGCCCCGCCATATCGCCAGTCGATCCTGATTCAGTTACGTCGCCATATATCTCAACGCCGTCAATGTCAATCTGGTCGTCAATTTGCCACAGACCACTAGCCCCAACAGACAGCGTATAATCAATTCCAGCATATGTAAAAGTTGTGTCAACGGCCATTATACTCCTCCCGCTAATGTAACTGTCCAGCCACGTCCGCGTAGGGAGGCTACTGCTGCTATCGCTGTTGCGTTGTCGATTGTTGGCATTCCGGTATCCGCATCGAATGTGCCGTTAGACGAGCCGTTGGACTCGACATTAATTATCGTCTGCTCCAGGTCTGTTTTGCTTAGTCCAGTATTGTCGAGATAGATGCGTGTGGCGGTAACCGTTGCTGGCAGTATGCCAGTGACGTTTGTGCAGTTGGCTAGGCTGAGCCAATGCGTCAGTGCAGGCAGGTCGGGCAGTATGCCAGTGACGTTTGCGCAGTCGGTTAGGCTGAGCCAATACGTAAGAGGCGGCAGGTCGGATAGTGCACCAGTAACGTTGGAGCAATTGGATAGGCTGAGCCAATACGTAAGAGGCGGCAGGTCGGATAGTGCACCAGTAACGTTGGAGCAGTTGGTTAGGCTGAGCCTATACGTAAGAGGCGGCAGGTCGGATAAGTCGCCTGAATATTTTGAGTTAGTACCATTATCTGTAACGTTAATCGTTGATGCCGAAAAATCATCACAAAACAGGTACACTGTTCCGGCACTGGCTAAAGTCTTCGCCGGTCGGTCCGCCGTGCTTGTCGTGCCATCAGGAAAAATCCAGAACGGGTTGGAGGCGTTAGTTATGCCGAAGTCACACAATCCCGCGTCCATCTGGATCGGGAAGACCGCCGACTCTGCGTCGAATTTGAATACAAGGTCAGTAAGCTTCGAGCCGCTGGTGATTGTCGTGGGGTCTGGGAATCCTCCTGCTCCATTGATCGCCGTTACCGCCGAGGCGAGTGTCCCCGTCGTTGGGGTCAGCGTGCCGCCGCTGGCAATTTGGGCAGGTCGAATAAACGTGTCCGCGTCGGCTATGGTGAGCGTGTCGCAGTTGAGCGATTCCGCACCCGATGTTGAGCTTCCATCGTAGAACGTTGCAGTTGTGGCCGTGAGTGTCGTGTCCTGCGTCGTATCGCCGTAGACTTTCAGTGTCGTTATTGTGTTCGCTTTGACCGTATTCGCATACGCACCGGTCGCGACTGTGCAGGCCGTCAAGTCGCCTGGCATGTCTAGCTCCAGCGGCGTCCC
>Ga0307987_1001287_pt1 | contig 13857 bp, 7 predicted proteins | sample EllFjometagen181_FD_203157 | JGI IMG/M metagenome (GOLD analysis project Ga0307987, IMG submission 203157) | Marine microbial communities from Ellis Fjord, Antarctic Ocean - #181 | ecosystem: Environmental > Aquatic > Marine > Unclassified | place: Southern Ocean | collected 2014-10-08
GTTACGGATCAAAAATCTGCTCATATTTAATACATAGGGCAAATATGTAGTACGTGTCTGAGTATCCCAGCCAAACCATTTATCACGGTCTTCAAGACAAATTGCAGCGCAGCTGAACGATGCTCCTCCAAGCCAGCCGTGCTCACTTTGCTCAGATGCAATTTGCTGTTTGGGCTTTGCCTCCAGGACCGATCAGGCTGAGCCTCTGACATAAGAGCTTTGCTAGAGATGTTCTGGTATGAGTGACATCTCATGCAAGTTCTGATTTTATAAACTCAAGATTTTCCGGTTTAGTTAATAACTGTTTTACTGTATGTTTCATCATTAAAAATTTACTCCTGCGAATTAATGTTATAATTACTCACAAGAGTTATAATAACTCAGCATTAAAACTTTTTCAGTCATTTTTATAGGATAGTGTCAGGTCCCACCTGTGGTGACAAAGCCTGATTATCGCTTTTACTTTAGGAGACTAGTCTCAGTGGCTTCTGACGAAAACAGGAAACAAGTTTCCTAAAGCCAAAGCGTCGACAAGTCACACGCACTCCAAAAAGTAATAAATCGTATAATCTATATTTAACAAATAAAAATATAACGATTTTATTTTTTAAAAAATCGTTTAATTGACAGCTTTTTAATTGTTCTTTCTTTATGCAGTTTTAAAGCTTCTTTCATTAGACGTTTAATTGATTTAGAAGTAAAGATATCTTCAAACAACACATTTTTTTTACCATTAATTTGAGATTTGCTATATCTGTAACCTAATTCAGTAATAGCGTATCCTAATGCTCCGGTAAGAGATGATGCTACAGCAGCATTGATTGTAGAACCTAGAAGAGAGCCAACACCGGGAATAATCTTTAAAAGAGAACCTGTTAAAGATCTACCGATAGTAGTCATAATAGTTGAACTTACTACGCTGCTGACGGAATCTCTCAGTTCCTCAATTTCATAAAGTTTTAAGATATGAACACACATACAAATTTGACCTGGTATTAGTAATGCAGCATCAGAAAAGGGGATTGGAGTAGCTCCTACTCCTGCAGCCGCAATGCTGTATGTAGGGACTATTTTCGTAATAATTCTTTTTCTTTTACTATTAAGTTTAATGATAGTGTCTGCTTTAAGAGCCCTATATAATCCTGATTGAACATATTTATCTAACCGACTCTGAGACCAATCTATTAATTTATCAAATTCACGATTGTTTGAAAAATCCTTATTTTCATTAATTGTTGATTTGAATATAGTAGTTATTTCTTTAACTTTAAGTTTCAACATTAACTCTTCAAGTACACTGTCTGTAGCCTGATCAGTTTTGGTTAATAAAACGGCAACTTTACAATGATTTTTTTCAAGTTCTTTAACAGTTGCTATATCATACTTTGAAATGGTGTCGTGTTCTGCAGAAATACAGTACCATACAATGATTTTTTCAGAATCATTTTTGGGGGAATTCTTTAAAATAAATTTAACAGTATTATCATTATATAAAAAGTTTTTATTGTTTAAATTGTTCTTTTCTTCTATTTCATGAACAGTGATATACTCAGAAATAAATTTTTCAGTTTTCAATAAAATATTTTGTTCCGTTTCATGTTCCATTTCTACTTTAAACAGGTATTTTATAATAGAACTTTTTCCGGAATTAGCAGAACCGCAAATTATGATAACAGGTTTTTTTATTTTGTTTTTCAAGCTGATTAATTCTTTTTTGATTTCATTATCAAGTATAAAGTTTTTTCTCATTGTTGTTTCCTAAAGAAAGAAATAATTAGATAAAAAGCCAAAAATACAGACACAATAAACCCAATTCCACCCCATGTTTTAACAACATGACTCACACTGGATTTAGGCATCAATAGAATAAGTGAATGTGATAAAAGCAATGCAGCAAGAATGATTGAACAGGCTATGCGAAAACTGAGTCTGTTAATAGCTTCACGCATTTTTTTCTGTTCGACATTGAGCTTTAATTTCATGCTTCCGAGTTTAGCCCGCTTTAAAAGAACACGAGCTGTTCCCGGAAATTCATTAATCAGTTTTAGGTAGTCATCAGCTGATTCTGCAAAATTATGAATAATCCTTTTTTTACTGAAGCGATCTTCTATTATTTTTTTAATATAAGGTTCCGACATTAGAACAAATTCCAGCTCGGGGTCAAGATCATATGCAACTGTCTCAATAGAGGCAAGTGATTTCATTAAAAGAAAAAGGTTTGGTTTAATCCTTAGAAAATGATCTAAAAGTACTTCCATTAAACCTTCTACAAAAGCTCCAAAACCGACATTTAAAAGGGGATGTATTAGACACTCATCAATTAAATCAGCCATGTCACGTTTGAGTATTTCTACATCAGGCTGTTTTTCATATGTACAGAACCCAAGAATACTCATGGCTATTCTGTTACTTCTTTTGGTGATAATATTTAATAGAAATTCTGCAAATGCCTCACGTTCCTGCAAATCAATTTTACCCATCATTCCAAAATCAATAAAACAGAATACATTGTCAGGAAGTACAAAAATATTTCCAGGATGCGGATCAGCGTGAAAATATCCGTTAACAAATATTTGTCTAAGAAGAGAGTCACAACCTCTTTCTGCTATGACTTTTAAATCATAACCATCCTCAATGAGTTTTTTCTTGTTATGGAGCTTAATCCCATCGATAAACTCAAGTACAAGTATTCTAGAAGTACTTATTTCCTGATAAGTTTTAGGTGCATATACAGTGTGATCTTTATTAAACTCTTTGCAAAATCGTTCAGTTTGGGAAAGTTCAGTTCGAAAGTCCAATTCCTTTTCAATACTTTTTTTGAATTCTTTGACAATTTCACTTGGTTTATGCAGCATAATTTCATATATATGCTTTTCCATTGTCTGAGCTAAGTGGTAGAGAATTTCGAGATCGGTAGTGATTTTTTCTTGTATGTTAGGTCTTTGGACTTTAACAACTACATCTATACCATTGTACACAGCTTTGTGAACCTGTCCAATAGATGCTGCTGCAATAGGTTCCTCTTCAAAATAATCGAAAATTTCTTTCGGTAGTTTACCTGTTTCTTCCAGAAAAATATTTTTTACTTTCTTAAAGGAAAAATGAGGAGCATCGTCCTGTAGTTTATAAAGTTGCTTGGTATAATCTGCTGGTATTAAGTCAGGTCGGGTTGCTAGAATTTGTCCTAATTTAATAAAAGTAGGGCCTAGTTCAGCCAAGGCCATTCTTAATTTTACAGGAGTAGAAAGTTTAGCTATTTCTTTTTTATGAAGGTCACTAATAGTTTTTTTTCTGATATGAATAAATTTATTTAGTTTATTTACTATGAAGCTATCACCAAATCCATACTTAAATATTACATGGACAATTTCACAATAGCGTTTAAAATTCTTATAAGTATGGGTTATTTTTTTTATTTTTTTTATTTTTATCATTGAACATATCCTTAATAATGATTTCGTGGTATTCTAATATACTGTCCGTTATCAAATTAGAATTGTAAAAAACCTTACACTAACTTTATAATAATCAATTCTAACATATTTTTTAACAATTTTCCATACTATTATATCAAGAAAAATAATAGTTAATGGAAATAGGCTGAAATTAACAGGAATATTGATTGAATTATAGTTTATTCTACAATAATTTAAATAATAATGAGGTGGCATCAAAAGCCATTGAAATAGGTAAAGATGTAGGAGTACCGACCCGCATCTCATGAACAAGAAAGTTTGATGCCTGAAAATTCTGTCTTGTATGATACTTGTCTGGGTAAGTTATAATAATCCAACATTCGGAATCTTAGGGCGTTAGAGTTCATGACGACAGTCATGTTGTAGAAAACAAAACACGACTAATCGTCGCGAACTCTGACGTTCTAATTTTTCAATTATTGGTCAGGGGAACAGCTTTGTATAATACTTGAAGTAAAATCGTTGTCTTTATCGATCAAGATAACGATTATGACAACGATCGCGAAACCTTAAGTCTCAGACCAGTTGGGGCTGGACTAAAGACGGTACTACTACAACAAAAGTAAACGTTTTTATAATAGAAGTCTAGAAGAAAGACTTTTAACACTGTTTTAAAAGTAATAATTATGAGTGAACAAAGAATCAATAAATTGAATAATTCACCATTAGGTCAAAAGAGTGCATATATTTCAGAATATGATCCATCTTTAATATTTCCAATTGAGAGATCTACAAATAGAAGCACTATTGGTATTCAAACAAACGAGTTACCTTTTAAAGGTTTTGATATTTGGAATTCTTATGAGATGTCATGGCTGAACATTAAAGGAAAACCTATTATCGCAACATGTAGGTTTATAATTCCATGTAATTCTGAATATATTATTGAATCCAAGTCCTTTAAACTATATCTAAATTCATTTAATCAAACAAAATTTAATTCACATGAGGATGTTAAATCATTATTACAACATGACTTATCAAAAGGAGTATCAGCAAAAGTAGTTGTTCAGCTGTATAATGAAAAAGATTTCTTAGGAATGAAGTTAGAGTGTCCTAAAGGCATTTGTATAGACAATATTGATAGTGATTTTGAGCAATACTCAGTAAATAGTGATTTTTTATCAAGTGTAAACGATGACAATATTATAGAAGAAACAGTGTATTCAAATCTTCTTAAAACCAATTGTCCTGTTACAGGACAACCTGATTGGGGCTCAGTTGAAATAACTTATAAAGGGGTCAAAATTGATTATGAAGGATTGTTAAAGTATATTGTTTCATTCAGAAATCATAATGATTTTCATGAACACTGTACTGAGAGAATATTTTGTGATATCATGAATGTTCTCAAACCATTAGAATTGACAGTTTGTGCAAGATATACCAGGAGAGGCGGATTAGATATCAATCCATATAGAAGTACTAAAAACTTATCAATTCCGGAAATCAAAAGACTTTTCAGACAATAAATCATAAATTTAAAATAGGTTATTTATTAATATGATTAGATATAAAAAATATGGTGGAACATATCATTTAAGTATTCAAAATTCTGATGATTTAGTAAACATACCTAAACTTGATTCAGCATTATGGGTTGCTACAAGTGCGCCGCTTAGTGCATTTGAACTGGACAAAGATTTTTTAAAATATATTGATTCAAACAATGATGGTAGAATAATCTGTAAAGAAATTCTCTCTGTAATAAACTGGTTAACGGCTATTTTTAAAAATTCAAATGGCATTAACACAGCTTCTGATAAATTTAAACTTGAAGATGTTAATTCTGAACACGCTGACTTTGATAAAATTTCTCTTACTGTTTCTAAAATTCAAAATAGATTGAATAATTCTTGTGATGAAATTTCTTTGTCACAGGTCAGAGAGATTAAAAATGAAGTGGAAAAAAATCCTGTAAGTGAAGCTGGTGTTGCCATTGTAGATGCAGCTGAAAATGACAAAGTTAAAACCTTTATGCAGCATATTATAGAAATCACAGGAGGAGTGAATCATCCCACTGGAAACAAGGGTGTTAATGATGAAACATTAAAGAACTTTATCAAGTTATTAGTAAACTATATTGATTGGAATGATCTCTACACAATAGCTCTACAGAACAATGATAGCAAATTGTTACCATGTGGTAAAGATACTCAGGACATTTATAATAAATTTTTAAAAGTAAAAAATAAAGTTGATCAGTATTTTATTCAATCAAAAGCCTTAATTTTCACAAAACAGGTATCGGATAAAGTGGTTTTTTTAAGTGATACTGATTTTGACAAGGTCAACTGGCATGAAGTATCTGAATTAAATACATTTTTAAGTAATAGTCCATTGGCATATCCTGATAAAGAGCAGGCATTGAACCTTAATAAACCAGATATAATAAACCCTTTATACTTTAATGACCTTAAAATATTTCTAAATGAATCCGCAACAATATTAAAAGAAGATAATTATACTGTTCTTACCGAAGATAAATGGTTAATAATAAAATCACTGTTTGCAGGCTTTGAAAATTGGTTGCAGACAAATCCTTCAAAAAGCATGAATGACATAGATGTTTTATTACTAAAAGAGTATAAAGATAGTCATTACAGAGAAGGCGTAGAAAAAATAATAGCTTTGAGTAATACTACAGCTTTTGAACTTGATAATTTACGCCTTGTAGAAAAACTGTTACTCTATCAACAGAATATTCTTAACTTTGTCAATAATTTTGTAAGTTTTCCATTGCTTTACAATATTAATAAAAGAGCACTTTTCGAAAAAGGTTCATTGGTTATAGATGGAAGGAACCTTAATTTTAGTGTGTCAGCCGAAAATAGAGTTCAACACAAGAAGATAGCCGCTAACAGCAAACTTTTTTTACTTTATGTTGAAGTTGTATCTCCAAACAACACTAAATACAATGTGGCAGTTCCTGTAACTACTGGCACAAAAGGGAATTTAATAATTGGAAAACGAGGTGTTTTTACTGATATTAACGGATTCGAATCAGATGCAGTAGTTGTGGATATAGTTGAAAACCCAATAAGTTTTCGTGAAACTTTATTTTATCCGTTTAAAAAGCTAAAAAGTGCCGTTACTGGCAGGTTTGATTCTCTTACAAAAGACACGGATAAATCCATGACTCAGGGTACAACAGACTTACTCCAGGGTAAAGCCACTGCAATTCCTGCTAAAACTTCAGGATTAAATATTTCTACGGTATTAATGGGAGGGAGTGTGGCTATAGCAGCATTAGGGTCGGGTTTTACATATATAGTCAGTACGTTATCTAAAGTTTCTGTTAACAAAGCTCTTATTCCTTTTTTGAGTATAATATTATTATTTTGTGTGGTAGCTCTTATAAATACCTTTTTTAAATTAAAAAACAGAGATCTTTCTCCCATTATGGAAGGTTCTGGATGGGCAATCAATGTAAAGATGAAACTGACAGGTAAATTAGCAAGAGTCTGCACCCAAAAACCTAAGTGGCCTAAAGGCTCAAAAAGAAGATGGTTTTAAGTTGAAAACATTCAAATCACATGCAGCATATATTTGTTTTAGTATATTATTTTTATTCATTATACTTTTATATTGTTATTTTAATCAACCTGTAATTAGGGTTTTAAATAAAAAAGTTTTTGTTGCAGACCCACAGGTTTCTTTAAATTATCCAAATTCATATATTCCTATCCAGTTTATAAATTATACTAAAAGTGGTTTATGGCATAAGAAGGATCTACCTATTAACAGCTTTGCTTCTCCATATTCAGTTAAGCTGAAAGATAGAGAGCCTGGAACAGAAATTACCATTAATGCTGTTGGAGATATTATGTCAAATGCAGATGTTCAGCTAACCGCATATCTGCATAGGCATGAAAAAGAAGAAACTGCTGGTGGTTATGACTGGATTTTTAGTCCTTTAAAACAAATTCTTTCAGATGCAGATTTTACAACAGGTAATTTAGAAACACCAACTTCTCCATCATATCCATATACAGGTTCAAATAAAATTTTTAATGCTAGCCCACTTCTGCTTAAAGGTTTAAAGAATGCGGGTTTTGATGTTTTACAACTTGCGAATAATCACGCTTTGGATATGACAGAGAAAGGTTTACTCGACACTATAGAAAAAATTACTGAATATGATATGGATTATATAGGTGCTGAAAAAGATGGTGAGAATCTTGATAGAACAAGAAAAATAACCTGCAAAAATATTAACGTAGCTCTATTGAATTACACTTTCCTGTCAAATGTTAAACCCACTGGTAAAAATTATCTGAATTTTTTGCCAAAAGATAGTGATAGAGCTGAAATTATAAGTAATGATATTAAATCCGCAAAAGAAGCTGGCAGTGATTTTATTATAGTTTTTTTACACTGGGGGAGAGAGTACCATAAACTACCGCTTATAGCTTCAAAACAATTGGCTACACATCTATTTATCAGTGGCGCTGATATGATAATTGGAGCACACCCGCATGTTATTCAGGCTATGGAGTTAATATATACTCATAATAATATTCCAGTAGATAAATTTAAACCGGCGCTAAAGAACATTACATAATTTACAGCTTAGGAAATTTTATTTCGCATCAACGAGGGATGCCTTCATTTGGAATGATTTTGAATTTTACTTTGGTAAAAAATAGTAAAGGTGTTTTTCTCAAGAAAATCAATCCGATAATAATAGAAAATAAGATAGGTGTTAATGAAAGTGTATACGATGAAAGAGTATATACATTTAACACATATCGATCTGAAATCTCAACATTAAAACAGTATTTGGAATATATAGGGACTCATGAAAAAACAAATTAAAAGATTTATAGTATATCCTTTATCTATAATAATTGTCTTAATTATTATACTTTACTTCATTGTTACTAGTAGTTACTTTGTCAAGAATATTTTAGTTCCTGTAACTGGAAAAGTTATAGGAACAAATCTTGCAGTCAGTAAAGTTTCTATATCTCCTCTAAGATCATTCATTGAATTTGAGGGAGTTCAAATGGGTTCTATTAATTCTCCATTTTTTAAAATGAACAAGTTTTATTGTTCATTTAGTTTGTGGGAACTTTTAAAAGGGAATCTGAATATTGAAAAGCTGAATATTGGAGGAGTAGATATACAGCTTGAACAATTCAGTAATGGTTCATGGAATATTCCTTGGTTGAGTTTAGATGAAACTATAAAAAAAGAGCCACTTGAAAGTATCCATTCTAAGTTGGCTAAACTTCCAAAACTAATACGTATAAATTTACAGGTTACTGATCTTAATATAAGTAATGTTAATGTATTTATAAAGCTGAACAGTTCAGTGTCTGAACAAAATTTTGCAGCTAAACTTGAAAATTTCTCATTAACTTCCAAAAAGATAAAAAACAATTTTGATTCTAAAATTATTTACAACGGAAACATAAAGTCTACATATGGGAAAATTTTAGAGTTAAATGATTCGGAGCTGTCTGGGGAACTTGACTTTGTTTTAAATGATTATTTGATTCCTGATTCAGTAAAATTGGTTAACAATATAAAAATTATAAGCGGTTGGATAAACAATAACAAATTAGATGATAATGCCTTTGAATTCCTACTTTATGCTGAAAATAAATCTAATGAAATTGAATTGGAAAATTTAAGTTTTACTCATTCTTACAAAGAAATTACTATATCAAAATTAGCCTGTAAAGGAAATTTATTTTTAAATTCTCTAAAAGGTGACTTTATATTGTCAACAAATAATATTGATTTATTAAATGTGAATCCTTTTATCCCATCTAATTTAAAATTAAACATTACGGAAGGTATACTCAGTTCAAATTTTAAATTAACAACTGATTTACAACCTCCAACAATAAAGCTTGTTGGTAAAACATCTATTAAAGATTTATCTCTCAAATCTAGCCTGTTAAGCTTTAATCAATTCGACATTGAACAGTTAATAGATATTAATCTTAAAGATTTATCTTTAGTAGAAATCAATAATTTTATAGTAAATATAAGACATAAAAGCAAAGATGTTGTAAAAGTCAGTTCTAAAGGTCAATATGATCTTTCAACGAATAGTGGTAGCATAGCACTTAATATTCCATATTTTAACATCACTCCATTGAACGAGGTTTTGAAAATTGATTTACCTCTTGAAATAAAATCAGGGAGTATTAGTTCTGAAATGATTACACATGTTGATGATAATTTAAATTTCAGTGTGAATGGGACTATGAAACTTAACAGTTTACAATATGTTTTTCAAAATATTACATACCCCAAAATTGATATTAGTACAACTGTCAGTTCTGAACTGAATAATTTGAAATTATTAAATATAAAAGACCTGACTACAACAATATTAGTTGATAACAAGGAATCTATTCTTATTTCATCTGGCGGAGCTGTAGATTTAGATAACATATCCGATATAAATGTTTCTGGAAAATTAAACCTAACAAATAAAACTGTGTTGAAACTCCTACCAAATTATGTAGGAGAGAACAAGGTTTCTTCTTTTAATATTGAAACTGCTTTTAATTTAAAAAACGATTCTGCTAAAGATAGATCAAGCGTGTCCCTGAATTCTAAAATTATAAATTTTTCTTTAATTCCTAAAAAACCATCTGATCCTAAAACTACAATTACAGGTTATTTAAATGCAGAAATTTCAAAAGACAGCAAGTATATCGCTTTGGAAAAAATGGAGTGCCTGATAAATAAAGATAAGAGTGCTATGTTAAATTTAAAATCGGTTGCGAAGTTCCATTTTAATATTAAAATGGGTGAATTGCCATTTAAACTATTCAAAGACTATCCGCCCTTATTTTATTATCCGATTATTGATTTAGGTGGAGGAAAATCAAGTTTTCATCTCAGTTCAGAAAAAATATGTTTAAAGCAATTTAAAGATCTTTACAGTGAACTTTTTACTGATACAGAAAAGATTGTTCATGAAAAAGTAAATACTGAAAAAAGAAGCCATGAACCTTCAGGTAAAGAACCTAATTCTATTGATTTACATGGTTTGAACCTATTAAGTTCTATTGATTTAAAAGGTATTTCTTATGGTAGTGATATTAATATGGAAATAAAAAGTAAATCAATTCTTGAAAATAATATAATTAACGTCAAGCCTTTTAATGTCGTAGTAAACCAATCACCTATAGATTTTGACTTTTATGTAAATCTTGGCAACTCAAATGGATATCCATTTGAACTGAATGGCAATTTTGACAAATTGAACCTTGCTCCGTTAATAAATATCTTTAATGATGGCAGTTTTCATGATATTAAAGGTGAAGCAGATGATTTCAGGTTAAATATTAAAGGAAAAGGTATAACAAAGAAAAATCTTACTAAAAACCTAAAAGGTAATACTCAAATTTCTTTTAAAGGCTTATCATTACCTGGAAAATTTAAAAATGTTGAATATATAAAAATTCTTCTACTGCCTTTAGAAATTGTGTCCACTATACGTCAGTTGTTACCTATTGGAGTACTTCCTACTGGGGCTTCAAAAATCATTCAAAACAGTAAAGATATTTTTTCTAATAAAGTTAATATAAACCTGATGACAGGTAATATTAAAACCGTTATAGAAAATGGAAAAGTTGAATTCAAAGACTTTTTATTCTTAGGACCACCTGAAGGTTTTGTCAGACGATTCTCTCTTGACGGTTATGTAACAGTCGATAGTAATATTTTGTTTAGTACTGTATCAAATATTAAAGGAATGATAATTCCTCTAACAATAACAGGTTCACTTAATAAACCTTCTCCTGCAATTCCATCTTTTGTAGCAAATTTTGTTACCTATAACACTATGAATATTCTTAACCCCATGAATGTTATAGATATAGGTGTAGGTGCTAGCGTAGGATTAAAAAACAGTGCTTACGGTATTACTAACGGAGCTGTTGATATAGGAGGTAAACTACTGAATCCTTCATCTTATAATTTTAGTAGTAAAAATCCAAAGGGAAAAACAAATTCTCAAAATAGTATATTTGATTCTAAAAATAAACAAAATTCAATCGACTCTTTAAAAAAAAATAATCAGACAACAAAGATAATCAACCCTAAAAAACTATAAACCAAAAATATATTCAGTATAAATCGAAACAGGAGAATTGTTATGTTTAAAAGATGTTCTTCGAATCCAGTAATTAAACCTTCTGATGTAACTCCATCAATTAGTGGATATAATGTTGTAGGTGCATTTAATCCTGCTGCAACTGTTTTTAACGATCAAATTATTCTACTTTTAAGAGTAGCAGAAAACTGTCTTCCTGTAAAAGGTAAATATAGAGTTCCAATTTATGATTTTTCTAGCGGAACAGGTAAACCTGCGATTAAAGAATTTGATGCATCTGATCCTGATGTTAAGCTTAAAGATACAAGAGGTGTTGTTTATAAGGGAAAAGATTATCTTTCAAGCATGAGTCATATTCGTGCGGCTAGAAGTAGTGATGGTATTAATTTTACAGTGGATGATAAACCATTTATCTGCCCAACAACATTAGAAGAAGAATATGGAGTAGAAGACCCACGAATAACTAAAATTGGTGATAAATTTTACATTAACTATTCAATTGTTTCGCAGGATAGCTGGTGTACTGCTCTTGCAACAACAGAAGATTTTATATCTTATAAAAAACTCGGAATTATATTTCATCCTGAGAATAAAGATGTCACTATTTTTCCTGAAAAAGTTAATGGAAAGTATATAGCTTTACATAGACCTAATAACAGTGGGTTTGGAAAAGCTTCTATTTGGTATGCGGAATCGCCCGATTTAATTCATTGGGGTAAATATAAATGTATTTTACGTCCTAGAAATACGGAATTTGAGTCAATGAAAATCGGAGGAGGGGCTCCTCCGATAAAAACTAAAGATGGATGGTTATGTATTTACCACGGAAAGGGAGACAGTCAGAAATATTCACTTTTTGCTATGCTGCTAGACCTTGAACAGCCTTGGAAAATAGTAAAACATCCAATTAAACCTATTTTTGAAGCTGAAGCTGAATATGAAACAAACGGATTTTTCCCGAATGTTGTTTTTTCCAATGGTATGCTTGAGAAGGATGGAAAACTATATTTATATTACGGAGCTTCTGATGATACCTCATGCCTTGCTATAAGTACTGTCGATAATGTATTATCGTATTTAAATTGAGTTTAACTTTATTTTAAAAATCGAGATCATTGTCTTTATCGTGATCGACAAGGATAATGATTATCATAAAAGTAAATGAGTTTTTTACCACGAAAAACACGAAAAACTTTTTTTATTATTGTCGTGATCATTGTCATAGTCTATCAAAATTAATATTTTCAGTTTCTGTATGATAAAACTTTACGGTTAAAGATAGCTGCTCCTATAAGACAAAGCATTTAAAAGCAATGCTGAAGCATTGAACTCGTGCGCTAGCTTTCAATGTTGCTTTCCCGCAACTGCGGGATGAGAGTTCAGCACTTTAGTGATGTTTTTCCTAGTTTCTTTTTAAATTATTTAGAACGAAGAGCGATATGGTTGTTTTTAATAAATTTAATTTTAATCCTTTTTTATGATTTTTTTCGTCTTACAATCAGTCATTTTCTTGTTTTCAGAACAATGTTTTATTTTTGAATAAAACGTAATAGCTTAGTAATTAATGCTATAGATGTAAATTAAAATCAGTGAGTTTTTTTACTCACGCCCGCTATCCCGCAATTGTGGGATCGATCAAGGCCATGCGAAGCATGGCAAGCACAGAGTTTACCAAGCCCTGGCATGGTCACAAAGAGAAATTATTTTGATTTACAATTAATAAATCTTTGTGCCTTTGGTACGCCAAGAGGCGTTTATATATCAGTTGGAGTCAGTCCAACCCGTCAATTGACTATTCGGACGGTAACGAATGAAATAGTAATACTTCGCATTAATTTCTTACCTGATTTCTTTTTTTACAAAAAAAATTATTTCGCACTGGATTTTTTGCTTTCTATATTATAAGTATATGAGGGTATCAGTATAATTATATATTTCGGAGTAATAAAATGAAGACAGGGCTATCAACAAATGTATTAAAAGCCAGACGAGATTCACGGATAAAAAACCTTATTGGGAGTACACCATTTATAGAAGGCAGCTTGAAGGCGATAAAAGTAAAATGCGGGAATCCAAACTGCCGTTGTGCCAATGGTGATAAACATACTTCACATATCCTGACCAGAAAAGTTGAGGGCAAAACTAAAAGTGTTTATGTTCCTGTCGGTATAGTAAAGGAAGTAGAAAAATGGGTAGAGGAATATCGGAAGATAAAAACAAAAATACGGGAAATAACAGAGATAAACGAACAGATAATCAAACAGCATGTAAAGGTAAACCGGGCCGTAGCCAAAAACC
>Ga0307987_1001288_pt1 | contig 13852 bp, 7 predicted proteins | sample EllFjometagen181_FD_203157 | JGI IMG/M metagenome (GOLD analysis project Ga0307987, IMG submission 203157) | Marine microbial communities from Ellis Fjord, Antarctic Ocean - #181 | ecosystem: Environmental > Aquatic > Marine > Unclassified | place: Southern Ocean | collected 2014-10-08
CCCGCGGTCAGTTCCCCGCGGAGATCGAGCTGCAGCCCGGTATGCAGTTCTTCGGCGAAGACCCCGAAGGCAACAAGTTCCCCCTCTGGATCGCGGCCATCCAGGACGAGATGGTCCTGGTTGATCCCAACCATCCCCTCGCCGGCGTCACCCTGAACTTCGACGTGGAGATCATGAGCATCCGCGACGCCAGCCAGGAAGAGCAGGACCACGGCCACCCGCACATGCCCGGGATGGCGGACCACTAGCCAGCACCAGGCCGCGCGGGGTATCATCCCCCCATGCTCCGCTCCGCCTCGTTCCTGTCCCTGTTCGTACTCACGGCGAGCTGTCACCCCCCCGGGGTCAGCTCGCCGCCGCAGCTCAGGGACAGCACTCCGTCCGACTCGGAGCCGGTGGTCCACGACACCGACGCCGATACCGACACGGAGTGGATTCCCGCCGTCACCGCCGACCCGGTGTTCAACCCGCCGGGGGGCGCGTTCACGGACGCGGTGGACGTCACCATCCTCTCCAGCTCGGGCACCGGCGAGGTCATGGCCTGCACGGCGCCCCCCGCCGCGAGCTGCGAGCTCGAGCCCATCAGCGGGCCCATCGCGCTGACAGGGTCCACCATCCTGCACGCTCGGGTGGACATCGGCGAGGTCCAAGGCCAGGTTCGAGCCAAGGCCTTCGTGTCCGTGTCCCAGGACCTGCTGGGCTTCGAGTCCCCCATCCCCGTGATGGTGTATTGGACCGACCGCTCGGTCCCCAGCACCAGCACCGAAGCCGTCATGGGGCTCAACGTCTTCGAACCCGGCGACGGTTCAGCCCGCCTGGGTGATGTTCCCACCGACAGTGGGCGCTGCAGGGTGAAGGTGCGCGGCTCGTCCACCGCCGGCCTGCCCAAGCCTCCCTACGACATCGAGCTGTGGCAACCAGGATCCGACGAGGACCGGCCCGTAGAGCTGCTGGGCATGCCCGCCGACGGCGACTGGGTGCTGTACGCCCCCTACTCCTTTGACGAAGCCCTCATCCGAAACACCCTGGGCTACACCCTTAGCAACCGGGTGGGTCGCTACGCTCCACACACGCGGATGGTTGAGCTGTTCGTGGCAGGCGGTTCGCGCCCGGTCACCGACGCCGACTACAAGGGGGTCTACAGCCTGACCGAAGAGATCGAGCGCGCGGGCCACCGGGTGGATGTCACAGGGATCGGCCCCAACGACATCGAAGAGCCCGAGCTCACCGGCGGCTACGTGCTCAAGCGCGACCGCAATGGAGACCACGACGACGGGTTCTGGGCCGGTGAAGCGGGCGGGCAGTTCGAGTTCAGCTACCCCCTGGTGTGGGTGGACCCCGAAGAGGCCGAGATCGAGCCCGAGCAGCAGCTCTACATGAACAACCAGTTCAACAGCCTGGCCTCCGCGCTGCTGCAGCCCGACTTCACTGATCCCATCTCTGGCCTGCACTACAGCGAGATCATCGACGTGGACTCGTGGATCGATCACCACATCCTGAACGTGGTGTTGAAGAACCCCGATGCGTTCCGCTTGAGTGGCTACATGCACAAGGACCGGGGGGGGCTGATCCACGCGGGGCCCCTGTGGGACCTGGACCGATCAGCCGGCGCCAACGACTCCCGGGCCACCGACCCGGTGGAGTGGGACGCGTCGGGCTGGACCTCGGACACCACGGCGGTGTTCACCTTCGGCTGGTACGGCGGCTTGTTCGAGGACCCGGACTTCCGGACCCGCTACTGGACACGCTGGACAGCCCTGCTGGCGGACGAGCTCTCCAGCGACAACATCCTGGCCCTGGTGGACGAGCTGGCCGACCCGCTGGTGGAGCCAGCTGCGCGCAACGCCGCCACCTGGGGCGCCGCGCCCTTCCCCGGTGAAGTCCAGGCCCTCGCGGCCTGGCTGTCGACCCGTCTGGCTTGGATCGAGACCTGTGTCCAGACCCAGGAAGACCCCCGCAGCTGTCGGTGATGACGCCCCGGGCGGGCGGTGGGAATGCAGGGCCAATGTGGAAACACAATGCCCGAAAACCGGCGGCGAACCCCAACCAATGCACACGTGACAGAATTGTAACTTGTTGAGATCACACGATTAGTTAGGCTGTCTGGTGTAACACCCCACGACGGATCACGGTCCGCGAAGAGGCGCTTGGAATGGCCATTCCGGTGCAAATGCCCATCGAGCTGTACGACGAGCTGGGTTCCTCCAGCACGCGCATGGTGATGGTGTCCGACAGGATCATCGAGGTCGAAGGCGAGACCGCACGCGTCCAGGGTCAGGAGATCGACTTCGAGTTCGAATTGGTGGGCCACAACCGTGTTCTTCGCGGACGAGCAGTGGTGGAAAAAGTCAGCGACCCTGAGTTCGGGCGCGGGCGCTGCACCCTGCGCATCCTCGAGCTCGAGCGCGAGCTTCGAGCCACCTTCTTGTCCTGGCTGTACGACCTCACCCTGGGCGGTGGCCCACCCGCCCCTATGTCCCGGCCCCCGTCATCGCCGGGCCGGCGCATCCCCAGCGCCACCGAGCGTCCCGGGCGTGAGCTGTCGTCGTCCACCCTGGCCAACAGCACGGGCATCCGGTCCACTGGCCGTGCCGCGGTGACCAGCGCCCTGACCCGTCAGGGCTCACGCCCCACCAAGCCAGAGGCACCCGAGGCCACGCGCAGCCGCAAGCGCCACCGCATCGAAGTCCGGGTGGCCGCCAGCGCCAAGCCCCCAATGGTGAAGGTCCGCTACAACGACCCCAAGCGCTTCGCCGAGCACTACCAGGCCCACCTGCAGCACGACACCCTGAAGCTGCGCTACGTCGAGTCCGGCCTCACCGATGGCATGCAGATCAGTGTGCGCCTGTACCTGCCCAATGGCGCCCTCATCAGCTGCCTGGCCCGCGTCAGCGCGACCACCGCCATGGCCATCGCCCTGGACCTGCAGCTCTCGGCATCCGATCGCAGCACCCTGGGCATGAGCGCCGGCGAGCGCCGCGGCCACAGCCGTCCCAGGGGCTAGCCCCAGGCGGCTGTCCAGCGCGGGCTCAGTTGCTGGTGGTCCAGTCCAGCAGGTCCTGGTAGTCGCCGTTGAACAGGTTGGTGTCCACGTTGCCCGAGATGCCGCCGATGGAGCCGGTGGAGCTGGTCTGCCAGAAGGCCCAGTGATCCCAGTGAGTGGGCAGGCTGGGGCAGTTGGTTCCCCAGTGGGCCACCCAGAGATGGTAGTCGCTGAAGTCTTCGTTCCCCACCATGGACGGCCACAAGCCAGGGCTGGTGTAGATAATGGGGATGCGGCCGGTCTCGCTCTCGACCCGGTCCAGCCACGACCACATCTCGTCCGCCACGTGGCCGGTGGAGTAGCCATCGTTGGTCTCGATATCGAGCACCGGCGGGATGTCTTCGGGGTCCAGGGTGCCCATGCGCCGCAGCAGCAGGTCCGCCTGGGAGGCGCCGTCGTACCCGGGCCGGAAGAACTGGTAGGTGCCACGTACCAGGCCCGCATCGCGCGCGCCGGCCCAGTTGATGTCGAAGTCGGGGTCCTCGTAGAAGCCATCGGCCACGCGCACGATGGCGAAGTCGATGCCGTCGTTGGCCACCGAGTCCCAGTTGATGTTGCCCTGCCAGTAGGACACATCGATGCCATCCACGACGCCGCCTTCACCACACTCGGAGAAGTTGCCGTCGTGGGATCCTCCGGATGAACCTCCGGAGCTGCCGCCCGACGAGGCGCCCGACGAGCCCTCGTCATCCGCCTGCCCGACCTGGTCACCAGAGGAGACCTCGGTGCAGGAGCCACCATCGTCACCCTGGAAGTAGTTCTCGATGTACTCGAGGTAGATGATGGGGCCAGCGCCGGTGTCGTTGACCAACACCTCCGTCAGCTCGATCATGTGCTCGTAGGTGTCGTCTTGGCTCTTGATGCCCCGCTCGGCCCACAGCACGCCGTTGTCGCGGTCGAAGGCGTACCGAATCTGCGCATCCTCAGGGGGATTGAGGGTCTCTTCGCGGTCGGAGCCCACCCACTCGCTCAGCATGTCCACCAGCAGGAAGCCGGACTCTCCCAGATCCCGCTGGGGGCGGATCACGGCGCCGCTGAGGTCGAAGGTGTCCATGGTCTGGTAGGCGTAGTCGGACTCGCCCTCGGGCAGGTGGTAGACCGAGTGGAACTCCTGGCCAACCCAGCGGATGCCGCCGCTGTTCTCCCGCAGGTCCAGCTCGGCCCAGCCCTCTACCTGGATGGCGATGGGGCAGTCCCCCGGGGCGTCATCCACACTGGGAGAGTGCTGGAACAGGGTGCAGCCAGACAGCGTGGCGGCGATGGCGAACAGGACGTGACGCATGGTGGACCTCCGAGACCCCCATGGCTACCGCAAGACCCGTGCCAGCCGAAAACGCCCGTTGTACCGTCTAAGCAGCGGGCACAAAAGGTCGCAGTGACCCCGGGTACCCGGCACTGGGTACCCAGATCTACCACCGACGGGACCCTATTCGCCTGCGGGTTCGTCGAAGGAGTGGGTCAGGCGGGCCGTGCGTTCCACCACGTCGGTGCCCTCGTCGATGGGCACCGGAACGATGCGTGGCGGAGGCGGGGGCGGCGCGACATCCGGCACCGGCGGCGGGGCTGGCACGTCCGACGATGCCCACAGGGCCTCGGTGGGCTCCGGAGGCGGTGAGGCCGCAGGCTCGATGGCGGCCAGGGCCTCGCTCACTTCGTTCAGTGACTTGGTGACCTTGGCCAGGCGACGGGTGCGCACCTTGACCCGGCGATGGCACAGCTCCCAGTCGTCCTCGATGGCCAGCAGGTGATCGTCCCAGGCCTTCTTGTGGTCGTCGAGCTGCTGACGGTGCTCGCGCAGTGCGGCCAGGTGCTGGTGGATCTGCTCCTGCTGCTGCCGAGCCTGTCCCAACGCGTGGCTGGCCTGGACCAGGGGTACCCTGTCGCCCACACCCTCGAGCTGGGCCTTGGCCGCGGCGATGTGCTTACGCTGCTGGGCGACCGCTTTGCCTACGGGGGGGAAACGACGGGCGAGGTGCCCGCCTTCCATGCGGAGCTGCTTGAGCCAGCCGTACTTCTCATCGAGCTTGGGGCGCAGCCGGCGGCGGGCGTGCAGCACCTCGCGACGGCTCGCCTTGGCAGCGTCGATCTCCGCCTGCAGGCGCACGGGAGCCTCGCGGACTTCCCGCAGTGCTTCGCTCAACTCACGACGCTGGGCGAACAACTCATCCCGGTCGGCCTCGAGCACCTGGAGCGTCTCAGCCAATGCCCGGGCCGTAGACCGCGCCTGCTCGAGCTGCTCGTCTGCGTCCACCTGGTCGAGGTCGGCCTGCTCGGCCCTGTCAGCCAGCTCGGGGACGAAGTCGGTGGCGGCCTGGGACAGCTCCGCCAGGAGCTGGTGGTGCTCCCGCCCATCGTCCAGTGAAGCTCGAACGGCTTCGCGCTGAGCTGGGTCAACCTGGCGCTTGCGCGCGTCTTCGAGGGTGGTCAGATCCTGCATCAGCCGCTCGCCGAGGGCCTCGATGCGCCCAGGGAGCTCGTCGGAGAGTTCCAGACAGCCCACGGCCACAGTCTGGCGATCCGCCAGCCGTTCCCGCAGGTGGGCGGCCAGCCCACGAAGCTCGGCCAGTGACGTGCGGGCATCGCCCAGGGGCGCGAGCACGGCATCCAAGGCCTGCTGCGCCTCGACCGAGGCGACGGCGACGACGAGCCGCTCCTGCAGGTCCCGCTGCTGTTGCTCGGCGCTGGTGATGGCCTGCTGGATGGGCTCGGGCTGAGCCTGGGCACGCTGATCGCCGGCGGCCTCCAGGGACTGGGTGGCCTGCTCGACGCGGGCACGCACGGCCTGGTTGCCCCCACTGGCGGCCTCGAGCGCAGCGGCAGCAGGCTGGGCGACGGAGAGCCGCTGCTGGTACCGCTGGCGGGCGGAGGTCAGGGGCCCGGTCAGGGCCTGGCGAAGCCGGTCGAGGTCAGCAACACCCGCCTGTGCTCGTTCGATGCGAAGCCGCAAGGCTTCGACGGAGGCATCGCTGTCGAGTAGGGCCTGGGCGTAGTCGGTGGACTGGGCCTGCCCGAGCTCCACTAGCACGCGCTGGGAACCCAGCTGATCCTGGGCCTGGCGACAACGAACGGCGAGCTGGACCGAGGCCTGGCGGTCCTGCTCCAGCTGCAGGGACAGCGCTGCACGGACCTGGGCGAGCTGATCGTCGAGGGCGGCGAACATGTCGATGCGCTGGGCCTGCAGAGCGGACAGCTCGGCGGTCAGGGCTTCGTGACGCGCACGGGGAGCCACAGTGGCGGTGCGGGCCCGGTCCAGATCGCGCTCAGCCTGGGCCAAGGCGGACGACGTGGCGGACCGACCCACTCCGGCTTGGGCCAGGGCCACCCGCTTGCCGTGTACGGCGTCTCGTGCTTGCTGGTGCTGCACGGTAGCGACCCGCAGGGCCTCCGCGGCCTCTGCGCGTTCCTGGGCGTGGGCGTCACGGACCGCGTTGGCGGCGTCCAAGCCCTGCTGGCGGTGTTCCGAGGCGCTCTCGAGGGCGCCCTGCTGGGCCTGGTAGCTACCGACCCGCAGCTCGGCCCGGGCCACAATGCGCTCTGCATCGACATGGGCCCGATCCAGCTCGTGACGCTGGGCGGCAAGCTCGGCCGCGGCCTGCCGAGCACGGCGCAGTTCATCCCCCAGGGTAGCCCGACGGAGCGCCAGGACATCGAGGGTGGCCCGCGCCGCCTGCTCGCGCTGGCCCTCACTGCGCTGCAAGGACTCCTGGGCCCCTTCGACCGCCTGGCGAGCCTGGTCGGCCCCACCGCGGGCGGCATCGAGGGTCGCCGCGGGCCCCAGATGTGCAGCCTGGGCCGCCTGGACCTGTACATCGGCGGATGCCGCGGATGCCTGGGAGTGGGCGAGACCATCCCGGGCCTGGCTCAGTGCTTGTACCGCTTCCGCGCGCTGGGCTTCGAGCTCCTGGCGACGGACAAGGCGGGCCTGCTGGCCCCCCTGAGCGGCTTCGAGCTTGGCCTGGAAGTGCTCGGTGGCCGCGTCGTTGGCCTCGATCTCACTGGCCACCACGGCGCGCTGGGACTGGGCGGCGCCGAGAGCATGGGTGCGGTCATCGAGACGCTGGCGCAGCCGAGCGCTGTGGGAGCTCCCAGCCTCGAGGGCTCTCCGCGCCTGGGCCAGGCGTTGTCGCAGCGCGGTGGCCGCGGCGCCTTGATGGTCGTTCATGGCAGCTAGGAGATCAGTGTGCTGGGCCTCGAGCTGGCCGATGACCCGCAGCAGCCCTTCCGGGTCAGCGCCCTCGGCCCGCGCCTCGTGGTCCTGCTCGAGGGATGCCCGGGCACGGGCGACGGTGGCACGGACACTGTCGGCCCGGCGCTGGCGGGCCTGGACCGCCGCGCTGGGGGCGTCGCAGGCGGCCTGGGCCAGAGCCAAGGCCGCGCGGGCGACTTCGACAGCCTCGCCGGCGCCTTGGTTGTCTTGGGCTGCACCAGCCTGGGCCCGAGTGTGGGCCTGTTGAGCGGTGTCCGCGGCGGTGGTCGCGGCGTCCAGCCGGGCCTGCACCGCCTCGACATTCGAGCTGGATGCCGAGACGGCCTGCTGGGCCGAGCGGCCCTGAGTGCGCCCACGCTCGAGCTGGGCATCGAGCTCGCCACGCGATGCACCGAGCTTCGCCAAGGCGCCACGCAGGCCGCGGAGCTGCTCCTGCAGCGTGGCGATGGCCTTGGAGCGCGCGGGGTCAGGGCCGGTTTCTTCTTCGATTTCGTCGTCGAAGCTGAAGTCCCAGTCCTCATCATCGACGTCTTTGGGCTCGGTCGCGGTACGAGCGGGCGGGGGCGAGGCCTGGACGGGCTCGGGTTCCTCGTTCTCGTTCTCGTTCTCGTCTTCATCGAAGCTGAAGTCCCAATCAAGCGCCCCAGCGCGTTCCTCGGCAGCCTCAATCTTACTAGGCGCGAGGTAGCCCTCAGCAACGGCGTCGCTTTCAGCCACAACCTCTTCCGGCGCGGGCTCCGGATCGGACGGGGGCACAGGCGCTTCCACCTGAACAGGCGCCGCGGCCACGACCCCAGGCTCACCCCCCGCCTGCTCTGCCACGCGCACCCCCAGGACCAAGTAGGCGGGCATGGCCAGCACCTCGGCGGCCATGGCCTGGGTGCTCTGTTCTTCGAGCTCCGGCAGGTGTCCGCGCACGACCTCGGCGATCTCTGCTACGGCGCTGACGGCGGGGCCCAGCAGGGCCACGAGGCTGGGCTGGAGCGCAGCGACCACGTCGCGGGCGACCTGGATCTCGTCGGGTTCGGCGTGGGCATCGAGGGCCTCGGCCACGTCATCGAGGTGGTCGTCCAGCAGATCGGCCAGCAGGAAGTCGTCCAGGGGGTCGTCTTCCATGGCGAAGGCCAAGACGAGGTCCACCGCCGCGATCCATGCCAGCAGCGCACGCCCCGCGGGCGCCGCTACCAGTGCCTGAGCCCGCTGGGAAGCGGACCCGGGGTACTGTCGGCAGGCCATCAAGCCCGCGCAGAGCAGGCGATGGGCGGTGTCCCGCTGCTGGTCCTGCTCGAGGTCTTCCAGGCCCACGGCCCAGGCCTGGTGATCGTCGAACAGGGTCAGCGCCATGCGGAAGCTGGCCGCCACCGCCCGCAGCAGCTCACCACCGTCCATCAGCGCGGCCACATCCACCGCGGAGGGTTGGCCCGTCAACACGCCCGCAGGGTCGGCCCCCAGGACCGCAGGCCGACACAGCTCGGCGTCGACACCGCACTCATCCGGCAGCGCCGACAGCACGGCAGACACCAGGACCACTACCGGATGGTGGGGGTCGATGCTTGCCAGCCGCTGATCGGGGGGGCTGCTCAAGGGATCAGCCGCCTTCGCCACCGAGGGCTAGGAGCTCTGCCTCGAGCTTCTGGATGGTCTCGTTCAGGGTTTGCTCTTCGGCGTCCATCTCACCCAACTTGGACTCGATCTCGGCGATCTCGACCTGGGCGGACTTGAGCTCCTGATCGTTCTGGTTGGCCTGCTCCTGCAACGCCGTGCGCTGGTCACGGAGCTGGGCCATCTCGGCCTCGAGGGCCTCGAGATCCGGCAGCTCGTCGGCTTGTTCGTCCAGTGCGCCCAGCTCGGTCTCGAGTCGCTCGACCTCGGCCTTGGCCTGTGCCACGTCGGCCTGGGACTGCTCGGCCTGAGCCTGCGCCTCGGAGAGCTCCTTGTCGCTGACCTCGAGTTCGGTGTTGGCCGCCTCGAGAGCTTGCTCGGCTTCGTTCACCGCGGCTTCGGAGGCCTCGAACAGCTGCTTGGCCTCGTCCAGCGCGGCGCGCTTCTCCTGGATCTCTTCTTCGAGCGCTGCCAGCTGGCTCCGGAGCTCCTGGGGATCCGCTTGCGTCATGGCACATCCTCGTGATCGGCCGGCCCCCTCAGGAGGAAAGCTCGGCGCTGACAGGCAGACTAGCAGGGGACAGGGGCCCGAGTCAACGCGTGCGCGAGGGCTCTGATAGCCTGCTGACATACGCGCGCTGATCCCCCTGTTTGGCCGGATGGTGGCGCCCGCCCGTCACTCACTGGTTCTGACCGATGTCGGCGCAGCCAAACCGCCGCTGCGGCGCAACCACAGCATCTGCACCGCTCGAGCCAACGGGATGCTTGCGGGGAGGCCGGGGGCTGATACCGTGCGCCCACAGCCCACGACTCCGGAAAGTGCATGCTCCCCTGGCTCCTCGCCGCGTCGATATTCTCCACGGTCCACGCCGCCGATCCCTCGGACCTGGACCGCGCCTGGTACCTGGCCGAGTCCAGCCGCCCCGAGCAAGCACTGGCGGCCACCGCGCAGATCCTTCGTGAAGACCCGTCCGACACCGCCGCTCACCGGCTGTACGCCTGGCTGCAGGTCAAGGCGCTGCGGGATGCCCCGGGGGCCGAGGCCCTGTACCGGGCCTGGCTGGAGCAGGACCCCACCGCCGACGCTGCCCGCATCGTGCTGGCCAACCTGCTGCGCTGGCAGCACCGCCACCCCGGCGAGTGGTGCGCCGAAGCCGAGAGCCTGTTGGTTCAGCCCCCCGCCGGCCTCGAGGACAGCTACTGGTCCCAGCGCACCCTGTACGAGCTCCGCAAGGTCTGCCCCGGGGACCAGGACGCCCCCCGCCACGCCATCATGAAGCTGGGCGAGGCCGTGCCCGAGGCCGCCGCTTACGGCCTGCGCTTGCAGCTGGACGAGCACCCGGTGGACGACGCTGCGGTCCAGGCCCTGACGGCGCTGTTCGAGGACCAGCCCTGGCGGCTGACCTACGCGGGCAACCCCTGGATGATGCGGGGCCCCCTGGTGGAGCAGGCCCGCGACGCGGCCCTGGCAGCCGCGGACGCAATCATGGTCAGCGACGAGCCCCTGCTCATCGAGTCGGCCCGGCGGCTGTACCGCTACGCCGGCGAGCAGGAGAAGCTGCTGCAGGCCGAGGATCGCCAGCAGGCCCTGGACCCCGGGTACACCCCCAACCGCTTCGAGCAACACGAAGGCGCCCAGTGGGTGGCCCGCCCCGAACACGGCAGCGACGAGCTCATGAGCCTGGTCCGCGCCGCGAGCCGGTCCAAGCGCACCCGACAGGGCATCGCCGAGGTGCTGGTCTACGAGGACGACCTGCCCGCAACTGGCCCCACCAGAGCCTCCTACTACGCCCTGCTGGCCCGGCTTCGGGATGATGCTGGCCAGCCCGTCAAGGCCCTCGACGCCTCCCTCCAGGCCTGGAAAGCCGACCGGGGTGACCCCTACCAGGCCAACGACTTCGCCTACCGCGCGGCCACCGCCGGCCTCGAGCTCGAGCTCGCCCTCGAGGCGGCCCAGGCCGCGGTACGCTCGTTGCCATCCTTCGACCCCCGCGGTGCCCACCCCGCCGCGGGCTACGACGACTGGTTGGCCCAGAACCGCGACCACGCCGCCGCCTTCGGCGACACCCACGGCTGGGTGCTGTACCGCCTCGGGCACTACGAACAGGCGGCCGCGGTGCTGCGCGAGGCCCTGCTGCTGGCCAACAAACCCAGCGCGGCCCACCACCTGCACCTGGGACTCTGCTACGACAAGCTGGAGGACCCCCAGGGGGCCTTGCGCCACCTCGGTCGGGGCATGGCCCTGGCCGATGGCGACGAGCCGGAGCTCGAGGGCCAGGCCTACAGGCGCCTGGCATCACTGTTCGAGGCCCAGCGATGGGCCCCTGGAGGCCTCGAGGCATGGATCGCCCTGCAGGCTCCGCCCGCGCTCGCGCTCTCTGCGGTCGAGCAGGCTGAACCCGGGATGAACCGTGGAGACATGGCCATGGGAGTGCAGCGCCAGGGCCAAGCCTTCCCAGACCTGAGCTTCCAGCAGGGCAGCCAGCAGCGGCAGCTGTCGGAGATCGAAGGCATCCGGGTGGTGGACCTGTGGGCCACGTGGTGCGGCCCCTGCGTGCAGGCCCTGCCAGAGCTGGACAAGCTGGCCGAAGCCTACGCCGAGCGCGGCGTCACCTTCGTGGCCATCAGCGTGGACGCCGCCAGCGACGACATGGACGCCCACCTGGGAGAGCACCCGGTGGAACACCTGGTGGTGGGCTGGGCCGGCCGCCGAGCCCTGCGGCAAGCCCGGGTCACGGGCATCCCCAAGACCTTCGTGATCGACAGCGACGGCGTGATCCGCGCCCTGCACAGCGGCTGGGACATGAGCCGCGGCGGCGACAAGAGCTCACGCCAGCGCATCGCGGAGTCCATCGACACCCTGCTCGAGGCCAGTGAGGGGGACAAGAAAGAGTAGGGCCGAGTCGTCTCGAGGCCCCACTTTGCTCAGCGAACCCTGGGAGGCCGGCCCACCGGCGGGCCGGAGGGTGTAGCGCTCCGGGTGGTGGCCAACGCACCGCTCCAGCTCACCTCGAAGTCCGCCTCGGGAGTCTCGAGACTGGGTAGGCAGATGCCGTAGCTGAGCTGCGCGTATTCGGGCTCGTTGGGGAACAGGTAGACGATGCCAAAGCAGGCGAGAGCCGACTGGTGGCGACTCTTGCGCGTCTCGGTGTCGTCCCCCGCCAGCAGCGCGTGGATCTCCAGCCACGGCCCGCCCGGGCAGTCGGTACAGTCCACCGTGGCGAAGGGCAGCAGCTCGTAGGTGGCGCCGTCGAGGGTGATCTCCCCTTCGCTGCCTTCGAGCCACAGGTCGTCGCCGCCAATGCTGATGCCCACGTCCAGGGGCGACGGCCGGGCCACCAGATCGGGGATCTCAGGGCGCACGGTGGTGGGTTCGTCCGCCCAGTCCACCGTGCCGCCGCTGGTCTCCCAGTCCATGGCGTGGTCGAAGCTCTCGGTGTAGGCGTAGGGCAGGCCGCCGTCCTGTTCGTACAGGTAGGTCACGCCCAGGTTCGAGCCGTCCACCGCCACCGTCAGCAGGTCGAACAACACGTAGCCGGTGCCCTGCCAGTCGTGGTGCTGGTACGCCAGCCCCCGGTGGGTCACCCCCGACAGCTCCAGCTCCACCAGGTTGGCCACCACCTCGATGCCCCCCAGGCGGTCGGTGCCGTAGCCGCTGGCGTCCACAGCGAACTCGGTCACGAGGCTCGGGCCCGCCGGCAGGGACGTGTCGCCACTGTCCCCGGGCGGCGCGGTGTCGAGCTTGGAGTCGGCGGCGGTGGGGCAGCCCATCAGCAGCAGGGCGGGCAGGGTGAGGAACGTGCAGCGCATACCGCCACGATAGCCGCCTGAGGCCCCTATAGGCACCCCTCGCGGTCGCAGGACGCCGTGGCGTCGCCACCCAGCTCGTCCGCCAGGCAGATCACATGGCTGCCCCCGGTGAGGTTGGCGGCCACATCACAGGGCTCGTTGCGGTCTTCGCCGATGCCGAAGTCCACCCCGTTGATCTGCAGCGTGCAGCCGTCGCACAGCTCGAAGGCGCCGCTGCCGCCGAAGTTGCCCTTCACGCTGCCACCGCTGACCACCCCGTGGCTCTCGAGGGTCACCATGCCCCGCCAACCCGGGGCGTTGCCCTCGAACACCACATCCTGGAGCTCCAGGGGCTGCCAGGTGTAGATGAGAGGACCGTTGATGTTGTTGCCGGTAAACCGGCCTCCCTGGATATGCAGCGGGCCGAAGGCCTCGATGGCCATGAAGCCGATCTCGTCGTTGATGCAGCTGTTGCCGCTGACCAGCGGGTCGATGAAGGTCAGATCGCCATAGGCCTGGAGCAGGTAGCCGGGGGAGACCAGGTTGTCGGTGATGGACAGGTCGCGGATCACGCCGTCGCCGCTGATTTTCATGGGGACCTGGCCCAAGGGACCCGAGCCCGCCAGAGCCAGACCGTTGACCTCGATCTCCATGGCGTCGATGTCGGCGATGAAGGTGCTGCCGCCAATGGCCGTGACCCGCAGATCGTTCAGCACCACACGGCCCGCCTCGATGTTCAGGGGGGCCCCCACCAGGGACAGGCCCTCGAGCTCGATGGTGCCCCGGCGGCCGGCGATCATCAGGTAGAGCCGCGCCTGGTAGGCGTCCGACAGGCCATCGGGGCCAGAGAGCACAGTGCTGGCCGAGCCGGAGCCGACGAGCCGCAGGCCAGGGGAGGCGCTCATGGGTTCCCACATGACCCAGTCGGCCACACCGACGTCGTGTTCACCCTCACCGATGCAGAAGGCGTCGTCTTCCTTGGCGTCCGCCAAGGCCTCCGCGAGGCTGGCGAAGGACTGGCCCGTGGTCAGCCGCCGGATCTCGTCGCGGCCGCAGGTGAACGCGTAGCTGCCCGTCTCGGGGAAGTCCGTGTCGTCGGGGTCCCAGACCATCCAGTAGCAGCCCGCCAGGGGCAGGCCGAGGGACAGGACCAGGGGGGCGAACCGAGAGCGCACCGTGACCTCCAGCACCATGGGTACGTGCGAAAAGCC
>Ga0307987_1001289_pt1 | contig 13849 bp, 10 predicted proteins | sample EllFjometagen181_FD_203157 | JGI IMG/M metagenome (GOLD analysis project Ga0307987, IMG submission 203157) | Marine microbial communities from Ellis Fjord, Antarctic Ocean - #181 | ecosystem: Environmental > Aquatic > Marine > Unclassified | place: Southern Ocean | collected 2014-10-08
AATCAACAATCAAAAACGTGGAGTCGCGCACGCCATGAAGAACTTTCTGGGACGTGCTGCCCAAAAGAAACTCCTTGATCCCGGAAAGGCCCCTTCGGCCGAGCGCCACCATGTGATACTCGCCATGAGTGGCTTCATGGATAATGTCCCGGGCCACGCCTCTTTTTATTTTCTTTAATTTAATGGTCACAGAGGCGCTGTCATAACCGGATTTAATGAGAGTCTCTTTGGCTCTTTCCAAAGCGGTGTTCAGAAGCTTTCGTTTCTTTTCTTTCAGGGCGCCGAAAAAATCTTGTTGCTCAAGAAAATAAGCGCTCAATTCCGGGCTATGCATGGAGTAAAGGGATTCGGTGTCGTCAAACACGCAAAAGAGAACGACGTTAAAGCCGCTGGGAAAATTCGCCCCGACAAATTCAACCGCGCGCATGGCGTTATCCGAGTCGTCAAAGGCAAGCAGAATGGTTTTTTTCATTTTTTTTTCTCCTCTTTTTTTACACTCGTTTATCTGGTTTTGAATCTGTTTTTGAGTCTTTTTTTGAGTCTGTTTTTGGACCTGTTTTTGTCAATGAATTTGAAATGACTGCCCACACGTTATGGCAAGGCCATCCCCATTGTCAAGATAAAAGCGAATCAGATTCCAGGAAATATTTTTTCGATTTTTGTTCGAAAATAAATTAAAAAGTCAAAAAAAGGTTTGATGCGCAGGCGGGCCAGTGAAAATAGTTTTAACGTCAATTGACGGCTTAAAACAAACATGTTATAAGAATCGGTTCATAATAAAAAAAATCTATATTTTCTATCGACCCTATTTTTTAAATGAAAAATTTTTTAAAATGAAAAAAGAAACAGATTCCGACAAAACAGTCAGGACCGGACACTTTGTCTATTCCGGGACCAACAAAAAATACTCGTACAAGCTGGATTTTGAGATTGGCCACCTTGTCAAGAGTCCATGCCAGGGGTGCGAGGATCGGAATGTTTTTCCAAAATGCATAAAAGACTGCGACATTATTGATAAAATCCAAACAAAACTTTCGGAATCCATGTCCTGCGCCCGATGAAGCGAGTTTTTCTGGCGGGAGCATGGCGTCGGGGGGGCCATGAAAATTCATCCGGCAATCGTATCATTATCACAAATGGCGTTCGGAGCCGGCGGATATCATCACTTATCTGCTGACCCGGGATATTCGAAATTCCGCTCTTTTTGGCGGCGTCTTTTTTTACGATGAGCAAGCGTCCGTCTCCCATTTTGTATCGGGGATTGTGGAAGATTTTTATGAGCTGGATGGCCCAAACGGATGGAAAGCGGTATTTTCCATCCGCGCCACCCTTTCAGCCGAGGGTGATTTTGGCTCTGTCCAAAAGGTCTGTTATCAGAAAACCTACAAAGCGTTAAAAAAATGCCGCGAAAAAAATCCCCGCGCCCTGAGCGAGGCCATGAGCGAGGCCATTTCAACCGTTTTCGAGGCGCTTATTTCAGATATTTACAGTCATTTAAAGGATGGGGGAGCGCCGGCGGGGGATTGACGATTCAATCAGACTGCGGTTTCAAGGAACCATTCACCTGAAAAAATATATGGACGAAAAAAAGATATTGAACGCAAAAAAGACATTCATGAACCCAGAGGATCGGCCGGTGTGGGAAACACTTTCCCGATGCGCGGCCCGCATGAGCCGGGAAGAATCGCATCTGAAATATCTGATCGCAGCGGATCGGCGGCTTGAGGGATTTTCATTGCGACGCCGGGGCCTGTTTTATGATTTTTCCCGTCAGCGCGTGGACCGAGGCGTCATGGAATCGCTTTTTCAGCTGGGCCGCTCCTTGGGCGTTCAGGAACGATTTCGGGCCATGATCCGGGGAGAGCGGGTCAACATGACCGAAAACAGGGCCGCGCTTCACACCGCGTCACGGGATTTTTCCCGCCGACCCATTATTATAGACGGTGGGGATGTGACGCCGGAGATCCAAGAGTCGCGGGAAAAAATCAGGCGCTTTGCAAATGATGTTCATGAAAAAAGAATCGTTGGCTCCACGGGAAAACCCTTTAAGGATATCGTGGTCGTCGGGATTGGCGGCTCCCATTTTGGGACGGAATGCGTGGCCAAAGCGCTGGAGATGTTTTCCATCCCTGGGATGCGCATCCATTTTCTTTCCAGTTTAAGCGGGTGTCAATTTGAAAAAATAGTCGCCGCCATCCATCCTGAGGCCACGCTTTGGGCGGTCATTTCAAAAAGTTTCAAAACGGTTGAGACCATGGCCAACGCGCAGCTGGCCCAATCGTTTATGGAACAACGGGTTCCGGATGCCGCGGCCCATTTTGTCGCCATCACATCGGCGGCGGACCCACAGGCCGGTCTTGGATTTTCATCCCATTCATTTTCCGTATTCGATTTCATCGGGGGCCGCTACAGTGTCACCTCCCCGGCCGGGGGGATTCCCTTAAGCCTTTTTTTCGGGTATGACCTGTTTCAACGGTTTTTAAAAGGCGCCCACGACATGGACCTTCACGCCGAAAACGCGCCCCCACAGGAAAACATTCCGTTGATCGCGGCGCTTATTTCTTTCTGGAACACGGTTTTTTTAAACTACGGGGCGCTGGGAATCATCCCCTATGCGGCCCCGTTGTCCGGGCTTTGCGCCCACATCCGGCAGTTGCACATGGAAAGCCTGGGCAAGTCTGTGGACATTGATGGCGCCGCGATGAATGAGCCGGCGGGAACCGTGGTCTTTGGGGAGCCGGGGACCAACGCCCAGCATTCCTTTTTTCAGCTGGCGCACCAGGGCCGGGGGTTTCCCATGGAATTTATCGGAATCGCAACGCCGTGGAACCAGACGTATAACGGGTCATTTAATGGGGTCTCCCATCATCAGGAACTCTGGGCCAACCTGATTGCCCAGCCCCTGGCCCTGGCGATGGGACGGCCCGCCCATGACCCGGCCCGCTCTTTTTCCGGGAATCGACCCTCCTCCACCATCATCATGGACGAGCTGACGCCGGAGAACATGGGCCGACTTTTAAGCTTTTATGAAGCGAAGACCGTTTATGAGGCGTTTTTATGGCGCATCAATCCCTTTGATCAGTTCGGCGTGGAGTCGGGCAAGAAAACCGCCGCCGGCATCCGGGATGAAATCAGACGGCGAAATGAAGATTCCACCGGGAAGAATTCTAAAACAGGGGATTTAAAAACAGCGAATCCCGAAATCCAGAGCATTGAGCAATTTTATATCGATATGCTGTTTGAAAAAAACAGGATTTTATAAAAAGCAAAGGCTGAAAACCGAGACCAGACAAAACCAGACCCAAGCGAGCGCCATTTTTTCGATAAACCGCCATGAACAGGCAAAGAGACGTTTGGATCATTATTTTAAAAAAAATAAGAAAGGGGAAGACGATGCTTTTAAAAGAGAAGAATGCCATTGTGACCGGAGGATCCCAGGGAATTGGGGCGGCCATATCTCTGGATTTTGCCAGGGAGGGGGCCAACGTATGTCTGACATATCGAAAACATAAGGAAGAGGCTGAATCATACGCCGCTGAAATCATCGCCATGGGCCGGAAGGCGATTTGCGTCAAGTGCGACATCTCATTGTATAATGACGCGGAAAATGTCGTCAAGGCCGCTCTTGACGCCTTTGGCCGCATTGATATTCTGGTGAACAACGCCGGAATGAATTGGGACGGGGTTTCGTGGAAAATGAGCGAAGAGCAATGGGACACGGTCATTTCCGTGAATTTGAAAGGGTATTTTAATTTCACCCGTCAAGTGGCGCCCCTGTTCAAGGATCAAAAATACGGGAAGATCGTCAACATGACATCCATCAACGGACTCCGGGGAAAATTTGGCCAGTCCAACTACAGCGCCTCCAAAGCCGGCATCATCGGATACACCAAGGCCGTGGCCAAAGAGCTGGGAGCGTTTGGAGTCAATGTGAACGCCGTGGCTCCGGGTCTCATCGAAACGCCCATGTTGAAAGAGTCCGAGTCCCGGGATAAAATTGTGGAGATGGCCATGCATGAGATCGCGTTAAAAAGGGTGGGTCTTCCCGAAGACATCGCCTGGCTGACCACCTTTCTGGCGTCGGACAAGTCCCGTCACATCACCGGGGATATCATCAAAGTGGACGGGGGACAGTACATCTAAAAAATTCGCTTAAAATGGAGGAAAACGATGGGAAAAGCAGCGATTATAGGGGTCGGTCAGAGTGTTTTCAGCCGACAATATCCCGGTTCCATACGGGAACTTGCATTCGAAAGTTTCAAGGACGCCATGCGCGACGCCGGGGTCACGGCCAAAGACATCGACGCGTCCGTGGTCTGTTCGGCTCCTGAATATGACAAACAGCGTTCTCCGGCCGGAGTGATGGCCGAGTACATGGGGTTGAACCCTCAACCCACGTTTTACGTGGAAACATTATGCTCATCCGGCAGCACAGGCTTAAGACTCGCTTACTCCCTGGTGACCTCGGGTCTTCATGATGTGGTTTTGGTGTCCGGGTTTCAAAAAATGTCGGAAATATCCTCCGCCGAATCCCAGGAAAGAATGGGGCGGGGCGCCGACATTCAATGGGAAAGCCCTTTTGGAACCATGATGCCCGCCTATTACGCCATGCATGCCAAGGCGCACATGGAAAAATACGGAACTCGACTGGAAGATTTGGCGCTGATCCGGGAAAAGGCCGCGACGTATGGCCAGATCAATGAAAAGGCGGTCTATCGCAAAGCGGTCACCGCCGACATGCTGGCCGATCCCGAAAACATGATGTCCAATCCCGTGGCCACCCCCCTGCGCGTGGGGGATTGTTGCGCCAACGCGGATGGAAGCTCATGCCTGATCGTGGCCAATGAAGACAAGGCAAAGGCCTTTTCCAAAAAACCGATCTGGATACTCGGTCTGGGCGCCGCGTCGGCCAGCGTCAATCTGGCCGGGCGGGACTCATTCTCCGGCCTGGATGTGGCGGAGCGAGCCTCCCGGCAAGCGTATGACATGGCGGGAATTGAAGCCAAAAATATTGATGTGGCCGAAGTGCATGACTGCTTCACCATCGCTGAAATGATGGCGTATGAAAATTTGGGCTTTGCAAAACCGGGGGAGGGGAAAGAACTCATCGGAGCCAAAGAGACGCACAAAGAGGGAAGAATACCGGTGAATGTGGATGGCGGCCTTCTGTCAAAAGGGCATCCCATCGGAGCCACCGGCGGGTCGCAGATTCGAACCGTTGTGTTGCAACTCAGAGGCGAGGCCGGAGAGATGCAGGTCAAAGATCCGGAAATCGGTCTGGTTCATAACATCGGCGGCGTGGGAATATACGGAAATGTCACAATTTTAGGGAGGCGGTAATGGGCAAAAAAAAAGAGACGGATGATCGTTTTAAAAAATTTGGGACGGTGAGCTTCACCTCCATTTCAAAAGTAAATGATTTTATCGATTATCTTGAAGACGGAAAAATCATGGGCTCCGCCTGCCTGGAATGCGGCCGGGTCTTTTTTCCTCCCAGGGCCGATTGCCATGAATGCTTTTCCTCGAATATGGACTGGTTTGAAGTCAAGGGGGCGGGGATTCTTGAAACATATAGCCTGCTCAACTTTGCTCCGGCTGGTTTTAAGGATGACGCCCCGTATCTGGTGGCGGTTTTGGGTTATGGGAAATACAAGGTGTTTGGAAGAATTTCAAACCGTCTTCCCAAAGACCAGATAAAGATCGGCATGGAGATGAAGGCCGTGGTCAACAAGTTGGCCGGCGGCCAGTTGAATTATGTGTTTGAAAAAATATAGCGTATCTTTTTTTAAAAAAAATTGGGTCTTAAAAAAAAACCGGAGCTTGAAAAACCAGAGCTTGAAAAAAAACCAGCGCCCCGGTTTTAAAAACAGACGACCCGGAAAGGAAAAATTAAAATGATGACGACGCAAAATCATATCATATTGACAAAGGAAGATGGCGTGGCCACGATTTTGATGGATCGGCCAAAACATAATGTTTTAGACATCCCCATGATCAATGAATTCACCGCGGCCCTTGAGGATATCGCGTCGGACCCCTCCCTTAAATGCGTGGTGATTGAAGGCAAGGCTCCGAGTTTTTGCGCCGGGGTGGAAGTTTCTGATCACAAACCGGAAATGGTCCACGAGATGATCTCGTCATTTAACGGGATATTCGAGCATATGGATCGCCTGGAAATTCCGACCATCGCCGCGGTTTGCGGCGCCTGCCTGGGCGGAGGCATGGAGGTGGCCATTGCCTGCGACATCGTGGTGGCGGCCAAAAAAGCCGTCTTTGGCCAGCCGGAAATCAAGCTCGGCTTTCTGCCCCCCTTTGCGGCCATCCGGCTCCCCGAGCTGGTGGGGACGGCAAAGGCCATTGAAATATGCGTCTCCGGCAAACGATACTCCGCCCAACAGGGCAGACGCATGGGGTTTGTCTCTCATGTGTTCAGCGACGATGATTTTCAAAAAGGCCGGGACAAACTGGTCAAAGAGATCGCTTACAGCAGCCCTTTGATCATACGTTTAAACAAAATGGCCGTGAAAAAACATGCGGGCCTACCCTTTTCGGACGCGTTGAATGGTGTGAGCGATCTGTTTTTAAACCGATTGATGAAGACCGAAGACACCCTTGAGGGGATCCAAAGTTTTGAGGAGAAGAGACGACCGGAGTGGAAAAACAGATAACCCGGCCAAAAGCGAACAGATATTAAATATATTCAATATGTCATATTAGTCAGGAGGTTTTTTCAATGTCTGAAATTAAGAAAATCGGCGTCATCGGCGCCGGAAACATGGGCAGCGGCATCGTCCAGAAGATCGCCCAGGAGGGTCTTGACGTCGTTATGATGGACATCAAGCCGGAGTTTGTGGAAAAAGGCTTAAACACCATTAAAACACTTTTGAACGAAGGGCTTAAACGCAAAATTTTCAGCCCGGCCCAGATGGAGGCGACCCTGGCCCGCATCACCTGCTCCACGGATTTAAACGATGTCGCCGACGCGGATATTGTGGTGGAGGCTGTGTTTGAGGACAAACAGGTCAAAACCGATCTTTTTAAACGACTCGACGCCGTATGCCATGAAAAAACCATCCTGGCCACAAATACCTCCAGCTTTTATGTCAAGGATTTTTCCGACGAAATATCCCGGCCGGATCGCTTCATCGGTCTTCACTATTTTTTTCATCCCGCGAAAAATCGCCTTCTTGAGATCATACCTTCAGACCAGACATCGCCTGAAACCATTGAGGCATCGGTTCTGTTCGCCAAACTTCACGGCAAGACCGGAATTGTGGTGAAAGACGCGCCGGGATTCGCGGTCAACCGTTTTTTTGTTCCGTTTTTAAATGAGGCCGTCCGCATGTTGGAAGAGGGAATGGCGGATATCCCCACCATTGAAGAGGGCGCCAAACGGGCGTTTAAAATCGGCATGGGGCCGTTTCTTCTGATGAATGTCACCGGCATTCCCATCGCGTTTCACGCCGCCACCACCCTGGGAAAGGAGATCGGGCCATTTTATTCCCCGGCCGCGCTTTTAAAAGAGCAGGTGGAAAAAAACGAGCTGTGGAACATTGACGGTTCGGTTGACGAATCTCGTATTGAAAGCGTCATGGATCGATTTTTTGGCGTCTCCCTGGGAGTGGCCGCGGCCCTGGTGGACGAAGGCGTGGCCTCTTTGGAAGACACGGATCGGGGCGCCAAAATAGGGCTTCGATGGCTCATGGGTCCATTTGAGATTATCAACCGCATCGGCGTTGAGAAAACATTTTTCGCCGTGGAGGCCATCACAAAAAAATATTCGGATTTCACCATGCCCGACATTCTTTCTAAACAGAAAGAAAAAGGCGTTCCGTTCGAATTTAATCTCGTGGATATGGAAGTCATAGACGGCGTGGCCAATATCACCATCAATCGCCCGGAGGCCATGAACGCTTTGAACGAAACCGTGGTCTCTCAGCTGGCCCGGCGTTTTGAAGAGGCGGAAAACCATCCCGAGGCGTCGGCCATTGTCTTTCGGGGAGCCGGCAAAGCCTTTGTGGCCGGAGCCGACATTCGCTTTTTTGTGAAAAACATCAAGGCGGACCAAATTCCCGCCATCGCCGATTTTACCCGAAAGGGGGAGGAACTTTTCCTGCGCATTGAAAGCTCAAAAAAACAGACCATCGCTGTTTTGGACGGCCTCTCATTGGGCGGCGGAACCGAGTTGGCGCTTTCCTGCCAGTCCATTGTGGCCACTTCGGCCGGGTCCATGGCGTTTCCTGAAACCGGAATCGGAATTTTTCCCGGACTGGGGGGAATGCTTCGATTCGCGCGTCACGCGGGTCCGGAACTCGCCAAATATTATGTCTTCACCGGGGCGCCCATCAGCGCCAAAGACGCCCATGAGTTGGGGATCATTGATGTCGTGGCGGATCGCGCCGACATGGAAGCCGCCATTAAAGAGGTGGCGGCCAAGGGAAAAACAGATAAATATGGCGCGCGCGCGATTCCAGACCGGTTTGCGGCGCTGGCCCGATTATGCTCCCCTGAAAATGTGGCCCGACTTTTGTCTGGCCAGGCTCCGGAAGGCGGAGATGAGGCGGCGGCCGCCAAAACGTTGAAGATCATCGGTTTCAAAGCCCCCATCGCGCTCAGGCTTGTTAGCGAGATCATAGACGCCCAGATCGGAAAAACCATGGAAGAGGGCGTGGAGATCGAGTTGGGGCGCCTGCATGAAATTTTTTCAACCAAAGACGCGTTGGAAGGGCTTTCCACGGCGGGACGGAAACGGCCGGTGTTTGTCGGAGAATAAAAAAAACCTTTATAGAGGTCTGAATAAAAAAAAGGAAAAAAATATGCATAAATTACTTGTGGATCATCCGGGGCGGGAGATCATGCTCCTGGGAAACGAAGCGATCGCCAGAGGGGCGGTTGAAGCGGGAGTGGCCTTTGCCACGACCTATCCGGGCACCCCATCTTCGGAATTATCACTTAATTTTTTTCAGTTTTCCCACGAAAGCGATATGTACTTTGAATACAGCGCCAATGAAAAAGTGGCGTTGGAGGTGGCGGCCGGGGCCGCCAACTCAGGGCTTCGAACCATGTGTGTCATGAAGCATGTGGGGCTCAACGTCGCGGCGGACCCCCTCATGACGCTGGCCTATGTGGGGGTGACCGGGGGCCTGGTCATACTCACCGCCGACGATCCGTTTATGTTTTCCAGCCAAAACGAACAGGACAACCGCTATTACGGCAAGCTGTCCGGGCTTCCCATACTGGAGCCGTCTTGTGTGGCCGAGGCCAAAGAGATGATGCCCTACGCCTTTGATCTTTCGGAAAAATTAAAAGAGCCGGTGATTTTCAGAACCACCACACGGGTGAATCATTCCAGCGCCTTTGTGACCTTTGGCAAAATCAGGGAGCGGAAGACCCAGGGGGATTTTGTGAAAAATCCCATGAAATATGTCACCGTTCCAGGGGTCTCCCGGCAGCTTCATGTTCAGTTGCTGGAAAACATTAAAAAGGCCGGAGACATTTCTGAAACCTCGGAATATAATGTCATATCCGGCGCCGGGGATTTTGGCGTCATATGCAATGGCGTCAGCTACGGCTATGTGTCCGACGCCGTTAAAGAGATGGGTTGCGAAGATAAAATCAAAATCCTTCGGATCGGGTTTTCACATCCCATGCCGTCTTCGCTGATCAAGGATTTTTTAAAAGAGAGCCAAAAAGTGTTAGTGGTTGAAGAAGGCGAGCCGTACATGGAAGAGAGCGTCAAGGCCATGGCCCAGGAGGCGGGGCTGACCCTTCCCATCAACGGCAAACGGGACGACCTGTTTTCCCGACTGTATGAATATGATCCGTCCATGGTGAAAAAAAATATCGCCGCTTATTTTGAGCTTCCCTATGAAGAGTCCGCATTGTGCGATCTGTCCGATATTCCCGAGCTTCCCCAGCGTCCGCCCAACCTTTGCGCGGGTTGTTCCCATCGGGCCACATTCTACGAGGTGAAAAAAGCCGCCGCAGGAATGGACGCCATGTTTCCCACAGACATCGGGTGTTACACCCTGGGTTTTCTGCCGCCTCTGGCCATGGGGGATTTTGTCATCTGCATGGGGTCTTCCGTCAGCACAGCCTGCGGTTTTTCAAAAGCCACGGATAAAAAGGTCATCTCCTTTATCGGGGACTCGACGTTCTTTCATTCCGGCATGACCGGTCTGGTGAGCGCCGTTCACAACAATCATAATTTTACTCTGGTCATTTTAGACAACGGCATCACCGCCATGACGGGCCATCAGCCCAATCCAGGGGTGGATATGGACGATTTCGGCCTGGAACGGGACTACGGTCATGTGGACATTGAAGCCGTGGTCAAAGCCCTGGGGGTCAAGAGTGTCACGGTTTTGAAGCCATACAAAGTCCAAAAGAGCATCACGGCCATCAAAGAGGCGCTGGACTATCAGGGCGTGTCGGTGATCATCTCCAAAGAGATGTGCACACTGTATGCCAAGAGCCTTAAAAAACTTAAGGGAAAATCCTTTTATGTGAGTGATAAATGCAAAAATCACAGGGACTGCATCAATGAAATCGCATGCCCGGCTTTTTCTCTTGTTGACGAAAAGGTTCACATTGATCCCGTCTCCTGCGTGGGATGCGCGGTTTGCGCCCAGATTTGCCCGGAGAATGCGATTTTACCTGTAAAAAATAAATAGGACAGACGATAGCACAGAAGAAGGATAAAAAAATGACTGTAAAAAGACTGATTATCGTTGCGGTGGGCGGACAGGGCAACCTCCTTACGACCAAAGTTTTGGGGGAGGCGGCGCTGCTTTCCAACATGCCGGTTCTCATGAGCGAAATACACGGCATGGCGCAGCGGGGTGGAATTGTGGAGTCGGCCGTGGTCTTTGGCGACGCCAAAAGCTCCATTATTTCCGACGGAAAAGCGGATCTTCTGGTTGGATTCGAGCCGTCTGAAACCCTTCGCGCCATGAATAAATGCAACGCCGATACGGTGGTGGTGACCAACCTGTCCCCCGTGCCCCCCTTTACCGTGGCCATCGGCCGGGGCGTTTATCCCGACCTGGAAAAGGTCCAGGAGTTGATTCGGGCCAAGGCCAAAAAACTGATCGCCTTTGACGCCGTGGAACTGGCGAAAAAAGCGGGAAACGTCTTGTCGGTGAACATGGCTCTTTTGGGCGCGTTGATCCAGACGGATGTGTTGGGGATTCCGGTGGAAAATGTCAAGACCGCCATTTCCACGACCACCAAAAAGGCGTTTGTGGACTCCAATCTGACGGCCTTTGAACTGGGTTTTGAGGCCGCGTCAAAGGCGTAAAATTCAGGGGTTTTTTTTTGAAAAAAACCATGCGGCGCTCCGCGGGGGCGGGCGGGCGCCGCCCTTGGTTTTTTTGTCAAACCGATGCCGCCCCTGATTTTTTTTTGTTAAACCGATGGATGACAAGGTCGCGACATTTACATTCATGAGCCTTAAACCTATGAATTCAGAGCATAAAGAACCAAACATTCCAGGTCGCGTCACCGGGATTCAGACCGAAACCATTTTGCTGGACGAACCGTTTATTGATGTCGCGGCCCGGTTCGCATCCATTCCCGGCACAGTGGCGCTGATGAGCGGGGGAGACAACGACAGCGCCGGGCGCCATATTCTGGGGGTCATGCCCTGGCTGACCTTTTCCGGGCGGCGCCGGAACATGTCCATTGAAATGACGGGCCGTCCGGCCTGGCGGTTTGACGGAGACCCCTTTGAAACCGCCAGATATCTGCTTGACCGTTTTAAGATGCCCGAGGGTCAAACCGATTCCCGTCCATCCGATCCGTTTCAGTGCGGCCTCATGGGATATTTGGCCTATGATCTTAAAAACAGCCTGGAAACCCTTCCTGTGACAGCGGTGGATGATCTGAATCTTCCCCACATTCTATTTTTCGCCCCCTCCATTATTTTGACCCATGACATTTCCAAAAACATCACGGAGTTGCGCGCGCCCATACTGGATGTTCCGGGGGTGTTCAATGTGGGCCGCCGCATGGAGGCATTCAAAAAAATAATGGCGGCGCCCCACCGCGATCCGGGTTTTTCCGGAGACGGCGGGGAGTTTAAATCCAATTTCATTCGCCCGGATTATCTGGACTCCATCAAAAAAATAAAGGATTACATCGCCGCGGGCCATGTGTATCAGATCAACATGTCCCAGCGCTTTGAAACGGGGTTTTCAGGAGACGGGTTCAGTCTGTTTAAACACCTGTTTTCCGCCAACCCGGCCCCGTTTTTCGCCTATGTCAACGGCGGCGATCATCAGGTGATCTCCACCTCCCCGGAACGGTTTATCAAACAGGACAAAGAGGCCATTGAGACCCGGCCCATCAAAGGAACCCGGCCCAGGGGAAAGACCCCGGCCGAAGACGAGGCGTTTCGAATGGAGCTTACGCAGAGCCAAAAAGACGACGCCGAACTGTCCATGATCGTGGATCTGTTGCGAAACGACATTGGAAAAGTCTGCGTGGCCCGCTCGGTTAAAGTCACGTCGCACAAGCGGGTGGAGGCCTATGAAAACGTCTGGCATCTGGTCTCCATCATTGAGGGAATTCGGGATTCGGCCTACGATTCCATTGATGTGTTAAAAGCCGCTTTTCCTGGCGGGTCCATCACGGGATGCCCGAAAATACGCGCTATGGAGATCATCGACGAGCTGGAGCCGAGCCAGAGACACATCTACACCGGGTCCATCGGATACATCAGTTTTCACGATTCCATGGATTTTTCCATCGCCATCCGCACCGCCACGTTGATCAACGACAGGATCATATTTTCCGTGGGGGGCGGCGTCGTTTATGACTCCGATCCCCAAGACGAGTATGACGAAACCCTTCACAAGGGAAAAACCTTGATGGACGCCTTTAAAAAAGGGTCTGATGATGGGTCCGGCGATGGACCCGGCGGTTCGTCATGGGTCTGGATGAACGGGTCGCTTAAACCGATGGCCCGGACCCGCCTGCCGATTTTGGACCAGGGGCTTTTGTATGGACACGGTTTTTTTGAGACCATCAAAGTGGCGGGAAAAAAACCCGAGCGACTTTCCGCCCACATCCAGCGGTTTAACCGGGCGTGGGTCGAGTTTTTTCCCGGAAGCCCGATCCCGGATTTCAGCTGGGACATCATCATTGATCGGGTCATTGAGAAAAATCGTCTGGAAAACCAGACGGCGGCGGTGAAAATACTCGCCACACGGGGGCAACGGGACAAGGCGCCCTTTGATCACGCGCTGATTGTCTCAGCCCGGCCTTACGTTCATCGCCTGACAACGCTGGGCCAAGACGGAAAAGCCAAACCCGGACTGGATTTGATCACCTACCCCGAGCCCCGGCAGACGCCTTTGGCGGCCCACAAGACATTGAATTACCTCTATTATCTCATGGCCGGGAAATGGGCCAGGGAAAACGGGGGGGACGAGGCCGTGATTTTAAACCCGGATTTTACGGTTTCTGAGACCAATACAGGGAATATTTTGATGATCAAAGGCAAACGCATTGTTCGACCGGCGTCTCCCTTTGCCCTGCCTGGAACCATGGAACAGGCGACGCTGGACGATTTTGCGGAAAAGGGATTTGAAATCGTCACTCGCCCGGTCGATTTGGATGATCTGCGAAACGCGGATCATGTGCTGGTGACCAATTCTTTGATGGGGGCGGTTTTCGCTCTTGGCCTGGATGGGGAAGCGTTTGGAAACGAGCGTTGGCGGACTCTGTTTCGTCGGTTGGGAAGAAAAAATAGCTGGAACTAATTGGAATAATGCCTTCGGGTTATGATATGAAAAAATGAAAATAACATCAGTGGGCCATATTGACCCACAAATTATCCTGAAGAGCC
>Ga0307987_1001290_pt1 | contig 13848 bp, 10 predicted proteins | sample EllFjometagen181_FD_203157 | JGI IMG/M metagenome (GOLD analysis project Ga0307987, IMG submission 203157) | Marine microbial communities from Ellis Fjord, Antarctic Ocean - #181 | ecosystem: Environmental > Aquatic > Marine > Unclassified | place: Southern Ocean | collected 2014-10-08
ATTCATGATCAGCCACTTGAAGGACATTTTTTATATGATGCAGACTGTGTGCAAGTTGCTTTTGATCCATTGTATTTGCGTAGGGGATATCGAGGACATATTTATAATTATAATTTGGCGTTAACTAAAACAGGTCCTGAACTTTTTCAGATGTTTACTCCAGATTTAGATGAAAATGATAATATTATATTTATACCAGAGGATTTATCTTTAGGAGACAAATACCTTAAGATTGAAAAGACGCCAAAAGGTTTGGTTTATAATCTTTCTCTGCCATGGTCTATGGTGGGGCATGAAGAGCCACAAGCTGGAGACCGAATGGGAATTTATATAATTTTACTAAATAGCATTGGTAATGGTGCTATTAATAACTTGAAATGGCCAATTCCTATTGAGGGAATGTGGTTGGTTCCAAAGTTGTGGGGGACGATTTCGTTAATGGACGAAATCAATTGAAAATGCTGAATGCTAAATGTTGAATGCTGAATTGAGGAATGCTTAAAATAAATTGTAAATGTTAAAGGGTGAAGGGTAAGAGTTGGAAAAGCTCTGCAGGTCTTTAATAAATAAGTTGTGAAACAACACCATCGTTTATAGTTTGCCATTTACCGTTTACAGTTTCTTTCGTCCTGCTCACGGCAGTGTCAGACGTAGCCTTTGGCGAAGACGGGAGTTCGAATATAACACTAATTATTTACAATAAAAATAACAGGATTTAGAATGAGTGCAGTTCATGATGATATAGCAATTCAGGCATTGAGCGTGTCGCCAAAAAGGAGAATAAGAAATGTTAAAAAGAAGAATGGTAGGTATGGTGATGGTATTGTCGGTAGTTTCCGCTATGGCAAGTGAGTATTATGTGTCTTCTGAAAAAGGAAGAGATGAGAACGATGGAAAAATAGAAACTCCATTTAAAACCATTATGTGTGCGGTAAAAAAAGTAAAAGCTGGAGATACAATATTTCTGGACAACGGAACTTACCGGGAAGAGGTAGTCTTTGGACATATATCAAAAGGGCAAAAAGATGCCCCAATTACTTTGGTAGCTAAAGCTGGATCTAAACCTATTATTAAAGGCTCCGATGTTGTTACTGGCTGGACAAAATACAAAGACAATATCTGGATGAAAAGTGATTGGCAGCATAACTCCCAACAGGTCTTCGTTGATGGTAAGATTCTCCAGCAGATTGGTTTCTATAGTAAAGCATACCCAAAAGTTGCAAGTGATGGAAATTGGATGTTGAGAACCGTAGGGACAGGCCTCGAAGATATGCAGGAAAATTCATTTTATTATGATAATGAGAACAAAAATCTTTATGTTTGGTTGCAAGAGGGAGTAGATTCAAATACAAAACTGATGGAAGCAAGTACCAGAATGTACTTGATCAATGCTCATAACAATCAGTATATAACGGTAAAAGGTATCACTTTCAGGCATTCAAACACCTCGGCATTCAAACAAGGCGGTGCAGCTTTGGAAATGGGTTCAAATTGCCTAGTTCAGGACTGTGACGTCCAGTGGTGTGATTTTTCCGGAATATCACCAGGGTATAAACGAAAAAACAGTCAAATAATTAATTGCATTGTCAGTAATCATGGAAATTCAGGAATTACCGCTGCAGAGTCTAAAAATATAAAAATCAAGGGTTGTAAAATAAATGATAATAATTATCGCCATTTCAACCAAACTTGGCACGCCGGCGGAATAAAGATTTGTGCACAATCTTGGGGGTCAATCGAAAATTGCGAAATTGGCAACAATCTTGCAACTGGAATATGGTTTGACTGGTGCTTCAAAGATACCGGAAACAGCTTGGTGGCAAATAACTATATCTACAATAATGCCAAGATGGGTGGGGTTATGATTGAAGTTTCTGATAGGGTTACCATAAAGAACAATATGATTTATAACAATGATCAGTTTGGCATCCATTATGTTTGTTCATCTGATGGAAAAATAATAGGTAACACCATTGTTGGACAACGGGATTTTATCGCCCTAGACGTTTCAGGACCACGCAGTAATTCAGAAGCCAAGTTAAGCAATAATGTTGTGACTCATAATGTTATTATTGATAGCAAGTGCAAATATGATCTTCATGTAATCCAGCCGGATGGGAAGTATGTTTTTGATAATATATGCGATTACAATTTCTTTGCTAGGAACGGGGGACCTAAACTTCGCTATAATGAAGGCGGACGAAAAGGATGGCGCGATATCCTAGTAACTGGAGATCTTGAAAAATGGCAGGAAAAAACTGGATTTGACAAGCATAGCGTTGTCGTTGATAAAGATAAACTTAAAGATAGAACAATTAGAACAAAATAAAAAGTTAAAAAACTTGGTCAGACAGTTAGTTTGTTAGGTGGTTAGATAGGTGCGGAATAGCTCCGCAGGTATTTATTTTATTCGATGACTAGACAGCTTGCTGAGGAGGCGGGAGCCTGCAAACTTTTGATAAACCGAAATTAAATAAGAGGAACATAAAAATGAGCATCCAAACAGCTCTAGACAACATACACCTAAAACCATCATCTCGTTGGGGACATACTGAATACAGCCTTAATTACCATAAAGACTATCTGGCAAAATCTACAGGACTTGCTGTTGATGACCCTAAACTTACAAGGTCTGCAAATGCAATATTCGAGTTTGATCTGAACTGGTTGTCTAATGATGGAATTATTGAGTGGGGTGAAAGTGGTCGTGTTACGGATATGGGACATGCTTCTTATGCGGCTGACGGTAGTGATCAGAGGGAAGCTGCTGAAAGTCCTTTTAAATCAGTTGAGGAAGTGTGGGAGTTTGATGCAGTAAGTGAATACGGGCTGCCGTCATTTAGCGAACAGGTCGATGCTTATGAAAAACTAATTCAACAACAGAGAGAGAGTTATCCAGATCAGTTGACAACTGGTGGTTATTACAAGTCAATTGTATCTGGCGCCATCGCAACTTTTGGCTGGGATATGTTACTTATGGGATCTTCTGAACCAGATAAAATGGAGAAGGTCTTTGATAGTTTTTTTCAACGTACACTCTTTTATATGAAGGCATGGGCTGAAACAAGTGCTGAAGTTGTAATTCAGCATGATGACTTTGTTTGGACTAGCGGAGCATTTATGAATCCGGAGATTTACCGAAAGGTAATTATACCTAGATATGCGGAATTGTTTAAACCTATTCATGATGCTGGCAAAAAATTGCTCTTCTGTTCTGATGGAGATTTTACTGAATTTGCACCGGATATTGCCGAAGCGGGTGCTGATGGATTTATCTTTGAGCCATTCATGGATTTTGGATATATGGTCGATAACTTTGGTCAGACACATTGTCTTATTGGTAGCTTTATGGATTGCCGAGATTTAACATTTGGTAAATGGGAAACAGTTAGAGACAGTATCGATAGAACTTTTGATAGACTGGAAGATTGCAAGGGAGCAATTGTTGCTGTTGGCAATCATCTGCCTTCAAATATTTCTGATGAAATGCTGGATCAGTATTTCGAGCATCTGCTTCCGAGGCTTAATAGATAATCAGTTGTCAGTGGTTAGTTAGAGGATACCTACGGAGTATGTATTATATGCCGAGCTGGGGCTCAGAGCTCCCATAATAATGATGAATTTATAATAAATTCTAGACCGGCAGGAATACCCCTCCGTCATGCTGCGCATGCCAGCTCCCCTAAACAGGGCAGGAGCACTTACGACCTGAAGCGGTGGAGAAACTTGAAAGTGGCAGAAAATTACAAATTCGAAATAGGATTCTTGTTTCGCTGGGACTACCGGACTACAGGACAACGGAGACATGTTTCCTTCGACCAACGATTAACGATCGACGATCAAAGTTCACGATAGATGAGGCTCAAACATTATGAATTATGAAACAAATCGAAAATCTTAAAAAGAAATGATAAGGAGAAATATCTTGAATATTCAACAAAAAACAACCATTTGCCTTTTGTTCATCCTGACAAGCACTGTTGCAGTTTTTGCCCAGGATAAAACAGAGTCAGCATTTACAATGACTACCACATTTGCAAAAAACGGTTGGGAAAAGAATCCTACCCCAAAAGCGGTTTCTTATGGGAATGGCTACATTTTTGTTCGTGCTTCTTGGGCGCCTGTCCCTGTTGAACAAGGAATAGTGAGATATAAAGTCTGGGTCAGGAATATGGACACCGATTGGGAGAGTGCCAACACTTTGAAAGTTAAGGATCCCACAGGCAAAACTGCCTGGATTCAAGATTTACATATACCTGCCTTTAGAGCTAATAAGAACAATGGAGTAAGAGGGAAAATCTCCTTTGGGTATCGCCCAGCCAGAGGGAAATCGCCACAAGTTATGCCTTTGAAACCAGGAACATATAATTTTGAATTATGTGCCCAACGCATTTTTGAAGATGGCAAAATTGAATTTCTTCAGCATGCTTTTGAGGTTACAATCAATCCTGCTCCTCCCAACGTACTAATATTAAGTGGCATTGCTGATTTTCAGGTGTTTCAACGCTCAAACAAGAAGTCAGGAAACATAGATTTTTCTATTATTAATGATAATGTACAAGCTGATTACGAAGTAATAGTAAAATCAGGAGAAGAAGAAATTGCCAGAATCTCCGGAACTTGTTCTTCCATCCGTACTACCCAGATGAATATTAAAGATATTCCTGTTGGCGGACCGTATACCGTTGAAATAAAAGCTGGTGAAAAAAGCAAAACATTCAAAGATATCTATGTAGGGGATCTATGGATTGTCAGTGGTCAGAGTAATGCTGTTGGTTGTGGTTATGATACTAGTCTGGGGAAAAAACCTATGGCTGGAGTGCATTGTCTTACACCAACTTATGGCAGATGGATTTGGGGCGTTGCCAAAGATGGTTTTTTCGGAGCTTATGTAGGTCCTTGGGTGACGGCCGCACAGGAGTTTTATAAACAAACAGGAGTGCCTGTGGGGCTTATGGGACATGCCGTTGGTGGTCAACCTATGGACTTCTTTATGGATAACAAACATCAGGATATGCCATTCTTAAAGGGAAAAGTTGAACAGCATGGAGCAAATGCCGTTCTATTTATGTGGTATCAAGGCGAGTCAGACACCTTTAGACCTGAGGCTATGGAAAGCTATGATACAAGACTGGTATCAATGGCTAAAGCTATGCGTTCATATACCGGAAATTCTGAATTAAAAATCGGTATTGTACAGTTGAGTAAGTATATGTGGTTTAAAGATGAACACTTTGCTGAAATGCGTGAAGTTCAAAGGCAATTTGTTCTCAATGATAAAAACAGTGTGCTTTTCTCAACTATTGGCTACGAAGTCAATAATAAGGATAAGATACATTTGACATCCCCTGGACAAGTTGCCTTGGGAAATCAAATGGCCCGAACCATGATTCGCTATGAGCAAACAGCTGAGCTAAATGCTGGTCCTTCTCTAAAATCTGTGAAATTCTCAAATAAAGAGAGAACTAACATTATCGTAGAATTTGTTTATGGAGAAGGACTTAAAGGAAGTGCCAATAATGAATGGTTTGTCAAAGATAAAAATCATCAAGGATTTAAGCAAGGTGGTTTTGTGGAAGTTTCCAAGATAGAATTGTTGCCTAAAGATGGTACAGTTATTATTGAATTAACTCAACCCGCAGGCCCTGAAGCAAGTTTGTCCTATGGATACCAGTGCAATATCGGCGGGACATTGATGAATGAAAACAATGACCCAGCAGCAGCATTTGTTGATCAAAAAATAGAGTAAGTCAATCGCAATAAAAAATTAATGTCTAATAACCAATATTCAATTTTCAAGGAAGGATGGAATCCCCAGGAGAACATCGAACATTTAACGTCCAATGTTGAATGGAGGGATCCCCCTCCGTCATGCTGTGCATGCCACCTCCCATAATTTAGGGGAGGAGCACTTTGGAACTGGAAGTGGGTGAAAGATTCGTAAACGGGGACATGATCTTAATACCGACTGGGCAAGCCGCTGGGGATTGTTGCGGGAAGCCAGATGCGTAATTCATGATGCTCGACAAAATTCGCATATCTTTTTCGATATACGATGAACTATCAACGAAGTTTGCGTTTTATATATTGGAATTGAATTTGGTTTTGGTGATGATTTTTGCAAGGTCTGCTGATGACATTGATAGCCATCTTTTGAGAGTTGTGATTCTGTTTCTTACATCATTTTTTGTGATTGCAAGGTTTAGACCTTTTTTGTTGCCAACGAGTACCACGAGTTGTTTGCCACGTGTCACTGCTGTGTATATAAGATTTCGCTGCAACATGATATAGTGTTGTGTGTGAATTGGAATTACGATGCAAGGAAATTCACTTCCCTGACTTTTATGGATTGTGAATGCGTAACATGGTTCGACTTCATCAAGTTCATTAAAGTCATAGACAATTTTTCGTCCATCATAATCAACAGTAATTTCATTCTCATTAGTATCTATTTTAATAACTCTACCAATATCTCCATTGTATATATCTTTGTCGTAATTATTCTGAAGTTGCATGACTTTGTCGTGAAGTCGATAAGTTGAGGCAAATCTTTCAATCTGTGTCTGACTTGGATTTAGGATGTTTTGTAGTGTTACATTTATGTTTTGACTACCAAGTATTCCTCGTCTCATTGGTGTGAGGACTTGTATGTCTTTTATTGGGTCAAATCCAAATTTTTTAGGTATATTTTTTGATACCATTTGTTGAATTATTTGTAGAGCTTTTTCCGGTTCTTCTGCTTCTATAAAGTAAAAGTCTGATTCTTTATCTTTTGAGCCTGCATGAAGTTTTTTACCTTGATGGATATTGTGTGCATTGACAACAATATCACTATTTGCAGCTTGTCTGAATATTTCATTCAATTTACATGTTGGAATATTTTTTGAGTCTATCATATCTTTTAGCACAGTTCCTGGTCCAATAGATGGTAGCTGATCAACGTCGCCTACAAAGATGACTGCTGCATGTCTTGGAAATGCCTGGAGTAGGGCATGGGCTAATGAGATGTCAAGCATACTTGATTCGTCAATGATGAACACATCACCATTCAGAGGATTGTTCTGGTTCCTTTTGAATCCTCCTGCATGTGGGTCAAACTCTAATAGTCTGTGAATTGTTTTGGCAGGCTGTCCTGTTGTTTCCGACATTCTTTTGGCAGCACGTCCAGTTGGGGCAGCTAGGACAACTTCCAGTTTTTTTGCTTGCAGAATCATAATGATTGCATTAACAATGGTTGTTTTGCCAACACCTGGACCACCAGTAATAATCATTAGTTTGTTTTCGATTGCCATTTCGATTGAAAGTTTTTGTTGTGCGGCAAAACTTAGTCCAGTTTTCTGTTCACACCACTTTATAGCCTTTTCAATATCAATCTTTGGACATGGATGTTTTGTTTTTTGCAAGTCATGCAGGATGAAAGCACTTTGAAGTTCGGAATTATATAATTTGGTCAAATAGATTAATGGTTCTATTGATAATTCAGGTATTATTTTTGAAGTAAGTCTTTTTGTTGATAGTCCGTGCTCTATGGCATCTTCAATTATTTCTTGTGGAATATCTAGTATTTCCTGAGCTTTGTCGATTAATACAGATAATTGGGTCGCACAGTGTCCTTCGGATGTAATTTCAAGTAGTACATATTCAACGCCAGCTCTTGCTCTTAGGTCACTATTTTTTTCAATACCAATTTTTTCAGCAATCATATCTGCGACTTTGAACCCTATACCTTTGATATCTCTAGCCAGACAGTAGGGGTCTTTCTGAACATTTTGTATTGCGCTGTCTCCGTATATCTTATATATACGAAATGCTCTTGATGTGCCTGCGCCATTTGCAATTAGAAATGCCATGATTGAGCGGATTGCTCTGTTCTTGTTCCAGCTCTCTTTTATTAATAGACGGCGTTTTTTTCCAATACCTTCAACCTCTTCGAGTCTTGCTGAGCTTGACTCCATTACGTCATAGACATCTTTTCCAAAGTGTTCCACTAATCTTTCAGCATATTTGGGACCAATTCCCTTTATGAGTCCTGATGCAAGAAATTTTTCAATTCCTTGTAGGCTACTTGGGGGGGTGTTTTTTATATGTTCAGCTTTGAATTGTCGTCCGTGTTCTTTGTCGTTTATCCACTCACCAGTTGCGGATACAAACTCACCAGCAACAATTGCTGGCAGTTTTCCTATTAAGGTTACCAGATTACGATTGCTTTTGACTTTTATTTTGAGCACACAGAAGCCACTCTCTTCGCTGTGAAAGGTTACTCTTTCAACTGATCCTTCGACCTCTTCATGTTTTTTAAAATATTCAGTCATGATAGTAAATGGTTAATGGTAAATAGTAAATAGTTTGTCATTGATTGTTAATAGTTGCGCCTTCGTCGTTAGAAAGGACTAAATGACTAAGGACTCTGGACTAAAAAAATGAATACCGTTAGTTCATTCTTAAGCTTTTTTTTTAATTTTTTTTTGTCTTCATTGCATTACGACATTCACTGCCGTGAGCGTGTCCGAGCGTTGCTCGTGTTGTATTCCTAGGGCGTTACCCTAGGCTAAGTTGTTGCGGGCTGTCAGCCCTTTTATGTCAGCGGGGACGCTGACCCTCCCATTAAACGGCGAAGCCATTAAACGCAACAAAGTTGCATTCCACAACCGTTCCGCTATTGTTCCTCAATTTGTTCCTTTTGCTCGTTTTGTTATAATATCATGTGCTTCATCCAAGGATGTTATATTTAAAAGTAGTGATTCTGTTTTGCATGGTAATTTATCTACTAATTTATCATAGGTGTAGAATATTGCATTTGCTTCAAAAACAGGGATAGCAAGAGAGCTCAACAGTTTTGCATGTACTTGTTTTATGCCCATACGAGCTGTGAGCATTGCAGATGCTTTTCCAACAACTTTGTCGCACACCATTAATTCGGATGGTAAAATTTCCGAGTGTTTAGTTAAGTATATTTCAAAGTCCAGTAGTGGATGCAGCCATTTTCCTTCGTGTTCGTATATAACCTCTCTGTTTTTATAAACGATTAATGATTTGTTATTCATCTTAGTGAAAATAAACCCTTCTGTTTCTTGGTCCGTCAAATTCGCAAAAGTAGATTCCCTGCCATGTTCCCAATTGTAGTATGCCATTTTCAACAATGATTTGTTGTGAAACTCCATACATTGATGATTTGACATGAGCAGCAGAATTACCCTCCATATGTGCATAGCCATTTGTCCAAGGAACTATTCTGTCTAGGATGTTGGACATGTCGTGCAGGACATCTGGGTCAGCATTTTCGTTGATTGTTACAGCTGCTGTTGTGTGTGGTACAAAAACAGTGACGATACCATGTCCAATCTGGGCTTCGTGAACATATTCTTGAACTTTTGAGGTAATGTCTAAAAAGTCTGTCTGTTTTGATGTTTTGAGTAATAGTGTCTTCATGTTTTTCCTTAAATTTTATGTTATTATAGCAAAAGCAAAAGTAAAGTCAAATTCAGATAATTGAAAAACATTGTTTTTATTGTTAGTTTACAGGACTACAGGACTGCATGACAACAGGACATAGGGGCTTTTAGTTTCCTATTGGTCGCGGGATAATAGAAGATGATAATGGGGACATTATCGCTCCCAATCTTGCAAACAGCAGTTAGTCTGGTTGTTGAATGGTTTCACTTGTGACTCATGACGCATGACCAATACACATGGTTTTTTGCGACCAAAGATCAGCGTTACACGATGGACAGGGATGGGGAGATCATGAATTCTAAATGTGGGAATATGGAAGATACCTCTTCCACCTCGCACGCGAGGTGACCACCCCTAATTTAGGGGAGGAGCCAGATGCGTGGCGCAATATGTGTGTTTTTTATGAACGACGACAAACGAGCAACGATTAACGACCAACGGTATATCTTCTTTTTTTTATTTATGAATTGCAAAGTTTTATTACCTTTGATATGATTCAAAATTATTGATTTTTTAGTATTTTAAGGAAGATGAAAATGGAATTTTACAATACGTTTAGTAGGGAGCAGGAGACATTTAAACCTTTGGAAGATGGGGTTGTTAAGATGTATACTTGTGGTCCGACAGTTTATAATTATGCTCATATTGGTAACTTTAGGGCTTATATGTTTGAGGATATACTTCGTCGTGCATTGGAGTATTTGGGATATGATGTTGTTCAGGTAATGAACTTGACTGATGTTGATGATAAGACAATTAAGGGTTCGATTGAGGCTGGAGTTTCTCTTGATGAGTATACTAAGACTTATAAGGACGCATTTTTTGAAGATTTGAAGGCTCTTGGTATTGAGGCAGCTGAATTTTATCCAGCTGCGACAGATCATGTTCCAGAGATGATTAGTTTGATTGAAAAGCTAATTGAGAATGGTAATGCATATGTTTCAGAAGATAATTGTGTTTATTTTCAAGTTTCAAGTTTTGCTGACTATGGTAAGCTTGCTCATTTGAATATGGATGGTATGAAGGCTGGAGCTCGTGTTGCTCAGGATGAGTACGAAAAGGACAATGTTTCAGATTTTGCTCTATGGAAAGCATGGAGTGAGGGTGATGGCGATGTTCAATGGGATTCTCCATGGGGTAAAGGTCGTCCAGGATGGCATATTGAGTGTTCTGCGATGAGTATTAAGTATCTTGGCGAGAGTTTTGACATTCATACAGGTGGAATTGATAATATGTTTCCACATCATGAAAATGAAATTGCTCAGGCAGAGGCTGCTACAGGTAAAAAGTTTGTGAATTATTGGTTGCATTGTGCACATTTACGTGTAGACAATCAAAAGATGTCTAAATCTTTAGGTAACTTTTATACTCTAAGAGATTTATTTGACAAGGGATATCAAGGTCGTGAAATTCGTTATGTTTTGTTTGCGGGTCACTATCGTCAGTCTTTAAATTTTTCGTTTGATGCACTGGAAGCGGCAAAAACTTCGTTGGCAAGAATTGATGAGTTTAGGATTAGATTGAAGGAGTATGCAAAAGATGGCAATGATATGGGCACATTACCGATGTGGGCCGAAAAAGCATTAGTTGGTTTTCATGAGGGTATTAGTGATGATCTAAATGTTTCTGAATGTTTAGCTGTTATTTTTGACATGGTTCATGATGGCAATGTTGATATGGATGATGAGAGTTTGAGTTTGGCAGATGCTAAGAAAGTTGATGAGCTATTTGGTAGTTTTAATAAGGTTCTTGGTGTTTTGGATATTCCAGAGCAGACTATTCCTGCGGATGTTTTGGATATTGTTGCAGAAAGAGCTGCTGCTAGAACAGATAAAAACTGGGCGTTATCTGATGAATTAAGGGACAAGCTTATATCTATGGGCTGGGAAGTCAAAGATACACCTGATGGAGCTAAATTACGCAAAGTGTAAGAAATGAGAGAATGCCAGGAGATACCCCTCCGTCATGCTGCGCATGCCACCTCCCCGAAGTCAGGGGAGGAGCACTTGCGGACTGGAAGCTGGTTATAAATTTAAAATGATTGTAGGGGCGAGGCCTGCCTCGCCCAACTAATAAATAGGAATTTGAGATATGAGAGGTTTGTTTGTTACTTTTGAGGGACCTGAGGCCGGTGGAAAGTCCACACAGATTGGTTTGTTGAAGAGTTTTCTTGAAGAGATGGGTAAGGATGTTCTCTGTACTAGAGAACCAGGAGGTACTCCAGCAGGTGAGGCAATTCGTAATTTGCTTCAGCATGATGAGGCAGGAGAAAACTTGGTTGGTGCAGCGGAAACTTTATTGTTTGAAGCTAGTCGATCACAGTTGGTTGAAGAGGTTATTAAGCCTGCATTGAATGATGGTAAGGTGGTGATTTGTGACCGATTTTCTGATTCAACAGTTGCGTATCAGGGATATGGTAGGGGCTTTGGAGTTAAAGCAGTTGGACATCTAAATGATTTTGCAACGGGTGGTTTGAAACCTGATGTTACTTTTTTGCTTGATATACCTGTTGAAGATGGATTTAAGCGTATTGAAGAGAGAAATGCAGCTAATAAGACTGTTAAAGATAGGTTGGAGAGTGAGGCTGTTGAGTTTCATGAGAAGTTGAGACAGGGGTTTTTAGAGATGGCCGAGAATGAGCCAGAGCGATTTGTTGTGATTGATGCCATGGGAACTATGGATCATACTGCTGCGGTGGTTGTGGGGAAGATAAGAGAAATGCTTAAATTCGAAAATTCGTAAATTCGAAAATGGCAGGAGATACCCCTTCGTCATGCTACGCATGCCACCTCCCCTAATTTAGGGGAGGAGTACTTGCGACCTGGAAGCGGGAGAGAAGCTTTGAAATACTAATTCAACTTCACCGGGATTACAGGACAACAGGACTATTGGACTATAGGACAACGACGAACGATTAATGATTTGCGAACAACGAGCAACGAATTGGGAATATGAAAGAGATTGATGCATATAACAAGTTAATATCGAGTTTTGATGAGGGGCGTTTTGCTCATGCATATATTCTTAGTGGATGTAGTAAGAAGACTAGCATAGAGTTTGCTAAGAAAATTTTGGAGCATATTCTTGCGTCTACTATTGAAGATGCAAAACAAAAGGAGCTTGTTAAGCAGAAGGTACAAGACAGAACCGCTTTAGATGCATTTTGGATTGAGCCTGAAAACAAATCTCGTAGCATTTCTATTGACCAAGTCAGATTTCTTTTAAACGATGTATATATGACATCTTATAATCATGGTTGGAAAGTTGCAGTGTTTGTTGATGCTGATAGGCTTGGGCAGGGGGCTGGTAATGCATTTCTGAAGACTTTGGAAGAACCACCTGACCGTTGTGTTTTCTTTTTGATTGTAGAGAATATTAGAACTTTGCTACCAACTATTATCTCAAGATGCCAGACTGTAATGATTGATGCGAACGATGAGGTTGATGAAAATGCCGAGCTTTACAGTGAGGCTGTTGATATTCTAGTTGGTAATAGACCTATGAATTCTTCTGTACGGATGATATCAGCAATGACTATCGCAAAGTTATTTGACGATTTGTTTGGTAAAATCAAGAAAGATATGGTAAAACTGGAATCACATTTAGCATCTGATGAGGTTGTTGAATCTGAAAAGAAAGTGATTGATGCAAGAGCCGAGGCAATGTTTAAGGAAAAGAGATCAGCCATAATGAAGTTCTTGTTTTCTTTTTATCGAGACATGTTTGTTCTTTCGCTTGGTTGTGATGAAGATTTTGTGATTAATAAGAAGTTTTTGAAAGAGATAAAGTTTTATCTTGAAGGCAGAACAGAGCAAAGTATTCAGAGGGATATGAAGGTTTTGGAGAATATTAATACAATGATGGAGTCTAATGTCAGACCGATACAGGCATTAAGACAGGGGTTCAGCGGGATGATACTTTAAGAAATGCGTAAATGCGAAAATGGCAGGGAATACCCCTCTGTCATGCTGCGCATGCCACCTCCTCCTAATTTAGGGGAGGAGCACTTGCGACCTGGAAGTGGTTGAGAAGTTTGAAATGCAGTAAGAAATCAATTAATAATTAATTGAGATGCAAAAATGGCAGATAGGGGCGAGGCATTCCTCGCCCGTACGTAAAATAATTTAAGGAAGATATGATTGCAGTTGTAAAAATAGAAGATGGCTTGATAATTTACGCAAAGATTATTGACACTGTGCATGTTCATCTTAATGAGGACTGCATTGTTCAGCGGGAGAAATGTCAGGATTTTGGTGAAATTATTAGGATAATTGAGGATGATAAAGTTAAATGTGAATGTCCTCATAATATGGATAATGACAATACCGATGTTAGCAAGAATAAAGTTATTCGATCTGCAACACTGAAGGACAAGTCTGTTGCTAATGAGCATGT
>Ga0307987_1001291_pt1 | contig 13836 bp, 12 predicted proteins | sample EllFjometagen181_FD_203157 | JGI IMG/M metagenome (GOLD analysis project Ga0307987, IMG submission 203157) | Marine microbial communities from Ellis Fjord, Antarctic Ocean - #181 | ecosystem: Environmental > Aquatic > Marine > Unclassified | place: Southern Ocean | collected 2014-10-08
GGGTCGTGAATGTCGCGGTCGGGTACCCTGGGGGGCCTCGGCGCTGGCTTCTCCTTGACCTTTTCTTCGGCGACAGCCTGGGCCGGCGCATCTGAGGACTCGCGCTTCGCGTCACCCTGCTCGGACCTGGAGCCCCGACGATTACGTCGGCCGCGACCGCGCCTACGCTCGCTGGTGTCTTCAGGGGCCGGCTCGGCGGATTCGGCAACATCGGCGGGAATCTCAACGGGAGCGGGCGCGCGGACGGGCTTGGCCAGCCTCGGGTCATCGGTATCGGGCAGCTCGACGGGGGGGAGCTCCTTGCGGGCCTTGCGCCGTTCTTCGAAGGCGGCCTGGCGCTCGCGCATCTGGGCCGCACGCTCGCCTTCGCCGGCAGGCAGGAGCTCGGCACGGGGCTCGAGCGCGGCCGCTGGAGCCTGGCTGATGAGGTCCTTCAGGACCCCTAAGCCCGCCTCGAGTTCATGCAGGACCTCGGGCGAGGCCGGACCGATGAGATCGTGGCCAGAGAGGGTGGCGCGGATGGCTGCCAGCGCCTCGAGCTCCGGCGGATCGAGCAGCTCGTCGGGCACGCGAGCGAGCCAAGGGCTGCAGGTGGCCTGCAGATAGCGAGGTCCGGCCTTGGGCGTGGCGACGCTCAGGCCGTAGCGCACGGTGCGCTCGATCGCATCGAGCGCCAGCGCAGCCTGTTGACGGGCCGTCTGGACGGGAGGCGTCGATTCGGGCTCCGAGGGCTCGGGGCTCGAGTCCGCGATGCGAGCCGGGTCGTTGGGCTCGCTGGGGGGCGGAGTCACGCTGCTCATGTCAACCTCGACGGAGGCCGCAGGCGGGGACGCACCACGGCACGGAAGGGACCAGTATTAGATGTACTGGACCTCGAGGATCTCGAACTCTCGGACACGACGCGGCGTCTTCACACGCACCTCGTCACCCTCGTTTCGGCCCAGCAGGGCGCGTCCGATGGGAGAGGTGGGAGTGATGAAGCCCATACGGGCATCGGCTTCTTCTTCGGAGACGATGCGGTACTGCACTTCCTCGTCGGAATCTACGTCGAGGAGCTTGACAGTGACACCGAAGATCACGCGGTCCGTGGCGGAAATGGTGGTGACGTCGATGACCTCGGCGACGGTCACGCGATGCTCGAGATCGTTGGTCTTTGCCTCGAGCAGCGCCTGGCGATCCTTGGCAGCGTCGAACTCGGCGTTCTCGCTGATATCGCCGTGGGCCCGCGCTTCTTCGATGTCCCTAACGTTCTGGGGTCGCAGGACCTCTTTGTGACGGCGCAGCTCAGCAACGACAATTTCGTAGCCACGGGGTGTCATGGGAATTCGCTTGATCAATTCGAATCCTTGGCTTCGGGATCTCACCGAAGGCTTGCACACAGGTCGGATGGAGAGCCGACAGCTGCCAACGAGCTAGCTAACACGCCCCGCTCGGGCTGCCTGTACGGCCGGCGCTACTGCGCTTGACGGATGGTTCAGTCGACCCAGCCATTGGGCCCGCGCTTGGCTTCGACGTCGAAGGCCATCAGGCGGGTGATGCTGGTGAAGGGCCAAGCGACTTGGGTTTTCCATGCACAGCGCACGGTGAAGATTTCGCCGCGACTGCTGAACTTGCAGTCGCGCTCTTCGATGTAGTCCGGGATGTCGCGCTGGTAGAGTTCCTGGGTGAGCCGCTCAGTGGCCTTGGCCTTGCCGCGGTCTTGGTACGTGATGGTGGTGTTGCGCACCACTTCCTTCATGTTGACGGCGTCCCAGTAGTAGGGACCGAAGGTGTGGATGAAGAGCGCGCCCACGATGAGCGCCAGCACGACCAGGATGCCTACGATGTTGATCTTTCCCGAGCGCATCGAGTCTCCTCCTGGCGGGCTCAGGTCGCCCCGAGTCAGCATGGAAGTAGTATCCCATCTCCAGCCCCGGACGTGAACACCAGCCGTGCCCAGCCTGGGAACTCAGGCCGGGTAGTCAGGCTTGCCGCGGCCGATGCAGTAGTACTCGAAGCCCAGGGCAGCGAGCTCGGTGGGATCGTAAATGTTCCGACCATCGAAGATGACCGGGCGGGCCATGCGGGCCTTCATGGCGTCGAAGTCAGGGCTGCGGAACTCGTTCCACTCGGTGACCACCAACAGTGCGTCCGCACCGTCGAGGGCTTCAGCGCTGGACTCGGCGTAGGTGATGATGTCGCCCATCTGTTTCCGGGCTTCGCCCATGGCCTCGGGGTCGTAGGCCACGATGGTCGCGCCGGCGTCCAGCAGCATCTTCACGATGATGCGGGAAGGGGCTTCGCGCATGTCGTCGGTGCGCGGCTTGAAGGCCAAGCCCCACAGCGCCAGCTTGACGCCGGTCAGGTCGGGACCGAAGCGGGCGAACACCTTGCGGGCCAGCAGGCGCTTCTGCTCGAGATTGACCTGCTCTGCGGCTTCCACAACATGCAGGTGGAGATCGTGCTCTTCGGCGGTGTGCTGCAGTGCACGGACATCCTTGGGGAAGCAGGAGCCCCCGTAGCCGGCGCCAGGGAAGAAGAATCGCAGGCCGATACGAGAATCTGAGCCTGCGCCCCGGCGGACAGCGTCGATGTCGGCATCCACCAGCTCGCACAGGCGGGCGAGCTCGTTGATGTAGCTGATGCGCGTGGCCAGGAATGCGTTGGCCGCGTACTTGGACATCTCCGCCGAGCGGTTGTCCATGAAGAGGATGGGCTTGCCGGTGCGCAGCAGGGGCTTGTAGAGCCGCTCCATGACGCGCCGGGGGGCTTCACTGGCGCAGCCCACGATGATGCGATCGGGGTTGCGGAAGTCATCGATGGCGGTGCCTTCCTTGAGGAACTCAGGGTTGGACACCACGTCGTGAGACAGGCTGGAGCTGTCGGCGAGCGCCGCACGCACACCATCGGCGGTCCCGACAGGCACGGTGGACTTGATCACGACGGTCAAGGAAGCGATGGCGTGGCTGCCGATCTCTCGAGCGACCGCAAAGACACCGCTGAGGTCCGCAGAGCCATCATCGGCCGACGGCGTACCCACCGCGATGTAGGCCACTTCACTGGCGGCCACGGCGGCCTTGATGTCCTGGGTGAAGCTCAAGCGTTCTTCATGCACGTTGCGCTTGACCAAGTGCTCGAGGCCAGGCTCATAGATGGGGATGATCCCCACCTTCAGCCCTTCGACCTTGCGCTCGTCATTATCCACACAGATCACCTGGTGACCCATGTCTGCCAAGAGGGTACCCACAACGAGGCCAACGTAGCCGGTGCCGACAACCGCGATATTCATATTCTTATCCTGCTTTTCGCTGATTCCCGTATTGATATGTACGCGCACAACGAGCGCAGACTAGCCGGCAGGGCTGCCGGTGTCAATCGTCCAAGACCGACGTTCACACTGGAGGTGATGCAGACCGCATGTCTGCCATCGGAGCCTCGCCTCGTGCGGGGATAGGGGCCACCGATGCCCACTCTTCTTGACTCGGGCCCCCGTCCGGTTAGACCGGCCCGGCTTCGCTGTGGGTCGAGTCCACGCCGCGTCGGCGGTGCCCTCTCCCACATCCTGCACAACCAAACTCAGGAGACCTCCCGTGGCTACCCATAAAGATGCAATCAAGCGCGCTCGCCAGAGTGAAGATCGCCGACTCCGCAACCGCGGCTATCGTTCCCAAATGCGCAAGAACATCAAGGTGATCCGCGCCGCCATCGATGCCGGTGACGCCGACACCGCACGCGCGCTGCTGCCGGGTACGGTCAGCATCATCCAGCACGTGTGCCAGAAGGGCATCATCCACAAGCGCAACGCCGCTCGCCGCGTCAGCCGCCTCGCCAACGCCGTCAACGGAATCGGCACCGAAGGCTAGACCCGAACGGTTCGTTCAGCTGGATTGGCGCGCGAGCGCCAGCACCAGCGCCTCGAAGACGTGACGTTCGCCGGCCTTGCTGGTGCGCATCCTTAGGGTTGCGTCCGCCAACAGCTCGAGCGTCCGCTCGCCCCGTAGGGGATGCCGCTGCAGGCTGCGTCGCGCCGCCTGCATCTTGGCCCGTGGCATGCGGATGCCTTCGTCATAGGGATCCGCCCGCCGCCGCAGGCAGTCTTGCAGCTGAATGAGCTGCCGCACCTGCCAGGCCACCAAGGGAAGGATGCGCGCTGGGGCGTGCCCCTCTTCGAGCAGGCGATGGGCGATGGCCATGGCCTGGCCGACCTCGCCTCGCACGATGGCGTCGGTGAGCTCGAAGATCACGGTCTCGGCCAGCAGCGAGCACACCTGCTCGACCTGCTCGCCCGTGATGCGCCCGCTGCCCCCCACGAAGGCGATGAGCTTGTCCACCTCACCGGCGAGGCGCCCAAGATCCCGACCGACCACCTCGACCAACATCTCCGCCTCGCTGCGACCGACCTCACAGCCGCCCTCTGTGCAGCGTTGCCGCACGAAGGCGACGGGGTCCTGCTTGGCAGCCTCGAAGCGCAGGGTGCGCCCCGCCTTGTTCACGGCGTTGCGCAGCCGCACCCCCATGTTCGCGCCTTCGCTGGCGGGGGGGAGCTTGCTGCCGGTGACCACGAGCACCGTGGTGGGGGACGGCGAGGCCACGTAGGCCATCACCGCCTCGATCTCGGCGTTCTTGGCGCCCTCGAGTTCGCGGATGACCACCAGCCTGCGAGGGCCCATCATGGGCGGCGTACGCGCCTGGCTCAGCAAGCCGCGCACCGTATCGGCATTGGCCAGCCCCTCAGCGCGGTTGAAGGCGGCAGGCCCACCCTGTAGGGCACGCTGGGCGAGCTCATCGATGCAGCGACGGACCAGAAGCTGCTCGTCACCATAGATGAGGTAGACGGTTGCCAGCTCATCGCCAAGATCCTGTTTGGCAGCCTGGCGACCGGGGTTGCGACGGGGGCTCATGGCTCCACTCCTGGCGCCGGGTCGGCGCCCGTGGGGGCGTACAGGAAGCTGGACACGGCTTCGTCGGCCAGGACCACAGCGAGCTGCTCGAAGGCAGGGGCCCGCAGCTGGGTGGGCTGCATACCGCCAGGGGACGTGGCCACCACCATGCTGCGCTTCAGGATCAGCTCACGGGCCTGGGGGCCCGAGAGAACGAAGGAGACCTCCAGCACGGCCTCCCAGGCAAGCACGGATCCCGCGCGACTCGCGCTGGGCTGGAAGTCGGCCCGGCGCACCTGCACCAGGATCGCGCGCTCACCGTGGGCCCCTGCCCGACGGATGGCCGCAGCGAGCGCAGCGCTCATGGCATCGGCCACCCCGGGCTCGGCTACCGGCGCACGCACCTCGCCCAAGCACAGCCCAGCCGACACGGGCGGGCGCCCCACCCGGTAGCCGCAGCCCAAAGACAGCAGCAAGGGCAACAACAGTAGCCCCACGGCACGCACCAGGCCCCAAGCGGAAACGGGAGAACCGAACCGTCCAGGACGCCGCTGCAAGGTGGGTGGAGGTGTGGTCAAGCCAGGCGAGCTCTCAGCTTCTGAAGTGGTCGGTTGACAATCGCGCTCGCTGCCACCAGGATCGGGGCACCGACATGGAGGAAGCATGATGGTCCGCTCCCTTATCACCCTCGCCCTGCTGCTCCCCACTACGGCCTTCGCGGCCACGGGCAATCACCAGTCCTGGGCGTGGCGCGCCGCGGCCACAGACAGCGCCCTCCAGCAGGATCTGCTGTTCATGGAACGGCAGGAGGCAGAGGTCGCCGCACCCGGCACCGGCGGCGCCGAGCGCAGCCGCGACTTCCTCATGGAGATCAACTTCCGGGGTCGCTACCTCAGCCTGCCCGACGGGCTGCTGGACATCTGGTACTACGACGAAGGCGACGAAGGCGTCACCATCGACCGCCCCAAGGTCCAGGCCTGGGGCGTCGGCCTCGAGTGGTGGGCGCGCTGGGAGACCGGCGCATGCTTCACGGTGTTCTTCGATTACCTCGGCCACATGATCGACGAAGGCTACTGGGACGACGTCGAAGAGCCCGCCAACCACCACGACGGTGAGTACCTCGTGCCCTCCCGCCTGGGCATCATCGACTTCGGCTTCGGCCCCGGGTACGAAGCCAAGATCACGCCGTGGATGGGCTTCATGTTCTGGGGTGGCGTCGGCCCCCTGTTCCTGACCGGCGAGTTCGACCACTGGGTCCACGGCTCCAACGCCACCAACGACCCCCACTGCGAGCAGGGCGACGGCACCCTGGCGGACCCCATCAACGCCCCGGCCTACGAACGCTACGCCGCGGGTTGCGGCAGCGACGGCGCCAAACGCATCCCCAGCGTGCTGGGCGTGGTGGATATCGTGGTGGCCCTGCGCTTCGACTTCAACCAGCGCGCCAACCTGCGCATCGAGGGTGGCATCCACGATCTGCCCTTCGTGGGCATGGCCACGGGCGTCGTTTTCTAAGCGCCCGGGACTCGCTCCTTGCTCACCGTCATCCTGGCCCTGCTCTCCGTCGTCTGCGCGGGGGTGCCGATCCTGAGCTTCCTGGGCGTGCTGTGGTGGATGGACCGCTACGATCGGGAGCCCATCTGGCTGCTGCTGCTGGTCTTCGCCTGGGGCGCCATCGGCGCGGTGGTGCTGTCGCTGGTGGGCAACACCATCGCCCTGCTGCCCCTCACCTGGGCCCTGGGTGCCACCGCGGCCATGCACACCGGCACCGTGCTCATCGCGCCCCTGGTGGAAGAGCCCACCAAGGCCATGGTCCTGCCCCTGGTGCTGCGCTCCCGACACTTCGACAACGCCACCGACGGCTTCGTCTACGGCGCGGCCGCTGGGCTGGGCTTCGGAATGACCGAGAACTTCCTCTACTTCGTAGGCGGCGCGGCGGAGGGTGACGTCGCGGCCTGGGTCGCCACGGTGATCGTCCGCACTTTCTTCAGCGCCATGATGCATGCCACCGCCAGCAGCGTGGTGGGCGCGCTGCTGGGCTGGGCCATGTTCCGTGGTTGGTTCGCACGCATCACCGCCGGTGCGCTGGGGCTGGGCCTGGCCATGACCATCCACGGCATCTGGAACGGCCTCATCACCGCCGACCAGCTGCTGGGCACCAGCGGGCTGCTCTTCGCCGCAGACCTGATGTTGTTCCCCGCGGAGCTGCTCATCATCTTCACAGCCTTCCAACTCTGCCTCTGGGACGAGCACCGCACCATCCGTGACGAGCTGCAGCTCGAGGCCCAGCAGGGCACCCTGCCCGCCGAGCACGTGGCCATCCTGGCCAGCTACCTCCGCCGCCAGCGGAAGGGCTGGCTGCCCCGCAGCGTGAACCAGAACGCCTATGTCCGCACCGCTACCACCCTCGCCTTCCGGCGGGCGCAGGTGCGGGCCGCCAGGGGTGTCCGGCGTGCCGGCTACCAGGCCGACATCCACCGACTACGCGCGGAGCTGCACGGTCTACTGAGCGCCGCCTGACGAGCGCCGCCTGACCTACTCGGCGACGGGCTCTGCGGGTGCGTAGTAGACCGACACGGCCCGGGCCAGGCTGAGGCCCTGGTCGTCGTGGGCGAGGATAACGAAGGTGTTGGCGCCCTCGCGGAGTTCTTGCTCAACCGAGAATGGCATGACCGTGATGCCGGTCGCGCCGCCCCGGTAGTAGACCTTGCGCTCGCCAGCGAGCTGGGCGTCCACTGCGGCATCGAGGGCCTGGGAAGGCTCGCCACCGTGGAAAGCCCCCTGCAGCGACAAGGCGGGATCGTCCTGCCAGGTGTGGAAGACGATGACGTCCTGGACACCGACGTCATCCTCGACCTGCCCGGAGAGCACGACCCAGGGGTCGTCCACCACCAGCTCGGGACGGCGGGTGATGCTCAGCTTGGGCGGCACACGGACCTGCAACAGCTCGGCCATGGCGGCGTCCCGGTGTTCGCCCTCGGCGAAGGGAAGCGCGATCTCTTCGTCGATGGTGGCGTAGTCGTAGAACCCAGCCCGCAGCACGGCACCGTAGTCGTACAGCTCGTTGTCCCCCAGCACCAGCTCCAGCTCCAGCTGCTTGCCGGGCTCTTCCGCGCGCACCGCGAAGGTGAAGCGACCCGAGACGGAGGCACCCGCCGCGGGGGCTCCCAGCTCGAGGGTGCCGACCTCGAGGTCCACGCTGGGCCCTGATCGGTTGCGCAGCTTGGCGAAGGTCTCGACGGCGTCCACGGCGCTCACGTTGGTGATCTCGATCTCGAGGTCCACCACTTCACCCGGCTCGGGCACGCCGTCGCCGTCGCCCTTGCTGCCGCCCGACCCATCGTCGAACATGGCCATGCGGTAGGCAAAGCTGGGCACATCGGTGCCGTCCACCTCGATGCGGAGCGCCTCGCGCCCCAGGCTGTGGCCGTCTCCATCGCGGATGTCGAGGACGATCTGGTCGACCTCGTCCGGGAAGCCGTGGTCGAGCTTGACCGGCTGAATCCAGGAACGAGTCTGGCCCGGCTCGATGAGACCGAAGAAGTATTCGTAGCCGTCGAGGCGCTCGTTTTCGGACGCCGAGACCGCCATGACCTGGTACACGGGCTCGGTGCCGGTGTTGGTGAGCTCGAGCGTGACGTCTTCTTCCTGGCCGGCGGTGAGCTTGCCGTCCTCGCCGAGATCGATCCGGAACTCGAGGCTGGGCTGCTCGGGCTGCACGCCCGGGGTCCAGTCGACCCCCAGCGCATCGAAGGCTTCGGCGATGGTGGCGGACTCGGCATCACGCCGGCGGCCCACCACGGTGGCAGCCGAAGCCACCACGTCGGCCCTGCGGGACCCTTCGGCGTTGAGCAGCACCTCGCGGGCGAGCTGGATTTCCCAGTCGCGGCTGAGGTCCCTTCGCTCCTGGCGCCGGGCTTGCTCGTCGGCCTTGATGTCACGAAGGTAGGCGATCTTGGCCGTGGAAGGTTCGATGTCGAGGGTGTGCGCCTGCAAGTGGCGATCCAGATCGGCCTCGCGGGTGACCCGATCACGCCACAGCAGGAACACCATGCGCTCGTCTTCTTCGCCGGTCTCGGGATCGACCTCACCACCCGGGTAGACAACCTGAGGCACGAGCTCGATATCCGGCGGGATGCCCACGGACTGGATGGAGTGGTCACCGGGGGTGTAATACTCGGCCACCGTGAGCTTGAGCTGAGATTCGTCGGCGTTTTCGTAGAGGTGCTGGACCGAACCCTTGCCGAAGGTGCGCTCGCCCAAGACCGCGGCGCGATCCAGGTTGCGGAGAGCGCCCGCCACGATCTCGGAAGCGCTGGCGGAGTGCGCGCTCACCAACACGACGATGGGGTAGTCGGGTTCGGTGCGGGAGGCCGATGCGCGCTCGCTGTCGATGCGTCCGTCGGAGCCGGCGGTGGAGACGATCACCCCATTGTCGATGAAGCGGTCCGAGACCTCGATAGCCTGAGTGAGGAAGCCGCCGGCGTTGTCCCGAAGATCGAGAATCAGACCCTGCGGGGCACCGCCGAGCTGGCGGCGGAAGCCCGAGAGCACAGCGTCCATGTCCCGGGAGGTGTTGGCGTGGAAGCTCTTGATGCGCAGGTACCCGACCCCACCCTCGAGCACCTCACCCTCAACGGGGTTGATGCGGATGAGATCGCGCACGATGGTGAAGGGACGCGCTTCGTCCCAGATGTCGCGCTTGACCATGATGGTCACCGGCTCGCCCACCCGCCCCCGCAGCTTGGACACCGCTTCGTCGAGGCTCATATTGATGGTGGACTCTTCTTCGATGCGCATGATGTTGTCGCCGGCCTTGAGCCCGGCCCGGTAGGCCGGGGTGTCCTCGAGGGGGTACTCCACCGTCAAGCGGCCCTTGCGCAGGGTGATGGTGATGCCCAGGCCACCGAACTCGCCCTGGTTTTCGGTGTTCATGTCGCCGGCATCGTCCGGCGGCATCAGCACCGAGTGGGGATCGAGGGTGGACAACATCCCATTGCACAGGGCGTACTCCACCGCGGGCAGATCGACCTCGTCGGCGTCGAGTCGTTCCTGGAGGACCGCCGCCACCTGGCCGAGGCGCTCCCGCAGCGCGTCGAGGCTGTCGATCTCGTCGATCATCAGGGTGGTGGTGTAGGCACCGACGCTGACATGGAGCAGCCGACCGCCGGGCTCGCGCACCAGCAGGACACTATCGACCTCGCGCTCCACAGCATCGAGTGCGGCCTCGAACATGGCCTCGGGCTGGATGCGACCGGGCTCGACGTAGCGCTCCCGGACGAAGTAGCGCGTGCGGTCGAAGAGCTGCAGATCGGACAGCTGGTAGGCCGATCCGTAGCCCACAGCGATACTTCCGAAGGGCCCGGCTTGCACCGTGGCGCCTTCGAAGCCCCCCAAGTACACGGCCCCGTAATAGCCCACAACACTGACGCCCATGGCGCCTGTCAGCATGAGCACGTGCCTCGAAATCCGCTTCAGCATGGTTCTCTCTCGGTCTTCTCGGCTGCTCGCCACGAATGGCAGGGCATCGGGGGGACAGTGAAACTTAGAGCCACGATGGGGAGCCTGTCAACGCGATGGCAGCTATCTCCACGTGGCTTTGTGAGGTCCACCCTGGGTAAGGCTGGACTCACGGGGGTGGAACCCTCCGCCAGCGGCCGAGATTCCTCCCTTGCCCTGTCCCGGGAAGGACAGGTTAAGCCCCCGGGTCCTATCGTCGAAACGTCGAGAGCTCACGCTCTCTCCGAGGCCCCCGCGGTCCATGCCCATCAAGATCACTTGCCCTAACTGCAGCCTCGTGCACCGCTTCACTCAGCCTTACCCCTTGCCGGGCTCCGAGGTGCAGTGTGGCTGTGGACGCGTGCTGGTGATCTCTTTCCCCGCAAACATGATGTCCCGGCTGGCGTCGAACGGCGCGAGCTTCTCCGACCCCCTCGCGCCGACCGACGCTTCCGACACCACCCCGTACCAGCCCGCGCCCACCCCGGCACTGCCCAGACGCCGGGGGCCTGCCGCTGCCACCCCGCCCGACCCCTCCGGGCCCCAAGGGGACCCCACATGAGCCGCCTCCATCTCCGCCTCTCATCCCCTGCCCTGCTCGCCCTCCTCTGTGGCGCATCGCTGTTGGGCTGCGACACCACCGACTCCATCTCCTTGGGTGCCTGTGACGTTTCGCTTCACGCCCTCGAGCCGGCGGAGGCCTTGGTGGGTGGACAGATCAGCGCCACCGGCCGGCCGTTCACCGACGCCTACGACACCGCGGTGTACGTGGGTAGCGCCCGCGCGACCATCTCCGAGATCACCCGCGAAGGCTGCGAACCATGCGACGACTGCCTCGAGGATCAGCTCTGCACCGGCTGCGACGACTGTGATCCCTGCGACCTGCTCTGCGGGGACTGCATCGAGACCGTCGCCTTCACCGTCCCGGACCAAGACCCCGGAGACACCGTGGTCAGGCTGTTCAACCGCCACGGCGAGAGCAACGCTCTGGACTTCGTGGTGCTCGCGCTGCCCCAGGACACCGGCCCAATCGACACCGGTCCCACCGACACCGGGCCCGCCGATACCGGCCCCAGCGACACGGCTACGGGCGAGACAGGTCCCACCGACACGGGTTCCCAGGACAGCTCGAGCCCCGACACGGCAAGCGACACCGCCGTCGTTCAGTAGGGCGGGCCCCAGCCCACGAAGCCAACCCCGGCGCGCCTGTGACGCGGAGTGCTGGGTTCTTCCCCCTGAAGAGCAGAGGGCACCGCGATCGCGGTGCCCTCTCTTTTCAGCCCGGGTGTGTTGAGCGCTGCCGCTGAGGGCGCACCCTTTCAGGCTGGACCACGTTGGGCCAACTATCCGGAGATCAGTTCCTTGAGGGTCTTGCCGGGACGGAAGGAGGGGAACTTCCGCTCGGGGATCTCGATCTTGGCCTGGGTGGAGGGGTTGGTGCCAACGCGGGAAGCGCGGGTCTTGGTGATGAACGTGCCGAAGCCGGGGATGGAGACCTTGCCGCCGCCGACCAGCTCGCCACCGATGATGCCTTCGTTGGCGTCGAACAGAGCGTTGAGGACTTCCATGGACTTGACCTGGGTGAGGCCGGTCTGCGAAGCGAGCTTGACAGCGAGTTCCTTCTTGTTCATTGCAGTACTCCCGAAATGTTGGCTGCTGAGGTGAAATGCGGAGCTGGACTGACTCCGACACTTTGGGTCATAGCGTAAAGACCCAGTCAACGCCAAGCTGTCGAATCCGCGCCATTGCCGCGGTGGTGGGCATCGTGGCCGATCGGACCCCTCCCGATCAGCGCTGTGATTATGTTGGTTTTCGCTCTTTCCCCTGTACCTTCAATGGTTTACGACCACCTCCATGAGGCGTCACCTCATCTACAGGTATTCTGATTATAAAGGGGAAAATCACGTTATGGACAGCACACGGTGTCGCAGATTTATTTTCGCCCAGGCCCGCCTTTCAATCCTGGGTTGCACCCATTGATCAGGCCGGGGCTCCGCTCCTGGTGCGGAGGGTCACCCGCGCGGCCAGGCCCGCCAACACGACTGCCACCACAAGCAGCGCCATTGCAGCGCTCCCTAACACCACACTGCCTCCGTCCTGCACCAGATGCCGCCAGGCCAGCAAGCCCAAAGAGCTGGCGGTGACCGCATACATGATCACCATCGGTATGAGCACGAACAGCCGGCGCCGACCACGGTGCGCAAGCCACACCGAGACCGCCAACAACGCAAGCGCAGCCAGCAGCTGGTTGGCCGAGCCGAAGATGGGCCAGATCTGTTTCCATGACCCGGACCATGCCAGCGCACCCGCAGCACCCACCGAGCAGGCCGTAGCCAGGAAGCGGTTCCGAGCCAGCATACCGAGCGCGCCCACGTGCTTCTCGTCATCCGATCGGCGGCGGGGCTCGAAGAATTCCTGGAAGGCGAAGCGGGAGAGGCGGGTGGCTGTGTCCAACGAGGTCAAGGCGAAGGCGCTCACCGCCAAGGCCACGAAGCTGGTGGCGCCGGCCGCGGGCAGCCCCAGCGTACCGATGAGCGCCCCCAGTCCGGCGGAGAACGCCGCCACGGGCCCCCCGCCCCCTTCACCCATATGGGCGGCGTAGTCGCCCGCGGACAGGTATGCGACCGCCACCAGCGCGAGGACCGCCAGCAGCGACTCCACCAGCATGGAGCCGTAGCCTACGGCCTGGGCATCGGCTTCGCTGTCCAGCTGCTTGGCGGTGGTACCCGAAGCCACCAGCGAGTGGAAACCGCTGATGGCGCCACAGGCCACGGTCACGAACAGCACCGGGAAGATGGAGCCGAGCTCGGGCACATGCCAGCCGGTGAAGGCCGGCGCTTCGAGGGTGGGCCTCGCCCAGACCACCCCTGCGAAGCCGAGCAGGAGCATGGCGTACAGCAGGAAGCTGTTGAGGTAGTCCCGGGGCTGGAGCAACACCTGCACAGGTGTGACCGACGCCACGAAGACGTAGGCCATCAACACCAGCAGCCAGGCGTCGAAGGACAACCGCAGGGGAAAGGCGAGCCCGAGTGGAATGCACGAGAACAGTGCCACCACACCCACAGCCGTGGCGATGGGCAGCGGGACCCGCAGGCGGTAGACCGCGGCACCGAAGGCGACGGCGAGCAGGATGAAGAGCACCGAGGCCGTAGCCGCTGCGGGCACCTGAACGAAGGTCTTGGCCACCACGATGGCGAAGACCGCCACCACCAGGATCAAGGCTGTCCACGAGAAGAGAAGGAACAGCGTTCGGCCGCCGTAGCCCAGCCTGGCCTCGATGATCTCGCCGATGGACTTCCCGTCGTGCCGGAGTGAGGCCATCAGAGAGGAGAAGTCGTGCACCGCGCCCAGGAAGATGCCTCCCACCAGAATCCAGAGAAACACGGGCCCCCAGCCGAAAGCCAGGGCGGTGACCGGACCGATGATGGGCGCCGCGCCCGCAATCGATGCGAAGTGGTGCCCCACGAGCACGGAGCGC
>Ga0307987_1001292_pt1 | contig 13818 bp, 13 predicted proteins | sample EllFjometagen181_FD_203157 | JGI IMG/M metagenome (GOLD analysis project Ga0307987, IMG submission 203157) | Marine microbial communities from Ellis Fjord, Antarctic Ocean - #181 | ecosystem: Environmental > Aquatic > Marine > Unclassified | place: Southern Ocean | collected 2014-10-08
CATGAGCAGCAGCCAGAGCAGCATGGAGACGCTAGTAGCCCATGAACCTCGAGCTGCCCTGCATCCTCCATCCGCGAGCGCGTCACCGATGATTCAGTGGGACGACCCGACCCGGACCGTAACCATGGCCGTCCAGGACCTCCTCGATCGCAGCGCGGGCCCCGACGGTGGGCTGGGGCGGCTCGCGGCGTCTCCCCAGGCCCGGGCCCGGCTGGGGCAGCGGGCGCACCAGCACTGGCAGGCCAGCCGTGAAGAGCAGGATCCGGGCTTCGAGCGGGAGGTCTCCGTTCGCCACATGCTCGCGGTGCGCGACTGGACCTGCGTGATCACCGGGCGCATCGATGGCGTGAGCCGGGAAGGGGAGCACCTCATCGTCGAGGAGCTCAAGTCCACGATGCTGGACGCCCAGCAGCTCGACACCCTGCACCGGGAGCAGCTGCAGGGCTGGTGCCAGCAGCTGCAGCTCTACCTGCACTTTCTGTCGTGTCGGGGTGAGCTGGTGGCTGGCCGCCTGGTGCTGATCTCCTTGGTGGATGGCTGGCGACAGGTGATCCCCATCCCCGACGATGCCGGGATTGGCTCCTGGCTGATGGCCCGCCTGGACTGGCTCGTGGCCGCCCGGGACGACCTGCTGGCCCATCGGCGCCATCGGCGCAGCGGACCGCTGCCCTTCGCCCACGAGCACCTCAGGCCAGGCCAGGAGACCATCGTCCAGGCTTGTGAGGCCACCCTGGGGGACGGACGGCACCTGCTGCTCTCGGCGCCTACGGGGGTCGGCAAGACCGCCGCGGTGCTCCAGGGGGCCCTGCGGGTGGCCTACGAGCACGACCGCACCATCTTCTACGCCACCGCCCGCACCACCCAGCAGCGCCTGGTGCTCGAGACCCTCGAGGCCATGGGGCAGCGGGGCCTGGTGATCCGTGCCCTGGGGCTGCGGGCCAAGGGACGCAGCTGCCTGGCGGCCGAGCTGGATTGTCATCCGGAGCGTTGCTCCTACGCCGCCGATGTACCCGACAAGCTGCGGGCGCCCGAGCTGTTGAATGGCTTGCTGGCCGAAGGGGTGCTGTGGCCCGAGCGCATCGCCGAGGCCGGGCGCGAGGCGGGCATCTGCCCCTACCTGCTGTCCCTGGAGCTGGCGGAGCGCTGTGACCTGGTGGTGGGGGACTACAACTACGTCTTCGATCCCTCGGTGGCGCTCCGCCGCTGGTTCGGCGAGCACAGCGAGACCGGGGGCTCGGCGTCTTGGCTGGTGTTGGTAGACGAAGCCCACCACCTGCCACAGCGGGCCAGGGGCTGGCTCTCCCCCCGCCTGGATGGGCGGGCGGTGGTCGGGGCGCGGCTGGCGCTGGACGAACTCGGGACCGCATTCACAGGCCACGTGGAGCTGCTCGAGGATCTGCTCGAGGCCATCGAAGACGCCGGGGACGGCGTGGATGCTGGGTTCAGGGATGGCTCCAGGCTTGTGTACGCGGACGCCCGGCAGTTCGAGGAGCTCCATGATCGGGCCGACGATCTCGCTCTGGACTACGCTATCGGCATGCAGCGCCTGTGGCGCCGGGGCGTGCCATTGCCCCGGGCCCCTGGCGTGAAGGGCGCTGCGGACCCCTACATGCGGGTGTGCTGGGACCTGGGTCGTTTCGTGGCTCGTCAGGCCAAGGCGGGGGACGAGACCGTCGCGCTGTACACCCCCCGGCGGGGCTCCGCCGGTGCGTTGTCGTTGTTCTGCCGGGACCCTTCGGTGTACCTGGGCCCCCTCATCGAGGGCATGGCGGGCACGGTGAACCTGTCGGGCACCCTCGAACCCATGGAGCTTCATCGGGTCCTGCTGGGGCTGAATCCGGACCTATGCGAGCAGGTGCGGATACCCTCGCCCTTCGATCCGGATCGCCTGGCCATTGTGGTGGCCTCGAGCGTCAGCACCCGCCTGAAACACCGTGAGCGGGACGCCAGCAAGACCGCTGCGCTCATCGAGCAGGTCGTGATGGCGGTGCCGGGAAACACGGCGGTGCTCTTCCCCAGCTTCGCCATGCGTGATCACCTGGCGATGGAGCTGGGGCTCCCGGGGCGGGAGCGGCTGATCCAGGTTCCCGAGATGGGTGAAGCCGCCCGCAGCGATCTGTTGGCGTGCCTGGCTCGGCCCAGTGGGACCCATCGGGTGTTGCTGGGGGTGACCGGGGGTATCTTCGGCGAAGGGATCGACCTGCCGGGGGACGCCCTGTTGGCCATGGTGGTGGTGGGCCCAGCGCTGCCGGCGGTCTCCGCCCAACAGGACCTGGTGCAGGCCTGGTACCAGCAGCGCTGGGGTCAGGGCTTCCAGTTCGCCTACCTCGTGCCCGGTATGACCCGCGTGGTGCAGGCGGCGGGGCGGGTGATCCGAGGTGAGAGCGATCGGGGCTGCGTGGTGCTGGTGGGCCAGCGCTTCGTCCAGAACGCCTACCGGGAGTTCTTTCCGCCCCACTGGCAGCCCGTCCGGAGCTCCCGTCCGTGGCGGGAGGTGGAGGCCTTCTTCGCTCGCGGTGATGAAGGCGACGCGGCTGTTGAACACGATGGGCCCACAGCAGGATAGGATGCTCCTCCACTCAGGGTGGTGCCCGTGAAGGTCGAACAGCACCTCGAAGTCCGCAGTCCCCTGGACCAGCTCGAGCAAGAGGCGGTCCGTCGCGCCCTCGAGCGGCCGGACGAGACCGGACACCACCTGCTGCACAGCCTGCGCTACGTGCTGTCGTTCGCGCGCCTCACCGTGCTGCGCAATCGCGACGGTCGGGACATCGAGGTGGCTGGTTACCTGGCTCCCCACGCCTGGCGTGTGCGCACCACCCTGGAGCGTCATCTGAAGCCCGCGGGCAAGGAGCCCCTGTGGGGCGCCGTGCGGGAACTCCCGGCGCTGGTGGCCGCGACCCGCGAGCAGCGCAACGGCCTGCTCGAGCGCTTCGAGCTCGACCGCGAGAGCCTCGAGGACGAAATCTGTCAGCGCAACCTGGTGTTGGTGGCCGGAGGCGGGGGCGGCGCAGGCTACGGCTATGTTGGCGCATACGTGCTGTTCCACCGCAACAACCTGGACCCTGCTCTCATCGTAGGCACCAGCATGGGCGGGCTCATCGGTCTGTGCCGCGCCCGGCGTAAGCGCTTCGATGTGGCCGCCACCTTCCAGGTGGGCAAGCGGCTCACCTGGCCCAACCTCTTCCGGGTGCTTCAGATGGGCAGCCGCTACGGGTTGCCGGCGGGGCTGCGGCTGGATCTGCACCGGGTCTTGGGTCCGCTGTTCCTCAACGAAGACGGTGGCACCCTCACCATGGGCGAGCTGCCAGTGCCCATGCGCATCGTCACCACGGGCATCAAGCTGGACGCCCTCAAGCACGATCTCAGCTACTACGAGCACTTCCTCGACGGCGTGATGGTACCCGGTCGCGGCTTCACCCGGGGCGGCCTCCGGCGGGTCGCGGGGGTGGTGAACCTCGTGCGTGAGCTCACGGACGATCCCGAACTGCTCACCGAGATCGTGTTCGGGGCGGATGACTCCACCCGCGATGCCGACGTGCTGGATGCCGCGGGCTTCTCGTCGGCCATCCCGGGGCTCATCCACTACGACATGCTGCGCGACGACCCCCACATGCGGCAGCTGCTGGACACCCTGTACTCCCAGCACGGCATCGCCCGCATGGCCGAAGGCGGGCTGGTCAACAACGTTCCCGCGCGGGTGGCCTACGAGACGGTCATGGACGGCGCCCTGGGACGTCGCAATCTCTTCCTGTTGGCCATGGACTGCTTTGCTCCACAGCCCCGCAGCTTCATGTTCTACCCGCTGCAGCAGATCGTGCGCCCCAATGTGCTGCGCAACCTGCCCTACGCCCACATGTACCTCCCCATGAAGCGAGTGCTCAACGCCCTCAACCTGGCCCCCACGGTGCGCTCGGTGGAGAAGGCCATCCGCTGGACTTCAGAGGAACTCAGGCCCGACATTCCTCTCATCAAGGCCATGGTGTCGCGCATCCCCGTGTTGGCTGATCGATAGGCCCCGCGGCGCTGTCCACCGCCCTGTGGGGGGGGTTACACTGCCACCTTCCTTCGATGAGGTGATGACGTGACTGAGCTCGTCCTTCGTGTGGAGTGCCAGGGCAAGGTGCTCGGTGAGTTCCCGTTGGACGGCGAAGCTGTGGTCTTGCAGTTGCGGGATGGAGACTCGGGTCAGGTGCTCACCACGCTCACCCTCGAGCCCGGTGAGCCCGCCCAGGCGTCGGCCCCGGCCCACACCAGCTTCCCCGGCCTGCCGCCCCACGCCGCCATCGGCGACCTCTACCAGGACGAGACCGTCGATCTGGTGTTGTCCAACGAAGACACCATCGCCAAGGGCCTGGCGCGCATCCGTGGCGCCGCCAAGGGATCCCCCGGGACTATCAACGTCGAGCTGCCTCGTTCCCAGCAAGCGGCCAAGGCGTCCGAGCCCATGTCGCGGTCCGCAGGGCCCGAGCTGACGGGGCCCGAGATCCTCGAAGTCTCCGAGCTGTCGCTGCCCATCGCCCTCGGGCTGCCGGCCCCTCCGGACGCCGACACCGTCAACCTCAACCTCGACCCACTGCCCGCTCCGCCGCCGGCCCCGACCGCCTCGAAACCCCAGCCCATCGCCGAGCCTGCCCCGGAGCCCACCCAGTCCGCCGCGGTGCAGCCCGGCTTGGCGCTCCCTTCCCCGGATCAGGATCGCTCCGTTACCCGCACCCTGAGCAACGGCTTGGTGGATCTCATTGGGGGCGGAGATGGCCAGGTGCGGCAGGTCCCCGTGCTGCAGCCTGCCATCACGCGACCCATCCCCTCGGAAGAGTCAGCCCGGCCCACCCATGTGGACCAGCCCGCCCCGCCCGACGAAGACCAAGGCCCGCCCACCCACGTCAGCTCTGAGCCGTTCCTGCCCCAGCCCATCGCGCCCCAGCCGCCCGCGGATCCCGCGGCCGTGGCGGGTCCCGAGGACACCCGGGTCGACGGTGACGCCCAGCCCGCTGCGGTGGTCGCCGACTTTGCGGTGGGCACAGACTTCGCCGATGACGACGATGAACCCGTCACTGTGGTTGCCCAGGCGCCCGCCGCCGTTCGTTCCCGTCGCCCCCTCGCCCAGGGTGCCTACGACGAGCTCCCCGTAGGCCGCGACCGCCCTGGTACCGATGACCTCTCCCTTGGCATTCCCCAGGACCCCGGCATGGTGGGGCCCGTGGGCGGCTACGACGAGCTCCCTGTGCCCCCGCTCGAACAGCCCAGGCGCGGCGGCGACGACGATCTGTCCCTGTCCCTACCGTACGAACCGGGCATGACCGACGCCTCCATCGCAGAGCTGTCCCTGCCGGTGCCCAGCGGGTCCGATGGGTTCACTGGCGCCCCCGGGGACCCCTCCCTGTCCCTGTCTTTGCCCATTCCGTCGGACGACCTCTACGACGACGACTCCGAGGACGACATCACCCTGCCGCTGCCCGAAGACAGCGCCTCGGCCGAACACTTCGAGCCCCTGGGCGGCATGGAGGCCACGGTCACCAACGCCTTCAGCGCCATGCAGGTCGATGCCCTCGCGGCGCCGCAGTCGGTCACCCCCCGGCTGATGGACACCACGGCGGGCTTCTCCCGCGATCCCAGCACCGAACGCCTCGAAGGCGCCGAGGTCTGGTTCCGACGCGGTGGAGAGTGGACCCCCCGGGGTGCCCTCAACCTCGGTCAGCACGTCCAGGCCTTCGGCGGCATGGTGCGCTGCGACGACAGCGGCGGGTTGGTGGTGCTGGCGGGCCCACGCCTGCACGGCTCCGCCACCATGCCCAGCGGCGAGCTGCGCCAGATCAACTCCGGCCAACAGGCGGTTCACCTGCCTCCGGGCACCTCGGTCATCCTGTGGCAGGGCGAGCAGGGCATCTATGTGCGCTCCAACGTCGCGGCCGACGCCAGCGGACCGGTGCTCGATCAGGGCCCAGTGGTCTACCGTCGTCCGCCTCGCTCGCGCTCGTGGAAGCCCCCCGCATCGGATCTCGACGAGAGCTGATCGTCAGAAGTCCGGCTGAATGCGGTGCACCAGCACCAGCTCATCCAAGCCATCGCCGTCGATGTCTCCGGTGGTGATGGTCTGGCCCGTGAGCAGCCACGCCTGCTGGCGTGAGATGGTGGTGTCGGCCTTTCCTGCGTTCGAGGTGCTGTCCCAGGCGCGGAAGAAGGTCTCGCTGTACCAGATGTAGGCGGCGCCAGCGGCGAAGTGCTCGTCGTCCCCGGTGGGGTTGTTCCTCGGGGCGCCCACGATGACCTCGTCGAGCCGATCGCCGTTGAGGTCCGCCAGGGCCACCGAGCTGCCGAAGCGGTCCCCCGCGCTCTCGCCCAGGAAGCGCAGGGTGGGGGAGGGGTCGCTCCGGTCGACCTGCACGTCGGCGTACAGCAACGCCAGGCCGCGCTCTCGACCACCGCCGGGTACACCCACCAGCAGATCCGGTTCATTGTCGCCGTCGAGATTTCCAACGGCCAGCGAGACCCCCAGGTAGCTCTCACCGGACGGCCCGTGGATGACAGCGGTGGCGGCGTCTTCGATGGTGCTGTCGTTGAGCGCTGCCAGGTCGTCGGAGACGCGGTGGCCAGGGATGATGTAGACCGCGCCGGTGGCGTCCTCGCTGTCGTGGTCTGCGAAGGGTACCCCCACCAGCAGCTCGGCGAGGCCATCGCCGTCGAGATCCTGGTCGCACTGCAGCGCTGCTCCCGCCGACGCACCCACCTGGGTGAAGCCGTAGCTGGCTCCAAGGCTCTGGAGGGGCACGGTGCTGGTGGGGTCGACCATGGCCAGGGCCGCGGCGCGGCTGGACACCATGGTGACCGCGCCGCCCAGCGCGGCCCCGCCCCGCTCGTCCCAGCGGGCGGACAGAGCCAGCTCCGGCAGCCCATCCCCGTCAAGGTCTCCACAGCCCACCAGGACGCTGCCCGCTTGATCGTAGGCGGCCGCCCCCAGGGCGGTGAGCCTGGCATCTTGGGTGGACAGCTGGAAGGATGAACCACTGTCGTACAGGGGGCGCGTGAAGTAGCCGCCCAGGTCGAACAGGTACAGGCGACCCGCGGACACCGCCTCGTTGACGCCACTTGCGGCCGGCGCGGTGACCGCCAGCTCCCGCTGGCCATCGCCGTCGAGGTCTACAGTGAACAGCGCGGCACCCAGGAGGCTGCCCTGTTGTTCGTCCACCAGGTCGGGAATCACCAGGGCTTGGCCGCCCAGGGTGCCCGCGTCGCGGCCCTCGAGGTGGAACACCAGCACGGCCCCCAGCTCGGGGGCGCCGAGCACCATGGTGTCGCCAGCGAGGGCGACCGCCCAGTCCGGACCCAAGGCCTCGGAGCCGGTCATGGAGAGCCAGGCGTCCTCTGCGGGATCCAGGCGATTACCCAGGCCTTCGGCCTTGCCCTGGAATACCGACACCATGGCCGCTGAGTACACGTCCTGGCAGCCCGGACCCACACACTCACCCGGGGGACACCCGGTGAGTGACAGGCCGAGGATGAGCGGTGCCAACAGCACCGCGGGCACTACTCGCTTGCGGCCGGTGCCGGAGCTGGAGCCGGAGCTGGAGCTGGAGCGGCGGTGGTGGACAGCGTGTAGGTGGTGCGCAGCTTGTTGGGCATCTCGAAGATGACTTCGTACTGCCCAGCCGGGACGTTGTTCAGGACGCCTTCGACCATAGCGGTGAGCACACCGACTTCGACGCCGTTGACCGTGACCACCAAGAACCCGATGGTGTCGTTCTTGATCCGCAGCTGAGAGTGGGTCGGAGCCTCACCGTCGATAGCGGCCACAGGCTCGAGACCGGCCACGAACTTGTCGGGATCGACGTAGAGCTCGCGGAAGTTCTCCATGGTGCCGGTGGAGTAGTACGGGTTGACCGGGAAGGTCTTGGTGTTGGTGGCGTAGGCCGGGGCGGCCAGGAGGGCACCTGCGAGGGCGAGGGTCGAGATGAGACGCATGGTGGGGCTTCCTGAAGCTTTCGGGATCAATCAGTGGGTGTCAGGCCGGAGTAGTTCGTTAACTCTCGGGACAGGTAGATGTCACTGGTGGCGAGATCGTAGTGGGTCTCTTCGACGAGGCCGAGGCCCTTGATCCAGTACTGCTCAGCGTAGCCGTCCATCTCCTCGCCCAGCGCGGTGTTGGACATGTGGTAGGAGTTGGTGAGCTTGTAGGCCTGATAGGTGCCGCCGGTGGACAGGGAGTACGACTCGAAGCCGATCTCCTGGTAGGTACCCGTGAAGGCGATGGAGTACTGCTTGGTCTTGCCGTGGCTGTTGGTTTCGACCGCGACGGTGTAGTCGTAGGACCACGAGCCGCGGTAGCCGGTCTCGGACTCGGAGGGCAGGTACAGCCGCGCCGGGTTGTCCTGGGCGGTGACATCCATCGCGATGGGCATGCCCATCATGCTGTAGGATACGCTGCCTTCCCAGCCGTAGACGTACATGCCGTCGCCTTCGTTGCCTTCGCAGGAGACGAAGATGTCCACGTCGAAGGCGTTGGTGCCGCCGATCATGTCGCGGTACTCGAAGCCGTCTACGCCCCAGCCGGTCGACGCGCCGATGCCGGACTGCTCACCCGTGGTGGCTTCGCCCTGGTAGACGACGCTGTAGCTGCGGCTCCAGCCGTTCTGGTCCACCGGGTCGTAGGGGGTGGGGCAGGTGTCTACGTCGGCATCGGAGTCGGCATCGGCGTCGGCGTCGGCGTCGGTGTCGCCGTCGGCGTCGGTGTCGGTGTCGGTGTCGGTGTCGGTGTCGGCGTCGGTGTCAGTGTCGCCTTCGGCGTTGGTGTCGCCGGTGTCGTCCACCAGCTTCCCCTGGTCGTACGGGTTGGTCGTGCATCCCAGCAGGGTGATGAGAAGTAGGGGAAGCGCGCGCATAGGACCTCAGGGGTCAGGGGGTTCGCAGGGGCCCGGGGTCAACGGGGCCGAAGTGGCGTTAGGAGGTGGGAGCAGCGGCGCCGAGCCGGCACCTTCTCGGGTGCAGCTGGGGTACACCGATGTGGACCTCCGGACAGGCGTTGTAGCATTGGTCGAATCCGCTGGCAACAGCGGGCTAAGAGGGACGATCATGGGATCGTCGCCCAGCGCTCGGCCCAGCCCCACCTCACCAGCCTGGACCGCCCCTTTCGGAGCACTCATGACAGCGGATCTGCTCTTCCTCCACATCGACGAACTGCTGACTGGTGACGACCGGGGTGTGCTGCGAGATGCCGGGGTAGCCTTCATGGACGGGCGGGTGCACTGGGTGGGCCCCAGCGCCGAGGCCCCCGCGGCGCGGGAGCAGGTGGACTGCTCGGGGCTCGTGGGCGTGCCAGGGCTGGTGGACTGCCACACCCACAGCCTTTTCGCGGGTAGCCGTGCGGCCGAGTTTCAGCGCCGGCTCGCGGGTGCCACCTACACCGACATCCTCGAAGCCGGCGGCGGCATCCTGTCCACCGTCCAGGCCACACGCCAGGCCGAGCGCTCCACCCTCACCCGGGTGCTCGATCTGCGCCTCGAGGGCATGCTCGCCCTGGGGGTCACCAGCGTCGAGGTCAAGACCGGCTACGGCCTCGAGCCTGCCACCGAGCAGCGGATGCTCGAGGCCATGGCGGCGTCCAGCAGTCCCGTCGACGTGCTCCCCACGTTCCTGGGCGCCCACGCGGTACCTGAGGAGTTCCGGGGCCGGCGTGAGGCCTATGTAGAGCAGGTCATCTCCCAACAGCTCCCCGCGTGTGCGCCGCTGGCTCGCTTCATCGATGTCTACTGCGATCGCGGTGCGTTCACCCTCGAAGAGTCTCGGGCCATCCTCGAGGCGGGCATCGCCCATGGCCTGACCCCGCGCATCCACGCCGAGCAGGTGGCGTTCACCGGGGCCGCCGCCATGGCTGCGCAGCTGGGCGCCACCAGCGCTGACCACCTCGAGCAGCTCGATGACGCCGGGGTCCACGCCATGGCCGCCAGCGGCACGGTGGCGGTGTTGCTGCCAGGCGCCATGCTCTACCTCGAGGACCCGCCGCCCCCGGTGCAGTCTCTGCGGGACGCCGGTGTGCCTATGGCGGTCTCTACGGACTTCAACCCTGGCTCGAGCCCGGTGAGGGATCTGTGGAGCTGTGCCACCTTGGCCTGCCTCCGCATGGGGCTGCGGGTGGACGAAGCCCTGCTTGGCATCACCCGGAACGCGGGACGCGCGCTGGGACGGGACGATCTTGGATGGATCGGCCCCGGCTCCGCCGCCGACCTGGCCCTCCTGGCGCCTCCCCCTGGCGAGCCCGCCGAGCTGGCCGTGCTGGTTCAGTATATGGGAGGGCACAAGGCCAGCCATGTGGTCAAGGACGGTCGCTGGGTCGTTCGTGACCAACAGCGCTGGGGCCAGGGCGCGGGTGAGGCCCGGTGAGCCTGCTGCCCCTGTTTCCCACCCTCGGTGTGCCCGAGCTGCTGGTCATCATGGTCATCGTGCTGGTGCTGTTCGGTGCCGGTAAGCTCCCGGCCGTGGGCCGTCAGCTCGGCAAGGGGCTGCGCCACTACCGCAAGGCCCAGAAGGAGATCGACAAGGTGTTGAACCCCAACCTTGATGAACTCATCCGGGATCAGCCCGAGAAGGCCGAGGTCGAGGACGCCGTGGAGATCGAGCCCAAGGGCTCCTAGCGCCTACTCCTCGCGCTCACTCGGGCCGAGCACAGCCAGGGCGTCCTGGGTGGCGCTCTCATCTACCTGGCCGGGCGTCGGCCGTGGGGCGCGGCCCCGAGACTCCAGCCGGGCGCTCAGCGCTGCCCGGGCGGTGTCCCGGAGCTCCTGTGACACCGGGAGGCCGCTGATCAGCTCCCGGAGGTCCTGCAGCAGCATGGTGGGCACGAGCTGGGTGGCGATGGGCAGGGGCGTGTAGGGGTTGCAGATCAGCGCCAGGCGCACACGGTACCGGGCTGCCCAGCGGCGATGGCGAGCGATGAGCCTGAGGATCTCGGGCTTGGTGGGGCGCATGGCGGCGATGCGAACGACGTCGGTCTCCACCGCCCTGGGATTGTCCAGGAACACCGCGATGACGCGATGGTCGCGGTCGTGGAGGATACGGTCCAGGGAGAGACGATTCGTGCCTCGGGCCACGGAGCGCCGCTGGCCGGCGGAGAGCGCGAGGTGCTCGTTGTCGTCCATGGCCTCGGCGGCGGTGACGTTGCCCCGGTGGCGGTCTCCCAGGAACATGCGGGTCACCGCGGGCAGCCCAGCCCAGTGGGCGACCTCGTACAGGTCGGTGATGCGGTCGTAGCCGAGCTCCTGCAGCAGGCTGCCGTCCAGGGCCAGCTCTTGCAGCAGCTCGCGGTGACGGTTTCGACCCGCCACCGTGCCCTGGTAGATGCGCGCGAGTATGGCCACCACCGCGGCATCGTCGCTCTCGTCGAGGCAGGTGCGTAGCACCTCTCGGCGCATACGGCGGTCTCGAACCGCACGAATCCGGCGGGCCATCAGCTCGATGAGTTCGTCGAGCTCGGCCCCTTGGGGCCCCTCGATGAGCGCGCGGACGCGGACCAGTACCGGCTCTTGGGGTTCCATCTGCGGGAAGTGGCCACCTGTGCGCGGGGTTGGGCTGGCGAGCTCCACCTACCGCGGCATACCTACCCTGTCATGAAGCGCCTCGCTCCGGTCCTGATCCTCGTGCTGGTCGCCCTCGGCGCCGGGGGGTGGTGGCATTGCCAGCATCCCGAACCCGTGGTCGAGCCCGATCTGCCCGAGGTCGAAGAAGGCGACTCCGGCTACTCGCGCCAGGCTACCGAAGATCGAATGCGCGCCATCGGCTACGTTCAGTAGATCAGCATGTCTCAGCGCGCCTTCCTACTGCTCTACCTGCTCTGCCTGGGGCTCTGCGTTTCGGCGGTCCAGGGAGCGCGCGCCGCCCGCGCGGCCCTACCCGAGCCGCCGGCGCCGGTGATGGACCAGCACATCGCGGTCGCCATCCCGCCCAAGCCGGAGACAGAGCTGGATCGCGGCGCGAGCGACCCCAACGCCGAAGGCACCCGCTACGACGAGGCCACCTGCGATCGTTATGACGGCGACTTCCGTGACGTCTGCTACCACGCCTTGGCCCGTCAGCGCGCTTCGAGGGATCTCGACGGTGCGCTGCTGGCCTGCGACGTGGTGCAGCGCAAGCGCCTGCGCATGGAGTGCCAGGCCGATGCGGCCGAGCTGCACGTCGGCACCGACCTCGACGCCGCCCGGGCCGTCTGTCCGCAGATCGCCACCCGCAAGTGGCACGATCAGTGCTTCTTCGGCATCGCCATGGCCCTCGTGAACATCGAGCCCCATCTGGCCCTAGCTGGCTGCGACGACGCCGGCATCTGGCGCGACTTCTGCCGTCACGACGTGCTGGGTGAAGTCAGTGTGTTCGATCTCGATATGGTGATGGGCGTCTGTGCCCAGGAAGAGGGTGACCTGCTCACCCGCAAGACCTGCTGGCACGGCATCGGCAAGTACATCGGGCGCGTGGACATGCCCCGGGCGTTCGCGGCCTGCGAGCGGGTGCCCATGGGGCCCTCGGGGGTCTACCGAGAAAACTGTATCCACGGGGCCGGCTGGGCCGCGGGGGAGCGCTTCGGCGACGGCGGCCTGTCCCAGTGCCGCAACGCCGGTGAGCTCGAGGACTCCTGCCGCCTCGGCCTGGCCTTCCAGATCGAGCGCAGCCAGCCCGCCGCCGCCGCCGACATCTGCCGCTCGGTGAGCCGGCGGGACCTGCGCGAGCACTGCCTGGACTGGCTTTCCCGTTGACGCCGGCGGCCGCGCCTACAACGCGGTGCGGCTCTGGGCGACGATGGTGAGCCGCTGGACGCCGGCTTCTCGGGCAGAGAAGAGCACCTTGCGCACCAGCTCGTAGGGGATGTCGCCGTCGACCCTGACGTTCACGGCCCGACCACCCTGGCCCTGCAGCCGGGCGTAGAGCTCCTCGATGAGGAGGTCCTCGTGTTCGAGGTAGTAGTCGGAGGATGCGGTGCGCAGCCCGCTGACGTAGATGGCGGCGCCGGTCACGTCGATGTCGATCGCGGGCCCCACCGGGGTATCCGACGCGGACAGCGCCAAGGCGAAGTCGGGATCGTCGGGGCGCACCGGCGCGTCGACGCTGTAGGTCTTGAGCAGCACCACCAGCAGGATGGTGATCACATCCACCAAGGGTGCGAGGGGCGTGGCGAAGGCCCGGCGTGATCGCCTGGCGACCAGCCGCCTCATGGCGCGGGCTCCGCGCTGGGCGTCGGCGAGGGCTGGGACAGCTCGGCGCCGCCCAAGACCACTTCGGGGAACAGCGGCAGGCCTCGGTGGCTGCCGACGGCGTCCACCAACGCGACGACCCGGGAGGTCGGTGTGTCATCGTCGGGGACCACCAGGACGCGATGGTGTTCCGGATCCAGAGCTTGGACCCGAAGTAGAGCATCTTGAAGCCCGGTGAGGTCCATGGCGCCCTGGACGGGGGGGAGGGCCGTCTCGCTCCAGGTGACGTCGCCCTGGGATGCCGTGACGTCGCGGGTGCGCAGCGCTGAGCGTAGGCGCAGCGCGTGGCCCTGGAGGTGGACCTCCACCGCCTCGACCGTGCCGGGGGGGAGGGGGGCCAGCTCGCCGGTGGAGCCTGCCAGGGCGAGGTCGATGCCCGTGAGCTTCTGGATCGAGGTGGTGAGCAGCAGGAAGGGCAGCAGCATGAACAGCAGCCCCACCACCGACAGCAGGCCCGGCCTTAGATCCGGAGCAGACCTCGGGCGCGGGGGGCGCAGTCGGCGGAGCTGGCTCACGCGGTTTTGCCCCTGAGCCTGACCACCATGCGGCCGGCGGTGGCCTCGATGCCAGCCATGGTGGCCCGGGCCCG
>Ga0307987_1001293_pt1 | contig 13807 bp, 11 predicted proteins | sample EllFjometagen181_FD_203157 | JGI IMG/M metagenome (GOLD analysis project Ga0307987, IMG submission 203157) | Marine microbial communities from Ellis Fjord, Antarctic Ocean - #181 | ecosystem: Environmental > Aquatic > Marine > Unclassified | place: Southern Ocean | collected 2014-10-08
TATAATGGATCAAATCCCAATATGAACTAAACACTCAATTATAGCCTCTACCTGTTCAAATACAGGCCAAAAGAAATTTTGTCAAGCAACTTGTTTCTTTTTGAAGAAACAAAATCCAGGAATAAGAAACAAAATTCAGGAATAGTGATATGAAGGAGGCCCATTCCCATTTCGATGAAAATCTTAGAGATCTTAAGACCCCCTCCCTCTACAACAATTGGGACAGATACCGTCAATGGGTAATGGATGTGAACTGGGTGATCAGTGTCAGTTGTGCCCCCCGTTTTTCGCCTCCACCCATGCCATGTTTGTTCCATCATATCCAGGGAAAGACACCGATCTTCCTGGGGAGCCTCCGGCCAACCATGCCATGTTTGTTTCATCATAACCCTTTTGTATGATGCAAAAAAGTTGTAATTGGTCGTGAATTCATGTAAACAATATCCTTTTGGCATCACAATGGAAAACAATGACCCCAAAGGTGGTGGATATGCATGGGGCTCACAGAAAAAAGGATATCACGTGTTACTGGACGTTCGTTCATTAAGCTGCACCATCGGGCAAAAAACAATTTTTAAGCCCACTTCCTTTCAGGTGAATCAGGGGGGATTGGTGAGCATAGAGGGGGGATCCGGCAGGGGAAAATCCTCCCTCCTGTTTGGCATTCGGGGAATCAGCCATGAAGAAAAACAGTACACCGGGGAAATCTTTTTCCAGGGAGCCCCCCTGGATGCCGTGGCCCGGCAATGCATGGGGCTTATTTTGCAAAATCCCCACTCCCAGATGGTATCCACCCTGGTGCGTGAAGAGTTGATGTTTGGCCTGGAGGACAGTGAAACCCCTGATATCCAGGAACGTTTTTCCAGGGAGGTGTCCCTGCTGGGTCTGGAGTCTTTGCTGGATCAGCCCATCAGATCTCTTTCTTCCGGCCAGAAACATCTGGTTGCCATTGGTGCTGCCGGGATGATGCACCCTGAACTGCTGTTGATGGATGAACCTTTTCTCTATCTGGATCCTGAAAATATCCGTAAAACCCTTGATTACATCAGGCATCTCAGGGAGCAGGGGGTGGGGGTGGTGCTTACGTCCCATCCGGGCATTATTCCTCCCGGGGAGGTAGAACAGGTTGTTGTGCTTGAGTCATTTGCAAAAAGAGTGTTCTCCTTTCCTGAAATGACGCTTCTTGACTCTCCATCGGTATCCACTGAAAAACGGCTGGTTCTTGACCGCGTGGGATATGGATATGACGGGAAAACGCTGCTGGCAGCCAATATTTCCCTGGATCTTACCAGTGGAAAGGAATTCTGGATTGAAGGGCGTAACGGCTCCGGCAAAACCACCCTGCTTAAGATTCTGTCCGGGGCCCGGGACCCCGAGTTGGGCCAGGTGCTGGAAAAAGGGGGTAAGGGGCCCTGCCGGGTGATGACCCTGACCCAAAACCCTGATAGACATTTTTTTGAACCCACCGTTCAACGGGAGATGGCCGCTGCGGTAATGGGTAAACAGCGGGACCTTGAAAAACTCAAGGCTGCAACCCATGAAATTAAAATCCTTCTGACCTGTGTGGGGCTGGCGGAAAAAGCACAGCTTTCTCCATTTAAGCTCTCCTTTGGTGAAAAAATTCATCTGGCCGCAGCCCAGGCAGTTCTGCTACGTCCAGACTTTATCTTTGTGGATGATATTCTGGGGTTTCTGGATGGGCAGGAACGGGAGCATTTGCTTTGTTTTTTACGCAGGGCTATGGCCCGGATTCATTGTGGCTTGGTGTTCACCAGCAGTCGCGGCAGATATGTTAGTGGGCCGGAATCCATGGTGATCCGACTGGGGGATTATTTTCCTACCCCAGGAGAAAATTATTCACTCAATGAATGTGATAACCGTTCTGACTCCCTGGAAAGGGATGGGAAAAAAAAGATACGAAAGAAGGGTCTTTTAAAACGCATGTTTCGGGCATTCAAGGCCCCGGCCTATGATTATGTGTCCGGGGACTCTGTCTTGCACAAGGCCTCTCCCCTGATGAAAATGACAATAAACATGGCCATCTGGTTTCTCATTTACGCCCTTGGACCCGGGGGGTATCCTTCCTTGGCAGCCCTCTTGTTTCTGTATTATCTGCTGTCCGGCATGGGGGTGGGTCGTTTTTTTGCTGACAGTCGGTTCTTTGTGATTCAAAGTCTTCTTTTTGGCGTATTCATGCCGATATTTCGATGGGATATTCTTGCCGTTGGAGAAGGTGTTCTGGCCGGAATTCGGGTGTGGCTATTTTTTATCCCTGTCATGGTCATGATGCGAACCACCACCGTGGGGGAATGGATGTCTCTTTTTTCCCGGTTTCTATCCCGGAATAAAAAACTGGCCATGGGCATTGCCTTTGGGCTGCTTCCCTGTATCACCGCCGATGCCAGGGAAATCATTCACATCCAGGGGCAGAAGGGACTGGTGCCTGACAAAAGGGATTTGTTCCATCCTAAACAACTGTTTGTGGGACTCAAGGCTGTGTTTATTCCTCTTTTGATTTTTATGGAAGATATCTCAACTCTGGCAGGATTATCAGTGAAACTCAAAGGACTGGAAGAGTAATGCAACAAAAAGAAACACCCATTGAAAGAAGTACTTCAAACAAGCCCTCGGAAACTGAAAGAAATGAGTTTAAAGATGTCCCCCCGGATGAAAACGCCACACATCCTCATCCTCCCAGTGAAAACCAGCCGCTTTATCTAAGTGAGACCCACACAGAGAATCAAAAATCGCGGTTGACGATTTCTGAAACCATTTTATTGACGGTGTTTGCTCTGGTGTCGGTGGCAGTGAAACAGATGCTGCGACTGGATCTCAATCTTCCCGGACACTCCTATGTGGTCTATCTTTTTTTTCTGGTGTTTGGACCGTGTTATGTGAACAAAAAAGGGGCTGCGGCTTACATGGGCATTGTGGCAGGAATTTTTGCGGTAATCAGTGGCTCACGCAAAGGGATGCTGGATATCCTGCGGTTCTGTATGCCTGGTTTCTTCCTGGAATTCACCCGGTATCTGCCCACCCTGGGACACCCCCTGGTCAACCGGGTGGTGGAGGGAGTGCTGGCGGCCCTGATCATGCATGGGGTTAAATCAGTGCTCAATCTCGTCACAGGAAAACCCCTGGAGGTGGTGTTGATAAAGTTTTACCCCGGTCTTATTACCTATCCCCTCATTGGGTGTGCCTGTGGGGTGTGCGCCTATTTCATGTATGGTGCGGTGCGGGAATACAAAGGCAGGTAATAGGCTGTGGCATTCGTTGAGTTGGAATCCGTAGGGGCTCTGTGTTGTTATCAAGCCAATTCTTCCAGGTTGATTCTGTGAGAGTGGTGCGACCGAACGGAGTCAAACCCTGACCCCGTTCGATAATGCTTAATTTGTCCTGTATTTTTACGGCCAAAGCTGTTTGATGCGGTCTTTGGACAGGGTGACCCAAGCCGGTGAACCGGATGAATCCTGTATTGCCTCCACCGGAAGAACCTGACGCCCTCCCTGGTAAATAATTTTCACCTTGTCATCCCCAAGCAAAACACTTTGCTCCATATCCAGTGGCTCACCATTAAGGGGTTTTACCACATCCACAAAGGAATGCTTGCACAGGGCTTTCACCCCGATACTGGAACCACATCTATCAAAATGATACCATCCCCGAAATCGCCCGTCGTTGCCCCCCAGTCTTAAACCAATCCCTGCCAGGGCACCGATGATGCCATCGCCGGTGCCCCCATGCTCGGACAGATGAATCCCCAGATTTGCAGCCAGTTCATAGGCCATGGGTTTATTTAACACCGTGTTTTTGGCTTTGTTTCCATAGGTCATGAGGCGTTGTTTGTCCAGCTCATCGTTATCCACGGCAACGCATAAACCTGCATCGGAACCCGGTGCACTTTCCACCTCAAGTCCCTTTTGCATGAAATCAATGAGGGGGTTCAGGGTCTTTTTGTCAATAGTGGCCTTAAAACACATGGAACTGTTGTGGGAGGTGTAGGGAATGTCCTCGTGCACAAACAGTTGATGGCGGCTGATGGAGGTGCAAGCCCCCCATCCTTTTTTTTCAATGGCTTCGGCAAACAATTGGGACAGCTGGCCTGTGCCCCTGCTTTCAAGGTTATCGGTATCATCAATGCACACAAGGATTTTCATTCTTCACCATTTTTTATTTTTGTATTTGTTTCTATAAAAGGGTGTTGAAGTAATTGCTATTTTAGATAATAAAATCAAGTACTTATATGGAAGTTGCTCATTTGGTGCTCTTGAGCGTAACTCCTTGAAATGATTAACGTTTTTAAAATACTTTTCAACACCCTTTATAAGCTCGGCCGTAAAACCCATGCCTTTAGGCTTGGGATATAAGGCCGAAATTATTCAAGCCCAGCCCTTTAGGGTTGGGTTATGACAAGGGTTGATCATTGAGTTTTAAGAACTGTATCAGGTTTTGCTTCCTAAAACCGAAGAACGGCCCCCACATAAAAAGTGCGTCCCTGGGAGGGATATCCATAACTCTGCTCATACTCTTCATCCAGTAGATTTGCAGCCCTCACATAAATTTCCAGGGCCTCTTGGAACAACCTCTGGGAGAGCTTGCAGTCAATAATTTGGAAATCGTCCAGTTCAGCTTTTTCCAGGGGAGAATCTTTACTGTAATAATATTGATCTGCCACATGGAGAAAAGAGGCCTGGGCCGTGAGACCAAAGGGAAACAGATAGCGTCCTTCCAATGAAAGTTTTTGTTCAGGTCTATTCTGGAGTTCATCTTTTTCCGTGTTGTCGGATTTGTCCTTGGAAGTCATAAACGCTGCGGTACCGGTCAGGGTCAGGTTCTCAACAAAGGTGTTGATCACTTCAAATTCAACCCCTTTGAACCGGTACTCTTCATAATTTTGATAAATCTCATCCACATCATCCTTTTCAATAAAATCTTCGGCATCTTTGATATAACCCGTGACGGATACAGTTGTGGCTGCGGGTAGCTCCTGGGAAACGCCCAACTCCCAGCTGTATATGGTTTCTGCATCGAGATCGGGATTTTTTGAACCCTGGGAATAAAGTTGCTTGGTGGAGGGGAACTTGATACTCCGGCTCCAGGAGCCCTTCACTATAGTGCTGTCGGTGACATCGTAGCTTACACCGGCCAGGCAGGAAAAAGCATCCTCATCATCGCCCCCGTCCTTGTCCATGGTATGGAATCCATATCCCAGAACCGCTTTGAAGCGATCTGTGATCTGTGTGCTGTACTCCAGGGCAAGGGTGGTAAAATCAAGGTCAGTATCAATGTCAAAGGTTTCTTTATTTCCCTTAGTATCGATATTGTATCCATTGGAATCCCAGGAGTCCTTTTCATAAAGAGCCGCAAGGGTCACGCGGTCTGATGCCCGGGGAAGCCATGAAAGCTGGAGATTTACCCCATTGACGTTGCTAGTGGCATCCTCGTCAAACCCCCCTTTTTTGGATATTGTGGAATATGTGTCATCGTCATACCTTTTGGTGGTGGTATCTCCCTGGCTGGCAAACACCCATCCACGCAATTGCAGGGGCGCCTGGAAGGTATAATCAAAGGCTGCTTGAACTGATTTGTTTTCAATCTCTTCGATACGGTCATATTTTACGCTGGAGGCAAAAATGTCTTTTTTATCATTTATGGTGGACGGTGGCACACCGTTTTCACCCTCCTGATAATTAAAGGTAACAGCCAGATTCAGGGCATCTGTGGCCGCATAATTGAGTCCTACAAAGGCTGTTTGCCGTTCAAAATCACTGTTTTCCCGGGTGTCACCCTCCTGCATGGATGTATTATCAAAATCCTTGGATATTTTCACTGCATCCATGCTGGTGTTCCCCAGGCTGACCACACCGTCTGCCTTGTCTGTACCTCCGGTGAGGGTGGCATTGGTGGAGTAATATCCCTCAGGGCCAAATTCGTTAAGGAAGGTGGCATGGACATTTTTATCACCGGTTTTGGTGATGATGTTGATAATTCCTGCGCTGCCATTGGGTCCGTAAAGGACCGATCCCCCCCCGGTGGTCACCTTGATGCGGGCGATGTTGTCTACGGGTATGGTGGTGGGGTCAAATTGTCCGTCATAGGTGTCTTTGATGGGAATACCGTTGAGCAATAACAAAACATGACGGGTTCGAAGTCCCCGGATGTCAATTCTGGGAACATTGGCGGCGGCTTGGCGGACATAAACGCCGGGGATGAGCTTCAGGGCTTCATTAAGGGATCTGACGCCCCTTTGCTCAATGTCCAGGGCCGTGATGGTGTGTACCGTGGCCACGGATTCTGCGGAGTTCACCTGGTCGGTGACCACCACCTCACCCAAATTATAAAAGGGTGTCTCCTCCTGGGCAAAAGCCGATGAAATAAGACTACATAAGAGGATTGCCAAACAAAGGGGTAATCGTTTTCTCATAAAGTGCTCCTGGACTTATTAATGCAAGGGTGCATCGGTTTTAATGGTTATTTACTGGTGACGGGTGGTGTGGATTACCAGTAATAAGGGCTAAAAATTTAAATATCCTACCAATATCAACAGGTATTACCTGTTTACACACTACTTTTTTACAAAATGGCTAAAATAAGGGTGTGTAGTTCCCAAGGGGGTTAAAAGTGCTTTGCAATATTCAGGCAGTTTTTTTACTGGTATTTGGTCCTGCGGTCAACCTTAATTGTTATTATGGGTAGCTTTTGGGTGTTTGTCGGCACTCGTTCGGTTGATACGAATATAAATGCGAATTACTATAAATTACCACTGAGTATATTAAAATTACAATGATTATGGGTTTGGATGCCGATTGCATAATATTTTTGAATTTCATTTAATCGTTTTGGTCCCCCTGACATTTTCAACACTGACCAGGGAAGTCAATTTACAAGTGACGCTTTTACTGGTACCCTTAAAACACATGAAATAAAAACCAGTATGTTTGAGGGCATATGAAGGATGCCACATTTTTTAACAAAAAGAGACACCATGACACAATCAGAAAGAACCTTAGATATAATGAAAGAGGTGATCAACGTGGGTTTGGGTGAGGCGGCCGATGCCCTCTCCAGTCTGGTCAACACCCGGGTCATGATCAAGGTGCCGGACATGCACATCATGGATATTGATGAGGTGCTGCCCTATATCCGCAAGGAAATGTCCTCCCTGGGGGTGTACATTGCCCAGGATTTCAAGGGGGGGATCAACGGAAAGACCATTCTGTGTTACTCTCGGGAATGTGGTGTTTCCCTGCTGAACACCATTTACGGAGACACCATGCAGGTGACCACCATCACCGAAAGCGGCATCTCCACCCTCAATGAGATTGGTAACATCATCATGGTCTCCTACATGTCCGCCATCAGCAATTTCATTGATGATAGAATCCGATTTGAACTGCCGGAAGTGACCCAGGAAATATCGGAAACCTACTTTGAAAACCTGCTGGCGGATCTCAAGGTCTTTGATAAAGCCATTGTGGTGAAAAACAGGATGTCCATTAAAGAAGAGAATGTGGAGGGCTACCTGTTTGTCATGCTTAGTTTCAAGGATTTCACCACCGTTGTGGAGACCCTCAAAACTCGGATGATGGGGTAATGGTAAAAGAGGAGACAGTGGTTTTATGAAAGAAATTATCAACCATATATTTACCCAGCACCTTTCCCTTGGGGTGGTGTACGTGGACACCTCCTGCCGGATCACCTTTTTCAATAAATGGCTGGAAAAACATACGGGATGTAAAGAGAATAATGTGGCGGGACAATCCATTTTTAAATTGTTTCCTGAAATCCGCCAACGTAATAAAGATCGCTATCTTACAGAATGTATAGAAAAAAACCGCAGCGTCATCCTTTCTCCCCTGGTGCACCACCATTTCATAGATCTGACCCTTATCAAAGGCGAACGCCGGGTTCAGATGATCCAGGAAACAAAGGTGTTTCCCCTGTGGGAAGCAGAGGAACTCCTGGGGGCCATTATCATTATCCGGGATTTCACCGAGCAGATTGAGCATGAGACCGGTCTGCTGGAAAAAACCCGGGCTTTTAATGCCCTTCGCAACATCAATCGCATGATGGTTCGGGTGGATACCCGGGAAGCGGTTTTTTCCCAGTCTGTGCAAATTCTTGCCCGGGATATGGGGCTTTCCCTGGTGTGGTTTACCCATATTCAGGATGGTTTTGATGATATGGTCATGGGGGCTTACGACGGCATAGAGCGGGAGCGATTTAAATCGTTTTTATCCCACCACAGTGATGACCCCCGATCTTTGTTGAGTGCTTTGGAGCTGACCTGCCAGGCTGTGAAAACCGGTACCCTACAGGTGACCTATCGCAGGGACCATCCCTCGGAGATGGGTCAGTGGTGGGATTTGTTCCATGCTTGCAGTTGTCATGTGGCCGTTGCCGTTCCCCTTTGCGTTGAAGGACGGATTACAGCCGTGCTTCATATCCACATCCGGGAACAACGACCACTCCCCCGGGACATCCTGGCATTGTTCCAGGAGCTGGGTGATGACATTGCCCTGACCTTGAAAAATTTCCATGATGTGGAGTTGCGTCATGAAGCGGAGTTGAAAACCCATGCCGAAAAAGAGCGACTGCTTGTTACCCTCAAAGGCATCGGTGATGCCGTACTGGTGTGTGATGCTCATGCTAAAGTGATTTTGATGAATCCCGTGGCTGAAACCCTCACCGGGTGGAAGGAAAAGGATGCCGTGGGAAAACCGGCCGCAACGGTGTTTTCCATTGTCAACGAAACCTCCCGGAAACCCTGTTCCAATCCCGTTGATCAGGTGATGGCCACCGGCAAGATCATCGGCCTTTCCAACCGCACCCTGCTGATTTCCAAAAGCGGTTGTGAATATCCCATTGCTGACAGTGCGGCCCCCATTCGAAACGGCGGTGGGATCATGGGGGTGGTGCTTATTTTCAGGGACGTGATAGAACGCAGAACCGCAGAAAAAGCCTTGAGAATTTCCGAAAAACGGTTCCGGGACATCACCATGACCATGGGGGATCTGGTGTGGGAATTTGATAAAGACGGTCTTTTTACCTACATAGGCAGTTCCGTGGAGCATGTGCTGGGGTATGACCGTCGGGAATTACTGGGTCGACCCTTTTGGGAGTTCACCTCCTGGGAACATACCGATGAGGATCGAGAAATGGATCTTCAGACTGCTTTTTTGAAATATCAGGGGGGAAAACGTCCTTTTTCCAATATGGAAACCCGGTTCCAGGACAAAGTCGGCCAGTGGCGCTTGCTGTTGACCAACGGTATTCCGGTTCTGGATGAGTCCGAAACCTTGCTGGGATACCGGGGGGTTACCCGGGACATCACTGAACAACGGGTACTCCAAAATGAAAAGGAAGCGGCTGAATATCATCTCCACCAGTCCCAGCGCATGGAATCCATCGGCACCCTGGCCGGGGGGATTGCCCACGATTTCAATAACATTTTGTCAGCCATCATGGGGTACACCGAGCTGTCTCTGGATGATGCACCCAAAGGGTCCATGCTCCACAACAGTCTCACAGATGTGATCACGGCGGGATACCGGGCCCGGGATCTGGTCAAGCAGATCCTCACCTTTGCCCGGAAAAGCGATGAGACCCAAAAACCACTACAGCCCGGTGTGATTGCAAAAGAGGTGCTCAAGTTCATTCGTTCCTCCATTCCCACCACCATAGACATTTGCCAGGATATTCAAAGTGAGGCCCTGATCATGGGCAGCGACACCCAGGTGCACCAAGTGCTCATGAATCTTTGCACCAACTCGGCCCAGGCCATGGAAGCCAACGGAGGGGTGCTGGAAATGAGGGTGAGTGACGTGGTGCTGGATGAGGAGACGGCACTGCCGTGCGAGGGCCTTTCCCCGGGACTCTGTGTAAAGATAACGGTGTCCGACACCGGTAAGGGAATTTCTCCGGATATTATAGATTCTATTTTTGAACCCTATTTCACCACCCGGGGCAGGGGTAAAGGCAGTGGGACAGGCATGGGACTTGCCCTGGTCCACGGCATCGTTAAAAGTTGTGGGGGTCATGTGGCCGTTAAAAGTACCCCGGGGCAGGGGACCGTATTTACCATTCACCTGCCAGTGATAAAAAAACAGAAATTGACCGCATTACCGCAAGATATGGAACTTTTGCCCATGGGCAAAGAACGGGTGCTGTATGTGGATGATGAAGTCCCTATCATTAAAATAGGGGAGCGTCATCTCACGCGACTGGGATACAAGGTGACCACCTCCATCAGCAGCATTGATGCCCTGGTGATATTCCGGGCCGCCCCCCATGACTTTGATTTGGTCATCACAGACATGACCATGCCTGGCATGACCGGTGACACCATGGCCCTGGAGATGATGAAAATCCGTCCGGAACTGCCCGTTATTCTCTGCACCGGTTACAGCAGCCAGATCAATCGGGAAAAAGCCATTAAGTGCGGTATTCAGGGATTTGTTAACAAGCCCCTTGTGCGAAAAGAACTTGCTGAAATTGTTCGCTGTGTGCTGGGCGGGGATGACTGCATTGACAAGGAAAACCCATGAGTTGTCGGTTTTAACTTAAAGTGTCTCTGTGGTGTTATAGATCTATGCAGATGAATCGATACTATTTCTGACTGGCAACATGTTGAAAATATTAGCGTTATTCTCATAAAAGAGAATCAACTCATCTGCATACACCTATAGGGCGCATTCCCATTTTCCCGGCACCGCCTATAGCTTATCTCCTTCAACCGGGCCAACTCCTTTGGCCGGCGTTAAAACCAACTCCACATCTTGCAACACTAAATATGGCATATTTTTTGCATGTTATTACTGTTTTGATTTTTGAAATTTATTTTTCAAAGAACTGAATTTATCATTTTGATTTGCAATTTGCGTTGCAGGGTTAGTTAACTACCCCCCCAACTCCTATCTGGAGGTAGAGTCCGAATGTCAAATGAATTATGACGGCAGTGTGAGTATGGTAATAAAACTATACTAATATGTATTTATTTTCATGGAATGCATTCCATACTTTCCATCAAAACAGAGAAAGTGGATGAAGGCCAAATAAAAAACTAAAATTAACTGGCCAGAATCATAAAAGCATAGGCTTTTAAAAATATAGTTTCTGTAAAACAATCCAGGGAAAAGGCTTGTGACAATGTATCTACTCTATTGTATTTTTTTCCCGGAAAAATGGAAAAAAACAAATGAATAACGATTGCACAGCAGCGACAAGTCCCCCTTTACAGTTTAAGCAAACAATACATTTTGGAGCATTTGTGAATTATGGAAACTTTTGAATCTGAAACTGGACTTTCCTCAGAAGTTCAGCGTCATAAAAAATTATATACCATGCTTTTGGAAGCCATCCCCAGTTCTGTGTTGATGCTGGATCGTGACGTGAAAGTCATCTCAGCCAACCACAACTTCCTTAAAAAAAGCCGTAGAACCCGTGAAAACACCATCGGTTTTCCCTTGGTTGACATTTTTCCGACCATTATCCTGAACACCATGAATATTCCGCAACAGATTCGCGGAGTCTTTAAAAGCGGTAATGCCACTGGGGGAAATCGAATGTCTTATCGTTCATCTGGACTTCCCATGAATATTTACTATTATAGAATTTTTCCATTCACCTGGAAGGGAGTGGTGGAGAACGTCATGTTGCTCATGGATGACGTGACAGAGCAGATTCGACTCAGTGAAGAGGTTCGGAGGGTTGAAAGACATTTGGCCAGCATCATTGACAGTGTCAATGATATTATTATCTCCACAGATACCAGAGGAAGAATTCTTTCCTGGAATCCGGCAGTGGAAAAAATTTCAGGCTATACATTTGCGGATGTGAAAGGGCGCCCGTTTATTGAATACCTTCCCACTGAAAAACAAAAGGACATTCACGAAGTTTTTACCCAGATGAGAAACGGTAGGAATTCCCGGCAGGAAGAGTGGGAACTGATTACAAAGGATGGAACGGCCATCCGTGTCTCCTGGATTTTTTCCCCCATGAAGGATGAACACTCCACTACTGCTGCCATTGTGGGGGTGGGTCGGGATTTGACCGAACGGTTGAAACTGGAAGCAGAATTATTAAAATCGCAAAAATTTGCCGCATTGGGGGTGATGGCCGGAGGCATTGCCCACGAAATTAGGAATCCCCTCGCCATCTGCTCTTCCGCAGCACAATTTTTGCAAAATGATGATATCGATACAGAATTTCGAAAAGAATGTGGCGAAAAAATTTACACCGGTATCCAGAGGGCCTCCATTATCATCGAAAATCTGTTGCGCTTTGCCCGCCCATCGACCAATTCACACATGGAGAAGATTTGTCTCAATGCGCTTGTGGAGGAAACCATTCCACTGATTCATAATCAGGCTAAAATTCAGCAAATTAAAATAAAAATCGACATGTACAGGCAGAACATCTTTATCTTAGCCAATTCCAGTATGCTGCAACAGGTGTTAATCAACCTGCTCTTAAATGCCATCCAATCCATGCCTGATGGGGGTACGATTGAGCTTTCCATTACCCGATCAGCCGGAGATGTTCTGATCCGGATCATGGACACCGGTACCGGCATTTTACAACAGGATATCGATAAAATATTTGATCCTTTCTACACAACTTCTCCTGTGGGTCGGGGAACCGGTCTGGGACTTTCCATCTCCTATACCATTGTCAAACAGCACAGGGGAACCATTGAAGTAGAAAGTAACAAAGACATAGGCTGTATATTTACCGTACGATTAACTCTGTTGTAATCATCCAACTGGGGGTAGTTCATCGACACCCTATCAACCTTTTTATATGGAAAATAATACCGCCATGAAAGATCACAAAGATATTTATCTGATTGTGGACGATGAACCTGATATGTGCTGGGCATTCCAGAACCTTTTGGCACAAAATAAGATTTTATCCCAGAACGCTTTAAATGGCCAGGATGCCCTTCGACTGATCCAGAAAGTAGATTTTAAAGCTGTTTTTGTGGATGCAAAACTACCTGATATTGAGGGGCTGGATCTGGCAAAGAAGATTCGGGCAATAGCCCCGAACCTCAGGCTTATAATGGTTTCCGGATATTTCTACAGAGATGACCCCGCAATCAGAAAAGCCCTTGAGGAGGGGCTGCTTTCAGATTTTGTCTCAAAACCATTTCGAAATCAGGAAATTTTGTCTGTCTTGAAGAGTGTTGAATAATCCCACAAGCATAGGTAAATATTCCGCCAGTACCCCATATTCACCTGTTTTGGCCGGGACTCACATAGCATTAGTATGCTACCAGTCCCAAATCGGCGAATATGGGGCACTGGCCAAACATTGGTACATTACCAACCCGAATATTTATAAAAAGCATAGTGGATCATTTTCCATTAATGTATGGAAACGTTTCCATGGATAACATTTCATATATCATCTCCAGCCCGAAAAACGTTGTCCTGTGTTTTTGTAACTGGCTGAATTGTTAGAAAAAAATATTTTTTATTTTTTCATAGCTACTTGGCACGTAACTTGAATACTTAATATGACAAGTTTAAGCAGAAAGACATAAGGCCTTCAGTTTTTTTAACACAATTAACAAGGAGATTTATCATGGCAAAAGTTCAAAAATCTACTGACTCTTCAAGCTTGGCAGAAGTTATTGATCGTATTCTCGACAAAGGTATTGTTATTGACGCATGGGTAAAGATTTCCCTTGTTGGAATCGAACTGATTTCCATCGAAGCAAGAGTTGTTATTGCCTCTGTTGAGACATACCTGAAATACGCTGAAGCCATTGGCCTCACAGCTGCAGCCGCTGCACCTGCATGAT
>Ga0307987_1001294_pt1 | contig 13805 bp, 10 predicted proteins | sample EllFjometagen181_FD_203157 | JGI IMG/M metagenome (GOLD analysis project Ga0307987, IMG submission 203157) | Marine microbial communities from Ellis Fjord, Antarctic Ocean - #181 | ecosystem: Environmental > Aquatic > Marine > Unclassified | place: Southern Ocean | collected 2014-10-08
CTCTTGGTTTTGATTAGTAGTGTAACCAATTCTAAGAGAGCACGTTATGGCCGCTTTTCAAGGCTTTCCATGCTTTATTCTTGGGCGCGCGCGCAGGACGCGCGAGGGTTTTCGCGCTAGGTCTAGCCGGGGCCATCTTTGATGGTCCCTGCGAGGTGCATCTGCGGGGAGCGACAGATGCCATTGCCGTAGAGAGCAAGGGGAGAGGAAGCAGATGGATGGACCACAAGACTGACTGCGGAGAGGGAGAGGAGCGCGGGAACGGGATCTCCGCGACCCTGTATGGACCATGTATGAGTCAAGGTTGTAGAGGCATATGCCTCTCGCATAGGGAGCCAATGGATGGCCGACGCAACAACTAGTTTCGACGCACTGGAGAAGCTCGTCATGGATGCGAGCAGGAACGCACCAGCATCGAGCCGGGCGGAACTGAAGGCACTGTTTCCCTTCATCGGCGTCCTGCGCAAGAGTTTCTCGGAGGTCAACCGCCTGAAGGATTCCGTCATGGAGCTTCAGGAGCAGCTGGAGAAGCTCATCGGGCCACCACTCCAATACGGTGTGTTTCTCGGGACACGCCCTCAGGAGGCCGAACGGGAATCAGAAGACGAGGCCGGGTCCACGCAGTGGAGCCTCCTCGACAAGATTGTCGCTGCGGCCTCGCACGATTCTCAGTTACCTGAGGACCGGGAGAGGCTGGATCGCTTGCGGGAAGACGTCCAGGGATTGCGCGACACCGCCCAGACAAGGCGCGATCTGATCGTGGGCTTCCAGGGCCACCGTTACGAGGTCAACTTGACGGCTTCCGAGATTCCCCTGGGCCAGCTCAAGCAAGGACAGGAAGTGGTTCTCAACAAGACGATGAACGTTGTGGCAGTGCGTGACCACTACGTGCGCGGCGAAACGGCGGAGGTCGCCAACGTCATCAGTGCTGCGGGCACGGCCCGCGTGATTGCCGTTCCCGAGCAAGGCGAGGAGGTGGAGGTGCAATGGGCGGGCGGGGACAAGAGCGCCAAGTTCATCGTGGCATGCACGGGGGAGTTGCGGAAGACATTGCGTCGCGGAGACATTGTCCAGGTCGATGACGAGCAGGCGAGAGTGACGGCAAGGGTCAAGCCGCGGCTGCACGTCCGCTCTGGCGGGAGTGATGGGATCGTCGTCGAGATCAGCGACCGACTCTTCGAACAGGGCGTGGACATCGGGGACATTGTACGAGTCGATACCCACCTGCAATTCGCGTTCGAGAAACTTCCGAGCTACGAAACCGGCGGCCTGGCGCTGGAGGACGTACCAGATGTGACATTCGCGGATATCGGGGGCTTGGACGCGCAGATCGAGGAGATACGTGACGCGATCGAGTTGCCGTACCTGCATCGCAAGCTGTTCGAGGAGTACCAGCTTGGCCGGACCAAAGGCATCATGCTGTTCGGACCTCCGGGCTGCGGGAAGACCATGATCGCGAAGGCTGTCGCCAACAGCCTCACACAGAGCATCCGGAATCACCTCGAACAACTGGAGGGCTGGCTGTCTGTGTTCCTGCGACTGCGTCGGAACGCGAAGGACAAAGAGGCACTGGCCCAGTACGAGGAGTTTGTCAAGAATCGCCGGGGCGCCTCAGAACTGGGTGGGGACACGCAGACGGGGGCCGTCGTCGAGCCGCTGGAGTGGTTGGGTGCTGAACTGCGGGCGGCCGACATTCCCCCCGAGACAGCAGAGGAGTCACTGCGCCGCGTGCAGAACACCCTCCGTCAGGAAGGCGGCATCCGCAGCTTCTTTCTCAACGTCAAGGGACCTGAACTGCTCAGCAAATGGGTGGGCGAATCGGAGCATCGCATCCGGAAGATATTCGAGGAGGCCAAGCGCAGTGCGACATTCCACACTCCCGTCATCATCTTCTTCGATGAGATGGAGTCGCTCTTCCGGGCCCGTGGGTCGGGTCGGTCGTCGGACGTGGAAACGACCATCGTGCCTCAGTTCCTGGCCGAGATGGACGGTGTCGAAGCATCCGAGAATGTGGTGATTATCGGGGCCAGCAACCGCCATGACATGATCGATCCAGCAGTGATGCGCCCCGGGCGCCTGGACGTCAAGGTCAAAGTGGACAGACCGGGGCGCGAAGCATCCATGGCAATCCTGGCGCTTCACCTGACCCCTGACCTGCCGCTCCGCTGGGACGGGCAGGAGGGATGTCCTGCCGACTCGCCCCAGGCATTGACATTCAAGGAACACGTCGTGGCTCGGACAATCGACCGTTGCGCACACGACCTGGCACCGTCCTGCGTCAAGGACCTTCTTTCGGCGATCCCGCCACGGCAGGATATTCGCCTGGCCATGGGCAGCGGCTGCCTCTCTTCCTGGGATCAGGAGGAGGACGTCCAGAAAGTCTTGACTGAAGTCGCTTCGCGTGAAGCGTTGGCAGAAGCGATGATTGCCGAAGCTGCAACCCTCCTGTTCAGCCCGGCAAGCAACCTGGAAGCAGTGACGAGCGACGGCAAACACCACACGCTGCCGTTGCGCCGGTTCATCAGCGGGGCGCTTCTTGCCAGCGTCGTCTCGCGGGCCAAGAAGGGCGCCGTCAAACGGCGCGCCGCCCGTGGCGCTGGGGAAGTAGGCATCTCCATGGCAGACTTCCAGACCGCGCTGCTGGAGGAATTCGAGGAGAGCGCCGAACAACTGGCAGTCAACGAACTCAGACGGGAACTCGCTCCGAAATCTCCGGGGCAGCCCGGGGAAAGTGTCCAGTTCGTCGAGGTCCACGTTGGCGCGGTGGAGAGCAATCCCTGGAATGTCGAGAAACCGCGACCGTATCGTTTCACCGAGATATTGGACAGCTGAGGACTGCACTGCAATGGCATTGGGGAATCAAGACGGATACCGAGTTTGCTGGCGTGTGACCACCGGCGAAGTGGTTCTCGCCGTTGCCATCGGCTCTGGGGGGGAATGGGTCGCAGGCGTCTCGGATGACGGATACCTTCATTGCTTCGGCCAAGACGGGCGTCAGCTCTGGCAAGCACCCATTGGTGGCGATTCCGGAGATGTTGCCTATGCAGAATCAGCCAAGGTTTTCATAGCCAGTTCAAGGGACAACGGAAGCTTGCTGTTTGTGGACTCCACGGGCACGCTTCTTGACACATGGAATCTGGGCAGTTCTGGTGTATGGGGAATAGCCTGTACCCCGGACGCGGAGACGATCGCGGTCGGACTCCGCAGTGGAGGCATCCGCTTCCTTGATGCGATGCGAAGGGAAGAGAAATGGCGTTTCGAGGAGGAGTCTTTCATCTGGCATGTGGGACTATGTCCCGATGCAAGACGAATCGTGGCCGCTTCACGCGGCAATTGCGCCATACTGCTTGATTGGGGCGGCCGACTTGTCTGGAAACTCGATGGATCGGAGGATTTCGTGGGAGTGGCGATTTCGGAGGATGGGCGCACTGTCGTGGCTGGGGATTGGGACTCGACGCTCCACTGCGTTGCAGACGACAGGTCACGGAAATGGCGATACACGACCGGTGGCAAGAGCTTCAAGGGCTTGGCGATGACACCTCGAGCGGACTATATCGTCGCGGCGGGCGAATCGGGCCCGGATGCAGAAGGAGCGGCCTATCTGTTCGACGGGACAGGGAATCTGATGTGGGAATGCCCCACCGCCGGGAACGCACATGACACTGCGATCACCCCCGATGGGCACTTTGTCGCCGCTGGATCGCAGACCGGTGAGATCCTTCTTCTCGAGAACCTTCTGCCGCCTGTAGGTGCGTCGGTCGCCAGGGAAGGGCCGTTTGCCGGTGCCATCGCCAGGAGCCACGTCATTCGTACAATTACCACGGGGAGGCCGAGATGAGCGTACCCAAAATCACTGGAATCGAGACTGAGTACGGTATCCTCATCTGTGGTGCGCGGGAATCGGACCCATTTTTCGCCTCGCGTCTCCTCCTGCAGCACTACAATCCCGCATGCCTGCCGACAGAGGCGGCGGAGCCGGCCATGCACCAGTCGGCCGCGCGTTGCGGAAATGCGGTGCCCCACCAGCCCTGGCTGGGAGGCGGCCCCGTGGCCGCTTCGGCCATCGGGAATGGCGACATTGCTGCCCGGGACGACGCGCTGGGGGGGGGCGCCACAGCTGACACTGCAACTGCATCTCCCTGGGACTTCATGCTGCCCAACGGTGCGCGGTTCTACATCGACCACGCCCACCCCGAGTTCTCCACGGCGGAGGCGGCGACACCACGCGGGGTCGTCGCAGCCGACAAGGCCGGCGAGCGGATTGTCGAAGCCTGCCGCCAACGAGCGAACGCCAGCGGCCTCCTGCCGCAGGGAACCGCGATCGCGATCTACAAAAACAACAGCGACCAGAAGGGAAACAGCTACGGATGCCATGAGAACTACCTCCTGGCCACGCCGACGTTCGAATCCCTGGTGAATCGGCAACTGCACCGAACTCTGGCCACTCTCGTCCCCTTCCTTGCCACCCGCACAATCCTCTGCGGGGCTGGCAAAGTGGGATCTGAGAACGGAGCGCAGCCAGCCGGCTTCCAACTCTCTCAACGCGCCGACTTCTTCGAGGCGATTCTGGGGCTCCAGACCACCTATCACCGTCCTCTGGTCAACACCCGGGATGAACCACACGCCGATCCAAGCCGATTCCGTCGGCTGCACGTGATTGCGGGTGACGCAAACATGGCAGAGTACTCGACGTTCCTGAAGGTCGGCACCACGCAACTGGTTCTCCTGATGATCGAGGATGGCCGCATCCCCTTCGACTTGACCTTGGCAAGCCCGCTGGATGCCGTGCGCACGGTCTCACGTGATCTCTCATTCTGCCAGAAAGTGCCGCTGGCCCACGGGAAGGCGATGTCAGCCCTGGAGATCCAGACCCAGTTCCTGGAAGCAGCGAAGGGGTACGTTGGCGAACTGGAGGACAAGGACGCCTACCTGGAAGTTGTCCGGATTTGGGAGGAAACGCTACAGGCCCTTCGCGAGGACTGGCGGGCCCTGGGGAGCAAACTGGACTGGGCGATCAAGCGGAACCTGATGGAACGCTACCTTCAGAACCAGGGAACCGACTGGGAGACGGTGAGACGCTGGCAGTGGCCGATTGAGATGGCCATGCACCTGGGCATCGAGCCCTGCGCGGCAGACTGGACGCCCACTCTTGAGACAATGGCGGGAACAGATCGCGAGAATGCAGAGTTGCTGGCCCAGTATGCCAAGGAGCAGAGGCTCAGCTGGAACGACTACGCGAAGCAGCGCGAAACCTACTTCTCGTTGAGGAAACTGGACCTTGAGTACCACGACATCCGGCACGGTTCGGCCGGCGCCGGCTGTGGGCTCTTCTACCGCCTCCAGGCGAAAGGGGCAGTGGACCGACTACTGACAGACGAGGAGATAGACCGTCTTCTCACTGCACCGCCGGAAGACACGCGGGCTTACCTTCGGGGCTACTGCATCCGGCGCTACGGCGACCAACTATGCGAGGCCGATTGGGAGCGGTTGACGTTCTACCTTCCGGAAACTCGGCAACAGAGCTCCCTGATCCTGCCCGATCCGGGAGCGGGTGGTCGCGAGCAGCTTGAGCCGCTGCTCGCAGATGACCCGGCGTTGCCCGTGCTGTTGGAAAGGCTCAACCGGTCGCAGTATGGATTTGCCACAGGGAACGACGCCATATGAGCAACCAAGAACGAATTCGGGAGCAGAACCCCGCCAGAAGGCAGGAGCAAGGGGAATCGACCCAGTTGCCGGGGGCAGAGCAGGACGCCGAGAGACTGGCCTCTGGCCTAAACGACACCAACGCCGCGCTGGACGACATCCTGGCGGACTACGTCTCCAATCAAGAACCAACGGCCGCCACCATCCACGGCGGGTCCCCGATCAAACACAGGCCCGAATTGCGGCACCGATCCAACGAGGAATTCGTGCGGGCGTTCCAGCAGGAAGGAGGCCAGTGACAATGCAGGAGCGGGTCTTCAGCCTCGAAACGGAATACGCGATCTCCTTCCGGCCTGAGCAAGGCGGGACGCCATGCGACGCGAGCGAGATCGTGGAGGCCCTGCGCAAGCCGTTGGTCAAGAAGTGTGGCATTGCGGGGAGTGCCTTCCTGCAGAACGGCGGCAAGTTCCATCACGACGTAGGGCATGCGGAGTGGTCGCTGCCTGAATGCCGCACTGCCCGTGAGGCGGTTCTCTACGACAAAGCAGCCGACCGCTGGCTTGCCGAACTGATTCCCGAAGCCGAGAAGGAGCTCAGTGGCAGTGGGAACGGCGGGAAGTTGCTGGTTATCAAGAACAATGTGGATGCAGGGGGACACACCTATGGTTGCCACGAGAACTACCTCACCGAATGCGAGACCCCCTGGCTCTCGCGCGAGGAGCAGCTTCGCCTCACGGTGCGCTATCTCATCCCCTTCCTGGTGACTCGCCAGATATTCTGTGGTGCCGGACGAGCCGGATGCGGGGCAAGGTTGGAGGAGGAATTCGGGTTCCAGATCATGCAGCGCGCCGATTTCATCGAAGAGGCCGTCTCGAAGAACACGACAGACGGGAGAGCGATTGTCAACATCGGGCGAGAGACGGAGCCCTTGGCCAGCGGGAATTGCCGCCGCCTTCATCTAATCCTCGGGGATGCCAACACGGCGAGTTGGGCAACCTGGCTCAAACTGGGAACGGTGGGGTTGCTTCTGCAGATGGTCGAAGAGCTCGGCTTCGGGGAGATTCCGCACCTCGCTGATCCGGTCGAGGCCCTGCGCCGGATTTCGCGCGACCCAACGTGCCGGACAACGGTTCGGCTGCGCAGTGGGGAGGAGGCATCCGCCCTAGACATCCAGCGCATCTACCTCAGCCAAGCCAAGGACTACGCAAAAAAGGCGAGCCATGCCAGCGCGGATGCGCCCGTGATACAGGCATGGGAGTCTACCCTCGACGCATTGGGGAATGATCCGGCCACGCTGTTCGGGAAAGTGGACTGGGTGACCAAGAAGTGTCTGATGGACCGTTACCTGGAGAAGAGGGGCCTGCCCTGGGGCGAGGGAATCCGAGGACAGCAAGCCTACTTCGACCTTCTGCGCATGGATATCCAGTACCATGACGTCGTGCCAGCAGACGGCTTGTATCACCGGGCTACCCGCAGCATGCCCGACCCCCTGTTCACCGAAGAGGAGGTCCGCCAGGCCATGACAACTCCTCCCCCCTTCACTCGCGCGAAGGTCCGGGGAGAGACCGTGTCTCTGGCCCGAGAACTGGGCATCGATGTCGATGTGGACTCCTGGGAGGAGCTTTCCGTACAGGGCTGGGAAATCGAGATGGGCGACCCCTTGGAGTTCTGCATCCCCGAGATCTACGCCCTGCCCCAGCCCTCGCTGGAGGAGTCGGCAGACCAACCCGAAGCGAGCGTGGCAGAGGAACCGACTTCCGCCCCCGTGGATCAGAATCTGTCACGTAGGCTCCGCAGCATCGTTGTAGAACAACTGGGCGTGGAGGTCGGGCAGGTCACGGCCGAAGCGAGGTTCACCGAGGACCTGGGTGCCGATTCGCTAGACGCGGTTGAACTGGTCATGGCCATGGAGGAGGAGTTCGGCTTCGAGATCGCGGATGAGGATGCCGAGCGCCTGACGACGGTGGGCTCGGCCGCACGTTTCCTCGAGCGGAAGCTGAGCCTGGGGCTGGAAAGCCATCCCCCTCCGCAGGCAGTTCCTGCCGAGGCGACAGATGCGCCTCAAACCACGAGAGGCCCTGGGAGTGAAGAGGCAGCGGCACCGCAGAACCCCTTGCGGCGGCAGCGGGCACGGGACATGGCCGACAGCCTTGTCCGCGCGCTTGAGGACGGCGATGCGAATATCCAACGACGAGCCATTGAGTCGCTTGGCGCGATTGGCGATGCGGAGCATGTCCCCTCCCTTGCAGGGATGACTGCCTCGGTGCAGACTGAGGCCATTCGTCTGGCCGCAATCCAGGCGTTGGGGCAGATCGGTGGCCAAGCTGCCATCGATGCCCTTACTGAGCTGTATCACGACGCCAACCTTGCCGTACGCTGGAGGAGCCGCGAAGCGCTGACCTGTCTTCTCGACTGCCGAACGCTACCGCAGCGCCGACCAAGGCCGGACTACCAGGGCGACTCGTTGGTGAGGATTCTGCAATGAGGATGACACCGTGGCACTACTGATCTACCATGACCTGAGTGGGTCCATCCAGGAGCACAAGTTCGCAGAAGACGCGAGCCTCGGTTCAGGGCAAAGCAGTGATCTGCGGCTCCCTTCGGAACTGGGCGTGTTGCCTAGGCACGCGGCCATCTCCCGTTCCGTCTACTACCAAATCCCCGTGTTGATCGACTACGCCCTTGAGGAAGCCTGCACCCGGGTCAACGGCCAAGCCGTTGTGTTCCTCAAGGCTCTCCGTCACCACGACAGCATCGAGCTTGGGCGAGCTCGCCTGCAATTCTGGGAGATCTACTCCCGGCAAGTCGCCGAGGAATCCCCGCTGCTGGGCAAGCGTTGCTTGGTCTGCTATCAAGTCATCCAGGTCGGCGACCGAGTCATCGCCTGTCCCCGGTGCGATGCCCCGCACCACGAGGAATGCTGGTGTCTTCTGCCACATTGCTCCTACTACGGCTGCGGCTACCCAATTCAGGAAGCCTTCCGGCGAGTTCTGGCCCCCGAGCTCCGCTCCGGGAAGCTCGAGGAGGAAGCAGAACTGGTAAAAAGCAAGACGCTGTGCCGGGGAGCCCAACCCCGCGACCAGTCCCCTTTCAAGGAAGCGGACGTGGTGGCCTATTGCCCAAGCTGCGACACACCATACCACTTCGAGTGCTGGCTGGCCTTCGCCCAATGTCCGGTCTGCCAGTTCGATGCGGCGCGGCTCCTGCGGGGAACGCTTGATCCGACCCCCGATCCCGATGGGGAGAACCAGGAAGGGGGTGACTGCCCGTGTCCCTGATCGAGATCACCGACCCCACGAACGACCGCTACGCCACGCTGAACTTGATCTCCTGGTGGGACCAGGACCGCTTGCGTGATGCCCGGGTGATGGTGGTCGGGGCAGGGGCGCTGGGCAATGAAGTGCTCAAGAACCTGGCGCTGCTCGGCATCGGGCACGTATTCCTGATCGACTTTGACACGGTGGAGGTGGCCAATCTCACTCGTTCGGTCCTGTTCCGCATGGGGGATGCTGGGCGCCGCAAGGTGGACGTCGCAGCCGCGGGCGTACGAGACATCAACCCGGATGTGCGGATAACCGAGTTCCACGGCGACGTGACGAAGGACATTGGCCTGGGAGTCTACCGGCGCATGGACGTTGTCCTGGGCTGCCTGGACAACCGTGCGGCCAGATTCGCCGTGAACCGGGCCTGCCAGCGCATGGGCGTGCCCTGGATCGACGGCGGCATGGATGTGTTGATGGGAACGGCTCGCGTATTCGTCCCCGGGAAGGGTGCCTGTTACGAATGCACGATGACGGAGCAGGACTACGACCTGATGAACCTGCGCTACTCCTGCCCCTTGCTGCGACCCGAGGACGTGGACCAAGGCCGCGTCCCGACGACCCCCACAACTGCCTCGATCGTCGCGGCTCTGCAAGTGCAGGAGGCCGTCCGGCTCCTGCATGGCATGGAAGTCCCGGGGGGGCATGGCATATACTTCAATGGGCACACTCGCTCCATGTCCACCCTATCCTATGCCCGCCGCGCCGACTGCTGCAGCCACGAGCGATACTCGCCAGTCATCGAGCTGGACGTGGCCTCTGCCGAGCTAACTGTGGGGGGGCTCCTCGACCTGATGGCCGAGCGTGTTGGGGGAAGCGTGACCCTCCTCCTGGACTTCGAGGTCGTGGCTAATCTGTTCTGTCCAGCCTGCAAGGTGAGTGAACCCGCGTGGGTTCGCTTTGAGGAGGCCGTACCGGCCCGCGTGCCCTGCCCCGCCTGCGGCGGCTACCGCTTGCCGCAGGTCACCAATCGGCTCTCCGCCATGCCCGAACTGGCGGGTGTTCCACTCAGCCAGACCGGCATTCGGCTGCTGGACGTCCTCGTCGGGGAATCGGCAGGCGAGCGCCTCTTCTTCGAGCTATCCGGCGACGAAACCACAGTCCTAGAGCGTTGGGGAAAGCAATGAGCCCGCAGACTGCGTTGGACGTGTTCATCGACATGCAGGAATTCGCCAGCCAGGGGCGAGTTCGGCAGGTCCTGCTATGCGGGAATTCACCTCTCGGCGAACTGCTCCCCGCACTGATCGCACTGCTTCCCCTGCCCGTGACGGATCAAGGCATTCCGCTTGTCTACTTCCTCCATTTTGGCGACAGGCGGCTGGAGGCAGATTCGAGTCTCCTAAAACAGGGAGTTGTGGCTGGGAGCGTCCTGACCATTCAGTGTGAGTTTCCTGCTGGGCGGTCGGCAGCGGTGGGCATCCGGCAAGCGGGTATAGGCAACGTGCGCTGGCACTGTTTCATTTCCCACGAACCGTGCAGATGCATCGACCTGCAGTGGGATCCCACCCTAGTGCCAGTTGTCTTCTCGCCAGAATACACGAAGTCGGAGAGTGTATGGGAATACACGATCAAGCCAGCGATCCGAGGAGTGGGACTCTCCCCAACGAGAGTGCAAGGGCGGGTGGTCAAGTCAGCTCAAACCGGCGAGACCCTAGCCCCAACGACTCTGGACCACTCCCCATCTGAGTGTTGGGCAGTGCGGGAGAACTGCGAGGTACTCTCCCTGATGTGCCGCCATGCCCAGCAGGGCCTACTAAGTGTGGTCGATCTGACCGGAGCCCGAGACGCCGCGCTTCTGAACTTGGGCCTGCTCTGGGGGGTGGGGCAGCCAACCATCCTGCTGCTCAAGGAGAAGGCCTACATGCCGGTGCCTCTCCCAACCGCCCAAATCATCCGCTACGGGGAGCCAGGCGATACAGAGTGCATTCGGCGGATCAGGCAGGCCATGCAGAAGATGACCGGGATCGCCGAGGTCGATGTCTGCTGCGTGTGCGGCGAACTCTTCGCCTCGGAGGAAACGATGGTTGTGTGTATCAAGTGCCGCGCTCTGTACCACACCCATGACTGGCCAGGGGAGTGTCGGTGCGGAGGCCGTGGGTGTATCAGCCTGTGATCAAAATACGTGGGGAATCGAGAATGCCGAACCCAAATCCAAGAGACGCACGCCTACAGCATGAGTTCGAACGGATGAAGACCATCAGAGCCAAAGACGGCCTGATCGACTTCTACTGTGCCGACCTGTCGGCCAAGGAGGCTAGCGCCTATCTCGCTTCCTCGATGCACGCAGATGTCGTCAAGGACGCGTTGCCGGGATTCCTCTCCCCGGAAGCGTTCATGCAACGCTTCGCCGACCGAGCGCCCGAGAAATACCTGGTGGTCTTCCATTGCCGCGGCCTCAAGAGGAGCGATACGGGGGAGATTGTCAAGACCGACACCCATGCCTTCGAGACCGTGTTCGGGTTGGACTACCCCGCCCGTCCGCCGCGCTTCGTGTGGTTGACCCCCATCTGGCACCCCAACATCGTGCCGCCCTACCTCTGCACGGAGGGGCGCCCCTTCGCCATCAGCACCACTCTCGAGCAACTCTGCCTGATGGTCGGACAGATGATCCAGTACCGCAACTACAACCTGGACGACCCCCTGGGACCAAAGGGCAGGGAGGTCGCCCTCTGGGCAACCGCGAACCAGTCCATGTTCCCGGTCGATACGCGCGGCCTCGTGAACGGGAAGGAGAACTCCCGCCCCCTGGTGCGCTTCTCAGGCAGCGCGCTGATTGAGTGGACCGATGGGGCAGAGCGGATGCAACCCCCGAAGCAGATCGCGGGAACGGGCCTCGTTGAGATCCTCTGAGACGTTCATCGCGCCCGTGCATTCCGCAAGGCACAGACTACCGGGAACATCGAGCTATGGCAATGGACAAAGCACGAGTGATCGAGGGCGTTCTGCGGGCTGCCGCAGGGAACGACTGGTCGCTGTCCGTCGGTCCCGAGGCAGCTGCATGGCGCCTCTCGCGCGACGGGTTGGTCCTCTTCGCCAACGTGGACCGGCACTGGCTCCACCTCTGCATGCCCCTGGCTGCGTGCCCTGCCGGCGACGGGCGGGTCGACCTGCGTCGGCTCCCCCGGCTGTGCCACCGCATGTTCATGGCCAAGTACAGCCTTGATGCCGCCGGGCAGTTACTGCTACAGGCCGAGATCCCTCTCGCTGGGGCGGATCGCGAATACTGCCGGCAGGCGATCGAGGCAATGATGGTCTACTCCGGTTTGCACAATGGCACGCCCCCGCCCCCTGTTCCCGCAATGCCCGCCACCAACTGCACCCCAGCCACTGACAGCTCCGGGACCTCGCCGGAACGCGAGATCGTGCCCGAGGAGACACTGGGACTCTGCATTCAGTCCGTCGCGCACCTCGGCTGGGGCCTGAAGGAGAGGATCGGTCCAAACCGTTGGCACGCCGCATACAGAGGACAGGAGCGTTCGTTCGACGTGTACCTCTGCGCCAACAGCTCGTGGGTCTGTCTGCAAGTGTCCATGGCGAGTGGCTCCCCCGGGGAGGAAGGGGATGCAGTGGGCACCGAGGCACAGGGCCTTCTGGCCCGGTACCTCCTGAGACTCAACGATGCTATGTACTGGGCAAAGGTGGGCGTGGACGAGTGCGACCAGATGGCACTCATGATCGAGCTGCCCGTGGGCGTTTTCGACATTCCGAGGTTCCGTTGGCTGGCGCGAACACTCGCGACCTACGCGGACCAGTACGCCCGCGACCTGCAAATTGCAGCGGGTCTCGAGGGCGACCACCATCTGTCCCGACTTCTTCTCGCGGCAAACCACCAGGGGACGGCACAGTGAGCCCAGCACGACCAGAGAGCGTCGTCCCACAGACCCCTTCCCCCCAGGAACGCGTTAAGGTCCGCGTCGAGCTCCCGGTCGGGCGGAAGCCGCAAGAGGCCCGTCTGGCATGCGATGCGACAGTACGGGCACTGATTCCCGGACTCGTTTCCAGTTTGGGTCTCCCGTCGGTGGACGATTCCGGATCTCCCTATGAGTACCGTCTTCGGCACGGGAATAGGGAAATCGGTGCCGGGGACACCCTGCGCGGTATCGGCATCACAGATGGGGCCAGCATCGCTCTCGAACGGGGAAGTGGCAGCTTCCCTGCCAACCTGGAGAAACAGTGCCAGGAACTCATGTCGCTTGACCTTGAGAGCAACGAGAAGCGCAAGGTGCGAAGCGTGCTGGAGACGCTCGGTAGAGTTCACCAGAGCTTCCTGCTATCGCAGGAAGAGACCACTGCCCCGATGGCCAGGCTCTTGATTGGTAGTGACATGGAGATGGAGCGCCTTCTCCTCAGCGATACTGCGAAGGAGTTCATCAAGAAGGAACCCAATTGCACCCATTGGCCCGGCGACACTCAGAGCCCATTGCCCAGTACGGATGGTGTTTCGGAAGATGCGCCCAACCACAGATTTCCTGACCCGTTTGCGCGATTGAGGGATGACTATCTCACGGCAATGAAGGAGGTCGAGGGACTCCTCAGGGAATACGGACGGCGCAGTCAGGAGGCAACAGGTACCCCTCACGGAGATGGCGGTGGTGCCGACCCGCAGTCGACGGAGCGGACAAGAGTACGGCTGCATCTGGACTGTGAATTCGACGAGTTCGGGAGCGAAGAAGCAGAGGTACTGATGGAAAGCGTTGCCCGTCTCGTCAGTGCCCACGACGGGGAGCTGGAGCTCCAAGGCGTGGAACGAGGCAGTGTCAAGGTCACCTTCACACTGTCGCCTAGTCTCGCTCCGCAACTGCTGGACCTGTACGAGGGAGGATCACTCGAGGACCTGGGCGT
>Ga0307987_1001295_pt1 | contig 13783 bp, 13 predicted proteins | sample EllFjometagen181_FD_203157 | JGI IMG/M metagenome (GOLD analysis project Ga0307987, IMG submission 203157) | Marine microbial communities from Ellis Fjord, Antarctic Ocean - #181 | ecosystem: Environmental > Aquatic > Marine > Unclassified | place: Southern Ocean | collected 2014-10-08
ACGGCACCAGCGCCTGGAGCCAGGCGGTGGACCTCGTGCACGCCGCCGGCATCACCTGGATCAACGCCGCGGGCAACGAGGCCGACTGCTACTGGGTGGGCACCCTGACCGACGAGGACGACGACGGCTGGCTCGAGCTGGACGGCGACGAGCTGTTCGTCGTGGAGAGCGACTGGAGCCAGGACGCCGAGGTCGACGTCTCCTTGCGCTGGGACGATGCCTTCGGGAGATCCGCCAACGATCTGGACCTCTTCATCGATCGGATCGACTTCGAGGTCGGCGACGAGCACTGCGACTCGGGCGAGGACGCCCAGGACGGCGACGACGACCCCTACGAGCGCGCCTGGTGCGACCTCGGCGGCGGCGCTGAGTATGCCTACGCCAGCGTCTACCTCTACGACGGCGAGGGCGTGGGCAAGACCGGCTGGTTGTACTCCTACGAGTCATTGCCCGAGGAGAATCGCACCTACCATCAGAGCCTCACCCTGCCCGCCGACGCCGCGGGCGGCATCGCCGTGGCGGCGGTGGACTGGGAGATCGACCAGGTCGTGTACTACTCCAGCCGAGGCCCAACCGACGACGGCCGCGACAAGCCCGATGTCGCCGCCCCCACCTTCGTCTCCACCACCAACGGCAGGTTCACGGGCACCTCCGCCGCCGCCCCTCACGTCACCGGCGCCGCAGCGCTGGCGCTGGAAGCTACGCTGCTCTCCATGGATCCCGAGGCCATCAGGGACTGGCTTGGCTCGCAGACTCGGGACCTAGGCGAGCCCGGCTTCGACTACACCTACGGCCATGGCTACCTGCGCCTGGACACAGTGCCCGGTGAGGGCGACGACACCGGAGACAGCGGAGACAGTGACAGCGACGTCCTCGACACAGACGACGACATCGACGCTCCGCCTCCGGGCGAGTCCTCCAAGTCCAGGTGCGGCTGCGCGACGAGCACGACCGGCTGGAGCGCCGCGCTGCTCCTGATGGCCCTCGCCTACCTGGTGCGTGGTCGTCGGAGGCCTCGGCGCGGGCGCTAGCGCCCCCGATGCACCGTATACGCGTGGTTGCCCAGGAACACCGGCCAGTTGTAGGACAGCTGGGTCAGGCGCTTCGAGTACTTGTCCGAGAAGTCGTACTCCTCGCTGTAGGTGTACTCGGGCTCGGTGAACCCGCCGCTGTAGATGCTGTCGCGCACGTAGAACACGCCCTGCTGGCTGCACCCGCCCAGCTCGTCGATGCGGCTCTCGATGGTGTTGACGTAGCTATTGTAGCCCTGCTCCGCGTAGTAGCTCAGGGAGCTCTCCACCATGGGGCAGCCGCCCGAGTCGATGCTGTCGTCGTAGCCGACGATGACGTTGGCGTGCCAGTACAGGTAGTGGTTGTAGACCAGCACCACCGGGGCCTTCTTGGTGTCCAGCTCGTGCTTGATGCGCTCCACGATCTCCCAGTCCATAATGCCCACGTTCCAGATGGAGCTCGAGTCCAGATCCGGGTCCAGGAAGATGACCGAGCGCTCCACGTGCGGAGTCGCCGTCAGGGTGTGCTGCCAGTCGGTGGGCAGGTCGTCAAACCAGTTGGCATAGCAGGTGAAGTAGGCACCCTCGTCGCTGGGCTCGGCCTGCACCAGGCCGCCGGTGGTGGTCTCCCGCAGGTAGTCGGCGATGAAGGGGTATTCCCGGGACAGCAGCGATCCGCCGAAGGCGTCGTAGGTGTAGGTGACGTCGGTGATGCTGTACTGCATCTCGGCGTTGGACAGGTAGTCGCTGGCGTTCATCAGGTAGCGCTCGGACAGGTCCGTCTCGCCCAGATAGTCCACGGCTTCGGGGTCCAAGCCCTGGTTCAGCAGGATCTCCATGGCGCCGGTGTTGGCCATGAACAGGCAGCTGCCCGCGTCGTACTGGTTGGGGGACGCCAGCACATGGTCCAGCAGCTCGGTGTTTGACCGCAGCTCTTCGCCGTCCACCGGCAGCAGCTGCCAGCCGTCCTGCAATCCCGCCGGCTCGAGCCGCAGGGTGACCACCGGCAGCGCCTCTGCCAGCTCGGGATGCGCCGTACCGTCGGCCTTCACGCCCACCCGAGTGCGGCACTGCAGGGCATGCACGCCTTCGCACAGGGACAGATCCCCGTCCACCAGGCTGCCAACCTCGACGCTACGCCCCCGGGCATCCCAGTGTACCCGCTCGCCGTCCAAGTGCAGGGCGCCCCGCTCGAGGATCACCGCCGCGCTGCCACCCGGGGCCCAGAGCTCGAGCTCGATCCGCCCGTTGGACGCAATACCCGCCATCAGCACACCGCCCTCGAGGCTCGGACCCGCGGTCCCCGCCGGGACTGGCGAAGCCACACCCGCCTGCCAGTCGGCCTGGGGCGCGTCCTGGTAGCTCTCGTAGACCTCGGCACCCAGGCAGCTCAGCGGGGAGATGTCGTCGATCCGGTTGTGGTCCACCATCAGCCAGCTGAGGCTCCCGAGCTGGCAGAGGGGGGCCAGGCTATCGCTGGTCAGGGCGTTGTCGTTCAGGTCCAGCCACCGCAGCACGGTGAGGCCGGCCAGGGAGTCCAGGGTGTGGATGTCGTTGCCGCCCAAGCCCAGACGATCCAGCCCGGTGAGCTCTGCGAGGGGGGTGAGGTCCGCCACCACGTTGTTGCCCAGCTGCAGGCTGATGAGCTGCGTGAGCCCTGCCAAGGGAGCGAGGTCCTGGACCTGGTTGTCCCACAGGTTCAGCTCAACCAGCCGCCTGAAGGCCTCGAGGCCCGTGACATCGGTGATGCCGCGATCCGCGCAGTCCAGCCGGGTCAGCTCGGCCACGTCCAGAGCGAAGACCTCTCCATCGGCGAGGGACAGGGCGTCCCGCACGCAAGCCTCGAGGGCCGCGTCCACCATCAGAGGGCCGTCGAGCCCGGCGTGATCGGCGTCGTGGGAGCAAGCCACCAGCGAGAGACCGCAGAGCAGCAGGAAGGCACGGGGGAAGGTGTCGGACATCGGAGCTCTCCAAACAGGAAGAGGGGTTGGGATGCGTGGCACTTCTCACTGATCGCGTTCTTCATGTTTTTCGCGATTTGCATGAGATTTCGCACACACAAGTCCCGTCCGCCACCCTGTTGGAGTCAACAAGACGTCAACTCGCCAAGGGAGCGACACTCCGTCATCCACGCCTGAAAGGCCCGATGTCGCACATCGAGGGCCGGCTGGGGCTAGCTCTCGTCCAGCTCCAGCAGCTCGAGTTCGACGTCGTCCTCGTCCTCCATCCAGTCATCCAGGACCAGATCGTCATCGGCTGCGGGGCTGTGGATCTCGGAAGGATCGCTGGCGAGGATCATGGGTGCTCCGACGCTGGGGTCGAAGCGCCTGTCGGATCAGCGAGCGGACCACTACAGCGGAAAGTGCATCCACCGTGACGGAGCCTCCACCCTCGCCCGGGTCGATGGGTTCGAGGACCTCGATGGAGAGGTCTGTTAGCACCGCGATTCGCGTTCGAGCTCCGCAGTGGGATAAAGTGGCCTTCTTCGCAAGGAACCCATGGTCGTCCTCGCCCGCCGAATCATCGACGCAGTCAAGGCTCGGGGCCGCAGAGTCCAGGCTGCCGCCGTCGTGCTGGGTCTGTGGGCACTCTACTGGCTGGGGCTCGGGCCGGCCCGCCTGTTGGCGTCGTTGTTCCGCAGGGACCTGTTGTCCGATCACCAGGACGAAGACGCCTCTTCGTGGCGAGACATCGCGCCTGGCGATCTCGAGCTATCGAGCTTCGAACACCAGAGTTAGGAGAGCCCGTTGCGCAAGTTGCTCATGATCCTACGCGAGGCGGTACAGCTGGTACGGCGACGTAAGGTCTGGTTCCTGATGCCGATCCTGATCGGCTTGGCGCTGCTGGCCTTCTTGGTCTACACGCTGGGTCCGGTCGCGATGGTCACGTTCCTGTACGCCGGGATCTGAGTGCCATGCGGGTGCTCGGCATCTCCTGCCACTACCACGACTCCGCTGCGGCGCTGGTCGAAGATGGGTCGCTGCTGTGCTGCGCCCAGGAAGAGCGCTTCGACCGCCACAAGGGCAGCGCGGATCTCCCGGTGCAAGCTGTCAATGCCTGCCTTCAGCACGCGGGGTTGATCCTGGACGACGTGGACTGCGTAGCCTTCTACGAGAAGCCCTTCCGTAAGCTCGAGCGGGTCCTGGTGAGCCACCTGCGCTCGTGGCCGCGTTCGTTGTCCACCTTCCTGAAGACCATGCCGCCATGGCTCGACGACCGGCTGGTGCTACCGCTGGCACTGGAGCGCGAGCTGGGGTTCCACGGCGACATCGCGTACCTGCCACACCACCTCTCCCACGCCGCGAGCGCTTTTCTCCCCTCGCCCTTCGAAGATGCGGCCATCCTGACCGCAGACGGCGTAGGCGAGTGGGCAACCACCTGCCTGGGGACAGGGCACGGCAATGCGATCACGCTGATCAAAGAGCTCATCTACCCCCACTCACTGGGCCTGTTGTACACCGCCATCACCACCTGGCTCGGCTTCGAGGCGCTGCGGGGCGAGGGCAAGGTCATGGCGCTGGCCGAGCTCGGCGAGCCCCGCTTCCTGGACGCGCTCTCCGAGCTGGTGCGTGTGCGGGACGATGGCTCCTTCACCCTCGACGCTCGCGCCTTCACGATGGTGGAAGGTGGTCGCATGTACGGGCCCGCCTTCCTGGCCCGCTTTGGCCCGAGTCGAGCTCCAGGGCAGCCCCTGGAGGACCGCCACCGGGACATGGCGGCCAGCCTGCAGCGCCTCCTCGAAGACATCCTGATCAAGCTCGCGAAGCACGCTCACGCACTCACCGGGTGCCACAAGCTGTGCATGGCTGGTGGTGTCGCCCTCAACATCACCGCCACCAGCCGCGTGCTCGAGGAGACACCGTTCGACGAACTGTTCATCCAGCCTGCGGCCGGTGACGCCGGGGGGGCGCTGGGTGCCGCTCTGTACCGCTCGCTCATCGAGGGTGGAAGGCGCTCATCGATGCTCAGCGCAGCGCTGGGCCCGGAGTTCTCCACCCACCAATGCAGGCGTGCAATGCTGGTGGCCGGCCTCGAACCCGTCGAGCTGTCGCGTCAGCAGCTGTCGAGCCAGGTTGCCGAGTTGATCCACAGTGACCGCATCGTGGGCTGGTTCCAGGGTCGCATGGAGTTCGGCCCCAGGGCACTGGGACAGCGCAGCATCCTGGCCAATCCCTGCAATCCTGACATGCAGGGGATCCTCAACTCGCGCGTCAAACACCGCGAGTCCTTCCGGCCCTATGGGGTCAGCGTGCTTCGCCGGGAGGTGTCCACCTTCTTCGAGCTCGACCGCGACTCCCCCTTCATGCTGCAGGTGGCCCAGGTACGACCCGAGCAAAGAGAGCGGATACCGGCGGCGGTCCACGTCAACGGCAGTTCGCGCTTGCAGACGGTCACCCCCGAACACAACGGGCCCTACTTCGATCTTATCGAAGCCTTCGAGGCACTGAGCGGTGTGCCGATGGTGATCAACACCTCCTTCAACGACCGCGACGAGCCCATCGTGTGCACACCGGAGGATGCCGTGCGCTGCTACCTCTCCACTGAGCTCGACGCCCTGGTGCTGGGGAATTTCCTGGTAGAGAAGCACCGATGAAGCCTCCCTCATCGAGCGAGAACTGGCCTTCTCCAGGTGGGGAACCACGCCTGCCCCACCTGCGACCAAACAAGGCACGCGGCGGTAACCAGGAGGTCCTTGCAATCTCCCGGGTTTCCTGCGATATACCGAACAACGCTCATGTCAAATAAGCACCACCGAGCCAACGCCACAGCAGACCCGCAGAGCCCCGGCGCCGAGGTCTCATCGTCGACGGAATCGATCACGCGCTGGGCCTACGTTCGCTGGACGGCCGAGCGACTGGCTGCGTCCTCCGCTGGGCTGCTGTGTTTCCTCATCGTGCTCGAGCTCGCCCTGCGCGTCCTGGGAGGCACCTACGGCCACCTCCATCATCAGAACGGTGTCGGGCAGCAGCCCACATCACGGGCAGACACGACGGTCATCCTCGCAGTCGGTGACTCCATGACCTACGGAGTCGGTGCCAGCCCTGGCCAGGACTACCCAGCCCAGCTGCAGCGACTCCTGAACGGTGGCGAGGATGATGGTCCGTACCGCGTGGTAAATGGTGGCATCGGCGGTGCAAACTCATCCATGATCCGCGAGCGGCTGCCCTGGATGCTGGACGAGGTCCAGCCGGACATCGTGATGCTGATGGCAGGGACAGCAAACAGCACCAACTACCACGGCTACCATGGGGCATCCGGGAGCGGCCCCGGCTTCGACAGGTGGCTCACCGTACTCCAGACGCTGCGGATCGTGCGCCTGGTCCGCGTGGTGAGCAACACCCTCGGTGGGAGCTCTTCGGTCGAACTCGAGCCTGTCTACGATGGCACTATCGCAGCGGTCGCGGCCTACCTGTCGTGGCATCGAAACAACCACGCCAGCTCTACCATCCGGTTGGACGACCCGACCTTCCTCGCCGGCGTGCGCATGCTGCGAGCGGGACGATTCGACGCAGCGGAGGCGCTGTTCGCCGACGCCCTGGAGGCATCGCCCAGTTGCCCACACTTCGCGTGGGGCCTGGGCACCTCCCAGACCGCGCTGCGGGAGTATCGACAAGCCATCGCATCCTTCGAGACCTGCACTCGTCTCGAACCCAGTGATCCCAACTGCTACTACGGGGTGGGCGAGGCCCTCATCTACATGGGGCCTGAGTCGGGTGACAACCCATACACCTGGTTCCACCGTGCCTCCGAGCTGGCTCCCCGCTTCCCAGGAGCCTACTGGGGAATGGCCATGTCGTCGGGTGGCAACTCGCCAGGCCAGGCCCGGCACCAGCGCTTCGACCTCTTCATCGCCTGCATCGAGGCGGACCCCGACGACTCTCGCTGCTATCCCAACCTCGTCATGCAGGCTGCCCGGGATCCCGTCAGACGAGCCCAGCTCGAGGAAGTGTTGGAGAAACATGCAAGCCACAGTCGGCCCGCTCGTGGCTCACTGCGGATGTTGCGCGACAACTTCGACCCGATCGAGATCCTGACCTGGGTCGCGTGGGACCTCGACGCGATGGTCGAGCTGACACAGGCGCGTGGCCTACCGACGATCATGCATGGATACCCCTACCCAGAAGCTCTCAATCGAGCGATCCAAGGGGTGGCGACCCGACACCACCTGCCCTACGTCGATCACCTGGAGAACTTCGAAGAGGTAGCCGTCGGCCCACAGCGACCGACGTACTTCGCTCGCGATGGTTTTCACTGCAGCGATCTGGGCTACGAGCTGATGGCCACCGGCCTGCTGCACGAACTGACGCACAACCCGACCTTGGCGGTCACGACCGCCACGAGCACGCAGTAGACGACGAGCCCATCGGGCTCGATCCGTGGCTGCTGCTGTTCCTCTGAGGACGACGTTCGCCAAGGTCAACGCCCCTGACCCCGCGATGACCCCGCAGCTGGGCGGCTGGCGCCCTAAGGTGCCTGCGCAACCCGCACAGACCCTTCCGCCCCGTGGACACACCATGATCTCCTGGATGATTCTCGCCACCAGCCTCGCCTCAGCCCAGGACTGCCAGCCCGTCTCCGCCGAGCGCATGTCCAGCACCATGCAGCAGGCCCTCATCGACTTCGCCACCTTGGACGAAGAGAGCTTCGGCACGGCGACGCAGCAGGTCCGGGAAGAGCTGATCTGCCTGGACGAGATCCTCATGCCCCCCAACGCTGCGGCCTTCCACCGGCTCATGGGGCTGCAGGCCTTCTTCGACGGCCAGGAAGAAGCCACGGTGATGTCGTTCCGGGCCGCGATGCACATCGAGCCGGAGTACTCACTCCCCGCCAAGATCGTGCCGGAGGGCGGCAAGCTCCACCGCCTGTGGCTCGAAGCCAAGGACGGCCCGAGCCCCTACGTGGGCCTCTTCCGTGCGCCCGGCGGCATGTACGCCTGGTTCGATGGCGCCGAGGGCACCATGCAGGCCGAAGATCTACCCAGCATCGTGCAGTACGGCATCGACACCGACGATGTGGCCTGGACCGCCTACCTCCAGCCCGGCGAATTGCCGCCCACCACCATGCCCGGGGTCGGCCTGACCGTCACACCGGCGCCCGCGCCCGAGCCGGTGGTCGCCAGCGCCAGCGCACCCACCGCACGCCCGGATCTCGCGGACGCCGTGCCCCCCGAGAAGACCAAGAGCGGGGGCAGGGGCGGCCTGATCGCCGCGACGGTGGTCTCGGGCGTCATGGCCGGCGGCCTGTACGGCGGCGCGAACTACATGCGCGGTGAGTACAACCGCTACCCCACCCGTGGGAACTACCTGGCCACCAACGGTGCGTTCTACGGCGCCATCGGCATGGGGGCCGCAACGGTCACCTTCGGCAGCTTGGCGGCGTTCACCAGCAAGGGTCACTAGAAGCCGCGGGACACCATCGATCAGTAGTGCGGAGGCTTCTCGTCCTCGAGGCCCATGTGCTTGGTCTGGCCGCTCTCCACCTCGGCTTGCTTGCGCAGGGCCTCGACCACCATCCGCACGTTCACAAGCTCGTCGGCGGTCTGGCGGATCACCGAGTCCAGCTCACCCAGCAGGTGCTCGAGGTAGGCCATGCGGACCTCGAGATCCTCCAGGCGCTCGGGCAGCGGCTGCGGCTTTTCATCTGGGGACGACATCGTTCCTCCGGGTGAGCCTAGCTCGTCGAAGTGTGAAGGCTGTGAAGTCCATGCCTCACCGCCTGCACGACGGCAACCTGCTGGCGCATCCTCCGTTAGGTTTGCGACAGGAGGTGTCAGTATGTACCGCGTACTCCCGTTCTTGCTCCTGACCGCCTGCGGAGGCCCCGAGGACACCAGTGCACCAGGCGACGACCTGTGCAGCGACCTGTCCCTGGCCGTGGCCGAGGTCGACCCCAGCCGCTTGATGGACACGCTCACCTGGCTCACCTCCTACCCGACCCGCTCGGGCCTGGACGAACAGTCCGAGATCATCGCCACCCTGCAGTCCGACATGGACGGCCACGGCGCCGCCACCCGGCTGCACGGCTACACCTGGCGGGGCAACGACTGGAACAACCTGGTGGCCACCTTCCCCGCGGACGCCGACCTGGACCCGGGCGAGCCTCACATCGTGGTCGGTGCACACATCGACTCCGCGTCAGAAGCCGGGGCCGATGTAGCGCCGGGGGCCGACGACAACGCCAGCGGCGTGGCGGCCCTGCTCGAGCTGGGACGGGTGCTGGGCCAGTGCCCCGGACTCGACGGTCGGGTGGACCTGGTCTTCTTCACGAACGAAGAGGTGGGCCTGGTGGGGTCCAGCCTCTACGCCGGCGATGCCGCGGCGGCGGGGGAAGACATCACCGCCATGATCGCCGTGGACATGATCGCCTACGGCCCCGTGGGCGAAGACCTCGACCTCAACACCAAGCCCGGGCAGGAATGGCTACCCCAGGCCTTCGCCGATGCGGCCACCACCTGGACCGAGATGGAGGTCGAACAACGCATCGACGACCACTGCGGTTGAGGCGACGAAGGGCCCTTCTGGGAGGAGGGCTACGACGCCATGTTCATCATCGAGGACTACGAGCTGGAGAACCCCAACTGGGACCGCTCCACCGACACCATCGACACGCTGAACCACGACTTCCACCTCCTGGCCGTCCAGGCCTTGGTGGCGGGCACGGTGGAGCTGGCGGAGAGGTAACGACCGCCCGGCATGCCTACACCAGCGGCTGGGGCAGCACGATGCTCCCGAAGACCTTGAAGGCGAAGCTGTCGGTCATCAGGGAGATCCAGTCCACCACCAGGCGCGGAGCTGCGGGCAGCGGGTCGTAGCCGGCGCCGGTGATGAAGCGGGTGAACAAGCGGATGTGCTCGGGGCAGTCCGCGTCGGCCCGGCACCACTGCTCGGGGGAGCGCTCGGCCAGGTGGGCCACCAGCTCATCGAAGATGCGCTCGAGCACCCCGTCGGCTTTGAGGCGGTACGCTTCGAGCTTCGGGTGCAGGTAGATGTGCTCGTAGTTGAACGAGCGCAGCGCCAGGGCCGCCTCGCTGATCTCCGGGGAGAAGCCCACCTGCTCGGGGTGGCGCTGGTTCCAGGAGATGAGGTCGCGCACAAGGGTGTTGATGATGCCGCGATTGTCGGCGCCCAGGGCCAGGCGGATGTCGGCGGGGATGGGCGGCAGCAGCGAACCCAGGGCCGTCTGGGCGTCCTCGTAGTCCCGGCCCAGGTAGGCGATGCGGTCAGCCATGCGCACCACGCAGCCCTCGACTGTGATGGGCAGGGTGCCGCGGCCAGTGAGTTCCGCGGGATCCCGCTCGTCGGTGGCGGCGCGGGGTGAGATGTGCTGCTCGGTGCTCTCGCCACAATGGCAGCGGATCCCGTCGCGAATCTCGTAGCAGAGGTTCAGCCCCGGGAAGTGGCGGCCGCTGACCCGGGAGAGCTGGTCCACCACCCGCAGGCTCTGGGCTTCGTGGGTGTACTCGAGCTGTGCGATGCCTGCGCGGCGTTTGTTGAGCAGCTCCTCGAGCACCTTCTCACCGCTGTGGCCAAAGGGTGCGTGTCCCAGATCGTGCCCCAGGGAGATGGCGTAGGCCAGATCGTCGTTGAGCCGGGTGGCGCGGCAGATGGTGCGGGAGATGGTGGCCACGTACAGGGAGTGGTCCATGCGCGTGGTGATGTGGTCGTTCTCGGGGCTGAAGAACACCTGGGTCTTGCGCCGCAGCCGACGGAACGGCTTGGCGTGCAGGATGCGGTGCCCGTCGCGCTCGAAGGGGGTGCGGATGTCATCGTCCGCCTCTTCGTAGCGACGTCCGCGGGTGCGATGACCGTGGAAGGCCAGCGGATGGGAGTACAGCTCCTTCTCCGCCTCGAGCCTCTGCTTCTCAATGTTCATCGGGTCTCCCCACACGGCCGGCTTGGCCGGGGTGGCGGCTTGGATAACGCGGAGAGCGGGGTCGATGCCCCATCCTGGGCGGCGGAGAGTCCCCGTGGTGGACTGAGTGGCCCACTCCCGCCCCGGAGCGCCACGTTGGGTCCCCCGCTACCCCTCACCCTCCATCAGTGCCGCCACCGGCTCGAAGACCACATCTCGGCGGGCGGGGATCATCAGGGGCTGCTGGTTGCCGGGGTGGCGCATGATGGAGGCAGGCACCAGCTCGCGCCAGAACAGGCCGAAGCCAGGGATGTCCACGGCACCGCTGCCCATGCTCAGGTGCTGCACTGCGGTGTTCACCACCGCCTGTAGGGTGGTGGAGTCGATGGCGGGTAGACGCGGCACTGGCGCCAGGGGGGTGCGCATCACCGGGTTGGCCACCCGCTCGCGCAGGGGACGGGCCGCGCGGAAGCGCAGGTGCCGAGCACCCTGGGGTCCGATCCTGAGCTGAAAGCTGCCAAAGCTGCCGAACTGCAACATTCGGTACTTGCGCAGGTGTACGCACAGCTTCCCACCCACCCGCGCCAGGGCGGCGCCCGCGCTGGCGGGACCCACACCCAGCGCATCGCCGAGATCCTTCTCGAAGGCATCGGAATCCGGGTGGGGCCGCCCGTGGAAGCGCACACCCGGACCTTCGGGCCTGGGGTACAGGGGCGGCGTGGCTCCCAAAAAGCCCAGCCCCCGCTCCCGTAGGCCACGAAGCTCGCTGCGGTCGGTGACCACCACCGGGATGCGCCAGTTGGCCAGCCGGGGAGCCGCCAAGCGCTCGCTGCACCCCCGCGCTTCGAGGGCGCGGTTGAGGAAGGTCCAGAAGGCATCGTCCAGGAAACCACCCCGCCGCTGAAGGGCGACCACCCACGGCTGCCCATCGACCCGCAGGGTCACCTCTGGAGGCTCGCTGGGGGTCAACCCCAGGATGTCGTCGCCAAAGGCCTCGGGCAGCAGACCCTGAACCTGGGCGAACAGCTCCAGGTACTCCTCGGGTCCGGAGTCTCCCCGAGCATCGCGCCAGAACCCTCGTCCCTCCGACTCGGCCCGATCCGCCCAGGCCACGGCGCGGGCCATGGTGGTGCTCAGATCGAGTCTGGCCAGCGTGGGGCGCTCGAGGCTCGGCGCCGAGACGGGCTGAGGCACAGCCTGGCCGTCGGTGGAGGGTTCATCCTGGGCCCAGCGGAGACGACGACGACGGGCGCGGAGCACCCACACCCCCAGCACCACCAGGGTGAGGACGACAGCAGCAGCGATGGCGAGCCCAGTGGGCATGGCGCGCTCCAGCGGTGACGGCACGCGGGGGTGTTCCCCGCGCCGCGCTACTAACGCTCACAGAGCGGATAAAACCAGGTACGACGAACCCACACTCCGCCCACGAGCGCCCGCCATGTCCGACGCACCCCTCGAGTGGGCCCCGAAGCCCAAGTTCGGCCAGGTCCTGATGAGCCTGGGCTGCGGGGGTCTCCTGCTCATAGCCGTGCTGGGAGCGAGCGTCGCCGCGATCCTGGATGGCGAGTGGGCCTCGTTGTCAGGCGTCCCCATCGGGCTGCTCTTCGCGGCCGCATTCCTGGTCATGGGCCTGCGGCGGGACAGGGTGAGCCTGGGGCGTGATCGGGTCGTGCTCGTCTCCAGCATGATGGGCATTCCGGTGCGCCGCGCGGAGCACCCCTTCGGCACCCCACACACCGTGCTGTTCCAGACCCTCCCCGCCCCCAGCGCGCTCGGCCGACACCACACCATGCTGGTGTTGGTGATCCGTGGTGAACAGGACGCCAAGGTGGAAACCTTCGACGACCTTGCCCTGGCCACCGACCGCGGGACCACCGTGGCGGAGTACCTAGGCGTACCCCTACAAGCACGTCACGAGCCACTGCAGCCCTGACGCCCGGCGCAGCACCTGGAATTCGACCCGCAGGTCACATTCGTCGAGCCCACGCGCTACGTTTTCGTCATGCTCGACGTCATCATCATCCTGCTGGCCATCCTTCTCTTCCTGCAGCTCGCGCTCATCCTGCGCATGGTGGTGGGCTACCCGGACCCAGGCCGAGCCCTGACCGGCCTGGGGCGCAGCTCCTGGGCGTTCTCCAAAGCGGCCGGCGAGACCCTGTTCCCCCCGGGCGGCGCCGTGCCTCCCTCATCGGAAGACGTCGATGTGCCGGGGTACCTGGACACATGGATGGCGGGGCTTCCCCCTCGGCAGCAGCTGATGATCAAGGCGCTGTTCCTGGCCGTCGAGCAGGGCACCCTGCTGCTGGGCCCCGGACTGTCGGGCAAGATCAAGCGCTTCTCGAGCCTGAACATCGAAGACCGCACCGCCTACCTCAGCCGCATCGAGCAGCACCCCCTCTTCATCGTGCGCGCCCTGCTGGCTGCCCTTCGCACGGTCTTCAGCTTCGCGTACCTGGACCGCCCCGAGGTGCAAGAGGCCCTGGGCATCGACCCCTTCCCCTGCGACATCCCCCCCAGCACCCACCTGCGCCCGGACACCATGGGCAAGGGCTCTCTGCTCACCCTCGACGATCACCCCACCGAGGTCGAAGAGACCTGCGACGTAGTGGTCATCGGCACCGGCGCGGGCGGCGGCGTGGCAGCGCGAGAGCTGGCCCGGGCTGGCTTGGACGTCGTGGTGCTCGAAGAGGGCCCCTTCATCCGCCCCGAAGACGTCTCCACAGACACCGGCACCGCTATGACCCAGGTGCTGGCCGAAGCCGGCCTCCGCACCTTCCTGGCGCCGTCGGCCGTAGCCAGCATCCAGGGCCGCTGCGTGGGCGGCTCCACCTTCCCCAACTCCGCCATCCTGTTCCGCATCCCCGACGACGTGCTCGAGGAATGGCGCGATGAGCACGGCCTGGTGGGCCTGAACAACGAAG
>Ga0307987_1001296_pt1 | contig 13778 bp, 15 predicted proteins | sample EllFjometagen181_FD_203157 | JGI IMG/M metagenome (GOLD analysis project Ga0307987, IMG submission 203157) | Marine microbial communities from Ellis Fjord, Antarctic Ocean - #181 | ecosystem: Environmental > Aquatic > Marine > Unclassified | place: Southern Ocean | collected 2014-10-08
TTTTCCCGGTTGGAGATTCAACTCTTTGATTTGTCAAGATATTTCATTTTGCATCAATGGATGGTGACTTAATAAAATCAATGGGTTATATGATGGGCCGGGAAAATGGGAATGCGCCCGTTATTTAATGCCTGTCAAGATTTACTAAAAATTAATCTGTCCCCTTTTCAAATCCTTTTCAAATCTGTTTTTCAGCTCGTCAAACTATCGATTACAGTTTTCAGCACCGGTTTGAACTTGGCTGGGGTGGTTCTATGCAACATTAGGTTGACACAAGTATTAAATTGTAGGAAGGATACAAGTTCTTTGTACAGGGCAAGTGCAAAAAAGTCTATCTGTTTTAACCCAGGTTCCAGAGCAAGATGATAAATATGCAACAGTGATTTTTTTCTTTCAGCTTTGCAATCCATCCGTGCGACTAATTTTCCATCCCACAAAATAGGTAAAGAGAAATATCCATACTTGCGTTTTGCCTCAGGCACATAGCATTCAAGCAAATACTCAAATCCGAACAACGCCTGCATACGCTTACGCTGGATGAGCAGATTATCAAATGGGGAGAGTATAGTAAGTTTGCTTCTGGTCAGCCGCTTACTGAGCAGCTCCAGTGATGCGGGTAACACATAATAGAGGTTACGGTTGACACTGATCTGAAGCAATTCTCCATTGGCAGACATTTCCTGTAGAGTTTCAGAAATAAGGACTTTGGTATTTTTCAACAAATAAGTTATTTCGGAAGACTGTCCAACCCCGTTTGCTTGCAGATATCGGATGATCAGAAAACGGGCATATTTATCTGGAGCGGGCGGTGTGGTGTCAGTGTTCTCAGGTAATACCTGTTCTGTGAGGTCATAAACTTTATGAAAATTGATTCGATAAGAAACCATGAGCTCACCCTGCATAAACAGATATTCCAAGGCACGTTTGGCGGGTTTGCTTTTCCATTCACCTCTTTTTTGACCTTTATCTTCAAAGTCTTTAGCCATCAAAGGACCTTCTGCAGCAATGCGCTTGAGCACCGATTTCATCAGCCGTTCATCTCGTTCATACCAGTGATTCTGATTGCCGTTAGCTATTGCCTGTTTGCGGGGCAAGGTGTATCGGTAGTCGCGCATGGGCAGGTAGGCGGCAGCATGAGACCAGTATTCAAAAACCTTCTTTTCCGAAATCAGTTGATCAAGGTGGGAGGGGTTATAGCGAGGGTTGCGATTCCACAGGGTATGGTGATGGGCGCGCTGAATGGCCGAGATGGTATCAATCTGGATGTAGCCGAGGTGTTCAATGGCTGACAGCGTGGCTTTAATTGCCCCACCGGTCTGCTTTGCTGGCGGCAGTTTCTGTGACAACAATACCAATTTTCTTGCCTGTTGACTGGAGAGTGATTCTTTCATTTTACCACGTATATTTCCATTGCTGACTATGACTTTCAAAATGATCCACGACGGTTCATTTTGTCGTTAAGAAATTTATTTCCGTTTCTTTTGAATGGACAGTGACTCCTCTACCCATTCTATCAATTCCTCTGCATCCTCCAAGATTTCTGGGGGGATTTCGAAATATGAGAGGATTGTTGGTCTACCTGGGAAGGGTTTGAGTGGTGATGACCCTGCTGCCAGATATTTTTCTTTATTTGTTTCATCAACTTTCAAATACACAATATTATCCGCAACAAGACCAAACATCATGCCATCACGAAAGAGTCCGGCACCGCCAAACATTCTTCGTGAAGTGACGTCTCCCCATGCTGAGAGTTGATCAATAATAAATCCAAGAAAATCGTTTGATACTGTCATATGATATTCATCTATGTTTCGGCCCTTATTTTGAAAAAATGGGATGAGGACCAAATTGGTCACGTCTAACCTGCTGCCCGGTTTTTGCATAATATGCAAAGCCTTCTAAAATTTGAAAAAGATATTGGCTGAAAACGGGTTTCATTTTAAATTTAAGCAAAGTCCAACGGATAGGAAAAGGCAGTTTCTTAATAAAGTCTGCCCGCCCTGTAATTCTAAGCGTACAGCGTTGATCGTTTATTGGCGTTATGCGCCAGATCGCAGTATTTTCACGTTTACCATTCTCTGTGACTTTTAAATCATAGCCCGTACCCTCTATCCACTTGACAACTTCCCTATCAAATTCAAAACCACTGTAATACGTCAAGTGATCCTTTGAGCCGACACCATCCCATCTCTCGGCAGTATGTTCCTCCATGAATGGATGCCACCGTGTGAGGCCACCTGGTAAAGCAATTATATCCCAAACTTTTTCAGCAGAAACGCCAATCTCCTTTTCTACAAAAAAACTTTCTTCGTAATTAAACATAATTTAATAATACCTCAAATTAATTATCTACACAGGAATACGATTACTTTTTCCGGTGTAATATTTTAATACATATTGTTATTAGGGACTTCATCATAATAAAACTACCCACTCTTGCAAGCAGCACTCGGGAGAGTCGGTATGAAGCTCATTGATGTTGGGTATATTATTTTCCATGAACTCCCTTATCTCTTTTAAATGGTCACTTATTAGACAACCTGTTCGTTAATCCATTTAATGACCGCGCTCGCCCATCGTTCACCATCCTCTTGCTGTATAAAGTGCGAGCCATGCAACGTCATGTGCGGCTGCCCTTTTGTGCCGGGAACATTCTCATGGAAAGACTGTTCCCAAGGTTTTGAAACAGGATCACCATCTGAGAAACATATCAACATAGGTTTCTCCCATTGTGAGAGTACATCCCAAGCTTTTCGGTTATCAGAAGATGCCGGGTCATCTGGTATAATCGGTACCAATACAGGAAATTGGCGAGCTCCGGCCAGATATTCCTCCGAAGGGAAAGGAGCTCGATAAGCCTCTTTTTCTTCATCAGATAAAGACCCTTCACCAAACGCATTACAGACAAATCCAGCATCGAAGTCTTCTACCGATTGACTAAATTTGAGCCATTCCATAAAAACATTCGGCAACGGGTGATCTCCTGTCGGCAAGCCAGTGTTAGAGATTGATACACGGGCAAATCTGTCAGGCATATCTGCGACCAATCGCAGGCCAATTAATCCTCCCCAATCTTGAGCCAACAGCGTTATCTCATCAAGCCCAAGAGAGATGAGCCAACTTGTCATCCATGCAACATGCTTGCTGTAACTGTATGCAGCTCGATCAGAAGGTTTGTCAGAGCGGCCAAATCCAATAAGGTCCGGCGCAATGACTCGATAACCCGCTTCAAGAAAAAGAGGTATCATCTTGCGGTATAAAAAACTCCACGAAGGCTCACCATGCATACATAAAATTGTAGCAGCATCTTTGGGGCCTTCATCTATATATGCAAGTCTCAGATTGCCTAACTCACTGTCCTCAATTTCCAGGTAATTTGGCTGATATGCAAAATCAGGTATATTTTCAAAACGTTCATCCGGGGTTCGTAATACTGACATTTTTTTCTCCTTATTTGTGATTTCCATCTTTTAAATTAATTTTTCAATCTATATATTTCAAAACGATCGGTCTAAAATAGGGTAAAAAAAATCGTGCATGCAGCTATGTTGAAATGGCCGACATTATCATGTTTATAATCTTTTCTGCCTCAGTTTTACCATTTTTCGGCATGCCCATAACCATCATTCCGGCTTGATAATAAGACAAAAAAGCAATTATTAGTTTGGGGTCTGTAGTTTTTGGTAATTCTCCTGACTCAATTGCACTCACCAGGCAGTCAGTATAAGCCTTTTCAAATTTCTCGTTTAAAATTTTAACCTGCTCAAGAGCACTGTCTTCAACAAATTCCTTTTCTGTTGCACATCTTACATTCATACAACCTTTAAAGTCTCTTGAACTCATATATTCGATTCTGTTTTCAAAAAAAACACGAATATTGTTCAGTCCCAAAGGTTCTCGTCTCAAAATGTCTATCAACTCTTGACCGACTTTTTGCCTGTAGCAAGCAAGGCATTCGTCGAATAGTCCAGCCTTACTTCCGAACTCCTTATACAAACTATACTTGTTAAGCCCTGTAACCGCTACCAATTCACTCAGCGGAGTGCCATGATACCCCTTCTTCCAGAATAATTGCGTAGCATCATCTACTACTTTCTCTCGATTATATGTCTTTGGTCGTCCCATGAAAAGCTTTATAAACCGATCGTTCTGAAAAGTCAACTAATAAAATTTAATTTAATCAAGAATGAAAAAAAGACTGTAAAGCACTTTTGAAGTAATATAAAGGATGCCTAAATCTGTCCCCTTTTCCTGTCCTTTTACTGCTTACCCGGAGACTAGGCTTTATATGCTATTTCTGTTCGTCGGCTCATCGTTTCGCACCCCAACTTCCTTCAGACGGTCCCTCACGGTCCCCCCTTGTTTTCGGCTAATACTTGTGTTAACAATAACTCTGTTAACAGGATTCAGGTACGGGACTTGCTCCCCATTAGTTCACGCCCATGCCTGGCGGGTTACCTTTGCGCTATATGGCTCCACAGCGACACATACCAGTGAAGGATACCATCCGTATTGTAGTATATTTATGAGGATGCGAACATGATGCAAAGATCTACAATTCGGATAAATTTCATAAACACAGGGACTGACCATGTCTAAAAAACCGACCTATGAAGAGTTAGAACAACGGATTAAGGCATTGGAAAAATCAGAATCTGACAGAAAGCAAGCGGAAGAAGAGTTGAGACTCAATAGAATATTGTTGAGAAATATCCTGGATATTGTTCCTGTTTTCATCTGTGCCAAAAACCTCTGTATGGCGATCTCATGGAGATTCTCACAGCCGCAAAGCGTTCGTCAGACATTACCCGGCAATTACTGGCTTTTGCCCGTAAACAAACTGTTGCGCCCAAGATGCTTGATTTGAACGACACCATAGAAACTATGCTCAAAATGCTCCGGCGGCTTATCGGTGAAGACATCGATCTTACCTGGATACCTGGAGTTGAAATACGGCCGATTAAAATTGATCCATCCCAGATTAATCAAATCATGGCAAACCTCTGCGTTAACGCCAGAGACGCCATAGACAACGTGGGCAGGGTTACTGTCGAAACAAAAAATATCAACCTCGATGAAAACGACTGCGCCGATTATGTAGGGTCTGTTCCAGGCCAGTATATACAGCTCTCTGTAAGCGACGATGGCTGCGGTATGACGCCAGAAACCCGGGACAATATTTTTGAGCCGTTTTTCACTACCAAGGGTATAGGCAAGGGTACCGGACTGGGACTGTCTACCGTTTATGGTATTGTCAAACAGAACAACGGGTTCATAAACGTCTACAGTGAAATGGAAAAAGGGACGACCTTCAGGATTTATCTACCCATACATGCAGGGCAGACTGTCAAAGCACATAGTGAAAACACCATAGAACTTCCATTAAGCAGGGGCGAGACGATATTGCTGGTTGAGGACGATGACTCAATATTGAAACTCGTTAAAATGATACTCGAAAAACTTGGATATGCTGTACTATTCTCCGGCAATCCAGTGGAGGCTATCAGGTTGGCAGCAGAGCACGCAGAGGAGATAGATCTTCTGATAACGGATGTGGTTATGCCCGCGATGAATGGTCGAGAGGTGTCCGAGCGCCTGCAAAGCCTTTGTCCTAATATCAAAACCCTTTTCATGTCCGGTTACACGGCTAACATCATTGCACACCGAGGCGTGCTGGAAAACGGTTCTAGTTTTATAGCTAAACCCTTTGCAAACAAGGACTTAGCAGTTAAAGTCAGAGAGGTGCTGGACGAGGTCAAAGGTTGATTGAGGTAATCCTAATTATTAAATCTTAGTCTTGGCTATGCACTACAAACAATTTTGCACGAAGCGTTACGGTGCCACGGCAAGGTCAGCCATTTTACAAAGTTTTCCAAATTATTAATAGAACTGGGGGCTTAGCGGAGAATGCGTAACTGAGCTTAGGAAACGAAAACAAATCGTAAAATTGAAAATTGCAGAAAAGAGGATACAATGTCTTATTCACCCAAATTAAGTTCCGGATTTACATTTGCAAAAAACAGAAGCACCTTCATATCCCCCCAATCGGGAATGTGCTCGTTCTGCACCCAGGATTGTACGGGAACCTGCGAGATTGCACAGGCAGCCGTGCTGGGGGCACAAACCGTATACCCCATGACAACCGGCACGAATCAGATCGCCTCGGAAAAAGATTACCCCATTGATTTTTCCCATTTTAATATCAACGGCCGGGTTTTCGGGGCCCGGGGGGCGGCGGAGACCCAGGAAGAAGCCAATATTTTCAATGTAAATCTTGAACGGACATACGGGACGATCAATCCGGTTAAAATGGCCATGCCCGTCATGCTTCCGGCATTGTTTAAGCTCAATTGGCAGGATTATTTTGCAGGAGCGGCCATGGCCGGGGTAACCTGCGTGATCGGGGAACATGGCAGAAACAATGACCCGAATTTAAAACTTAAAAATGGAAAAGTGATGGCATATCCCCTGCTGAAAAAGGCCCTTGACTGTTTTCGCAAATACGACCGGGGGTATGGGCAAATTGTTCTCCAGAGCAATGTGGACGATGACCTCATGGGAGTTCCGAAAATCGCCATTCAGAAATATGGGACCACAGCCATTGAAATCAAATTCGGCCAAGCGGCAAAGGGGACCCAGCCGGTCATACGGATAAAGAATATTGAAACGGCATTAAAACGGCAGCAACTCGGTGATATAGTTATCCCGGACCCCAGTGACACATCCGTACAAAAGGCATACGAAGACGGGGTCTGTCCCAATTTTTACACTTACTCCAGACTCCCTCTCTGGGATGAAAAATCCCTGATCACCCACATTGAGGCGCTCCGGGATTTAGGAGCCAAAAATATTTATTTTAAAATGGCAGGATACGACAGAGCGGATATAGAACGGGTGCTTCGGATTGCCTGTGAGGCCCGGGTGGACATGGTCACCTTTGACGGTGCCGGAGGTGGGTCCGGATACAGTCCGTCAAAAATGATGAATGAGTGGTCCCTGCCTACGGTCTGCCTGGAAGATGCGGTTGTCCGCATCTGCGACCAATTGAAGGCAGAAAAATTAAGCCCTCCCGCCATCATCATGACCGGCGGGTTTGCCAGTGAGGATCAAGTTTTTAAAGGGCTGGCCTACGGAGACGGCCATGTTCTGGGCATTGGGCTGTGCCGGGCTTCCATGGCCGCTGCCATGACCGGTAAAACAATCGGAGAACAGATCAAAGCTGGCAGTGTCCCTGAAAGATTTAAAACCTATGGGTCAAGTGTTGAAGAGATATTCTGTGATCTTCCGGATTTAAGAGCCTTGTACGGCACCAAGGCCAATGAATTTTCAACCGGGGCCATTGGGGTCTTTTCCTATCTCAATAAAATTGCGTTCGGATTAAAGCATTTTGCGGCCCTGAATCGAAAATTCAACCTGGATTTTCTGGATAAAACTGACCTCATTCCCCTGACATCAGAGGCAAGAGCATTGATGTCAAATGAATGGTTTATGCCCACAAAAAAATAGTCAGCACAAAGGGGGAGTGATTCTTAAAGTTTGACACTCTCCCTCTCCTCCCTGTCTCCCTACCGAAACCTATTATTGAACATAATTCAATAAACTCCTTAAGTGAAACCATTTTTTTACGCATCTTCCTCAAGAGCAGGGCTGGATCCGCCTAAAATCCCTGTATGACTAATTCAGGTTCAGCTGGGATTTGATCCTTCCTTTATGATTTTTTCCATGTTGTATTGGCATGCAATCTTATTACGTTCTTCATCCTTTAATGAAGTCATATACGACAAAAAAGGGGAACGGATTTATTTAATGCCTGCCAAGAGTTACTAAAAATAATTCTGCCCCCTTTTCCTGGTTTTATTGACATTACCGTAATACCGTAATACTATATTGATATATCTTCAAAAATATAAAAAAGGAGTGGTAGCATGGAAACGTTAATATGCAGTAAGCTTACGACAAAATGCCAGACAACTATTCCAGAAAAAATCAGGACATTACTTGACGTTAAGGCAGGTGACTCTGTCACTTTTGAAATAACACCAAACAACCAAGTGATGATACGCAAGCTGCAACCTGTTGATATTGTGTTTATCAAAGCCTTAGAAGGTACTATGTCTGAATGGCTTTCCGAATATGACGAGGAAGCTTATTGTGATTTATAAACAGTTTGATGTTGTAGTTGTTCCTTTTCCTTTTACTGAACTGAATGCTGAGAAAAGAAGACCCGCTTTAGTTTTATCAACTGGTAACTTTAATCAGCAAAGTGACAATTGTGTTTTGGCAATGATAACCAGCCAGAATAATCCCAAATGGCCCTTAGACATCCGAATTGGAAGTCTTCAAAAAGCAGGATTAAAAGCCCCTTCAATGATTAGAATGAAATTTTTCACTCTTGATAACCGTTTGATTATAAAAAAGTTAGGAGGGCTATCCGGTAAAGATCAGGAATCAGTTAAGAAAACTTTACAGACCTTAATGGACTTATAAATTAAATTTTAGTCTTGGCTATGCACTACAAACAATTTCGCACGAAGCATTACGGTGCCATGGCAAGGCTGGCCATTTACAACGTTTCTCCCTAAAACTCTTTGATAAATTTGTGGTTTGCTTCCCGCACAATTTATCTTTATTCGATGGTGAGAGAGCAGGATGAACGGTGTCAAATGTGAGGCCATGGAAGTCGTCAAAACTTAATGTTTCTGACTCTTCAAGTTCCTTCTGCTTTTGCCTGGAAACCACAGCCTCCAAGGCAAAATCACCGGCCTGCATCTGAGAATAGTCAGTTTCGATTAGTCGATGGCGATGTTTTTTAGCCAGACCCAACACCAACTCGTTGACCTCCAGTGATTGCTCATCCATCTCCTTTAACATCCTCGCAGACGGTGTCAGCGCGGGATTTATCAGTTTTTGATGTTGGTGCTTCAGCGCCGCTTGGAAGTTTTCCCCTTGGCCTGCCTTATCGAGTAACCGTGCAACCTCAGCCAGGTCAGAAAAAATATTTTCAGCCCACGTCTCCAGGGATCTGGGGTTTTCTCCATCCAGCAATTCCAAAGACAAGTCCCGCCCGCAGGTTGCCACCTTATCCAGATTTCGCTTAGCGGTGCCTTGCTGTTGCCGGGAAAAATCGGGGCTGTCTTTTAGCAGGCAATAGGTCAAGAAAACATCCAGAAAGTGCACCTGCGCAAGGTCGACCCCCGTTTCAGCATAGGGGTTGACATCCAAAGAGCGGACTTCAACATATTCAACCCCCCTGGCCTGCAGGGCATCGGAGAGTGTCTCCCCGGTTTTGATAACCCGCTTGGGTCGAATCGGCGCATAGAGTTCAGCTTCCTGCTGTAGCGTATTGGCGTTCAGTTGTCGATATTCCCCATGCCGCTTCACGCCAATTTCCTCAAACACAGGATTGGACTGGGTTACGGCCTTGCGTAACCCGTTGACAAACTCTGGAAGGCTGTTGTAACTGATAGCCAGGCTCTCCTGCTCCTTAGCATTATAACCCAGCTTGCTCATCCTCAAGGATGTGGCATTGGACAAATAATGACTCGCCTGCCCCATGGCCTTTAAAGGCAATTTACTGCGTGCATGTTTCAGGAAATTAGAGTCCACGGCTGGAGACGCACCAAAAAGATACGGGATCAACCAGCCAAGGCGTAAAAAATTTCGGATCAGACCGAGGTAGCTCTCAGAGATAAAGTCCTGGAGCGGCTGCTGGTCACCCTTAATCTGCTGCCACACCGGCCAAAAGTTTTCCGGCATGGAAAAGTTATAATGCACACCGGCGACAGTCTGCATAATACTGCCGTAGCGATTTTTTAGTCCCTGTCGATAAAGGGTTTTCATTTTACCGACATTGGAGTTGCCATAGTGCGCCAGCTCAATATCATCCTCAGTTTCAACGGTGCAGGGCATGCTTACAGGCCAGAGCAATTCCTTGCCGAGATTACGATAGGCATGCCGATGGATGTCGGCCAGGATTCCAAGAGTCTCTTCAGCATCAGTGCCCACCGGCGTGATAAATTCCATCAGAGCTTCAGCATAGTCGGTGGTTATCCAAGCATGGGTCAGTGGCGAGCCCAGGGACGCCGGGTGGGCTGTTGATGCCAAGCGGGAATCAACATTGACGCGTAAAGATTCTTTTTCTATCCCCCGGCGAATCCCCCTTAAAGCAGTCGAAAACTCCGGACGTGACAGTGATTCCAGCCTGTTTTTCCATGATGTTTTCAATGTTTGACTCCTGTTTAGTTTGATCGTTTTGCCAGTATCTGCTCGATGCAGTCCATCAATTTACCGCTGATATTGATATCAAAAGCGTCTTCAATCTCGCGGATGCAGGTCGGGCTGGTGACGTTGATCTCGGTTAATTTGTCACCGATTACATCGATACCGACAAAATAGAGGCCTTTCTCCCTTAACACCGGAGCCAGCGTTTCGGCAATACGACGGTCACTCTCAGTCAAGGGTCTGGCTTCACCACGACCGCCAGCGGCCAGGTTTCCCCGGGTTTCTCCGCTGGCCGGAATCCTTGCCAGGCAGTAAGGGATGGGCTCGCCATTGACAATCAGAATTCGCTTATCGCCTGAACTGATTTCCGGAATGTATTTTTGTGCCATGGCATAACGGCTACCATCCTGAGTCAAGGTCTCAATGATCACGCTCAGATTACCGTCCCCAGGCTTGATGCGGAAAACCGAGGCCCCCCCCATGCCATCCAGGGGTTTCAAGATAATATCTTGATGTTCGGCATAAAACCGACGCAGCTTGTCCGCACTACGGCTGACCAGGGTCTCAGGGGTCAGCTCGGAAAACCAGGCGGTAAAGAGTTTTTCGTTGGCATCGCGCAGACTTTGTGGGTTGTTGATAATCAGCGTCCCCTCTGTCTCTGCCCGCTCCAGCATATAGGTGGCGTAGATAAACTCAGTATCAAAGGGCGGATTCTTACGCATCAGTATCACATCCAGTTCGGCAAGAGGTGTGTCCAATAGTTTGCCGAACTGATACCAGCTTTCAGTATCCTGCTGTACCTGTAGAGATTTCATTGTGGCATGGGCCCGACCATTTTGCAGATAAAGATCCTGCATTTCCATGTAATATAACTCGTATCCACGGGACTGGGCCTCCAGCAGCATGGCCAGGCTGCTATCCTTTTTAACATTGATCTGCCCGATGGGATCCATGACGATCCCGAGTTTAATATTCATAAATTCTCTCCCCACCTTACAAAACATGGTATTCTGCTGCTACATTATTTATAAAATCCAATTTTTTTGACGATTTTTAACAAATTCAAGCAATTTGAAAGTCCAATGAAGTTAAGGTGTGATCCATTGTTTGTCAATAATGTTTTGAACGATTATTCAAAATAATTCATGTGTATTGCGGGCATCCTTCATATGACCCCAAAAGTACTTTACACTTCCCTGGAATTTTCCACCATGGCAGGTACATCTTTGGAGATCCATTCCAATAGCACGGGCACCACATTCACCAGCAAAAAATATGGCATATATCAAGCAAGCATGATCAGGCCCGCCACCCAGCTTGTGGCATCTTTATCAGACAAATCTGATTTTTCCGCCTTTGGTGCTGCCCATCCTGAAGATTTCATTAATAAAGTAACATCAATACCAAAACCTGACATGGATGGACGGGCAATATCCATGTGGCGGCAGGGTTTGTTCTCAGCTAAAACACGGCATTTTTCCTGATCATCACAAAACAAGTCTTTACATGATCCACCGGCAAATCCCTTTGATTTTTTAAACCCCATTTCCATGGCTTTTTCCTCAACGCCTGCCAGAATTTGATGAAGTATTTGCATCACACCCCTTCGCTCATCAGAAAACATGACAGATGTGGGTAATTCTATTTTCACAGTAATGGAATACTTGCTCTGGGACAGCCATTTTCTAAATTTCACAGGGCCTTCCACGTTGGGTGGGCAGTTCGCTGAAACACCATAATTCGGACATATATATTCTCCGTTACATAATGCCGCCAAACTATCTTTAACTTGGATATCACTGGACGAAATAATGGCGGAAGACGTAGCACCAAGACTTTCTGCTTCCTGGGTTAAGTGTGCAAGTTGCTGTTTTGATATCAATATATTTTCCATCGTAAAACCTTTCAAGAGTCGTTGTGGCAGAGGAAGCTGCCACGGCAACAGGTGGAATGGGCAGAAAATAACGAATAGCACCGTGGTCAGCAACTCCCTGAACGAATAGACATCCTTTGTATGAGTTAAGCTTCAGTTCATTGACACGATCAAAAATTCCTGTTCCTTTTTTACAGGATAACGGGGAATAGGATGGGGCGCAGGCCCAAAAATTTTATTCCCACCGGAATCATAGGTTGACTTGTTAAGACTGCAGCACTGCACGGTGTCAGTCCCGGGGACCGGATCCAATCGGCGGTGGCCTAAATGGGTACACCGGTTGTGGAATGCGCGATATTCGCCGTTCTCTGTGTGAACAAGGAGTACCCGTTTGGGAAGATTTTTACCTTCAAAACGCATTGCACCACCAGGGGCTTTCAGTTCCAATGCCTTACCCAAATCTATGGTCAGAGTTCCATCGGCATAGTTCCAACTACCCTCTATTCCAGGTTCAGTAGTAGCAGATTTGCCCAGTAATCGCTGGAGAAAACTTCTTTTCAAAAATTTAATATCCATGCTTTATTAGTCTCATTTAAGGTTAAAACTACCGGTTTTCAGCCGGTGGTTGTTTAGTCCTATTTGCCCTCCACTCGAAGGGGAGGGCTTAGATTTATGCTAAAACGGATTATATTACATCAAAACCCGTTTTTTGATTTTTTCAGCAATTTCCAGGCCCAACTGATTGGCTTTCTCCCAAATTTCGGACTGGTCTTCAACTTTACAAAATTTATCCGGGGTGATTGTGGTGTCATCTCCAAATACCCAGGGCAGAGAACTCATGGGACATGTTTGACCATAACCGCAGACCATGCATTCAGTATTTCCTATGGCTTTCAGATTACCCAGTATTTCCATACCCTCCATCGTCAGCGCATGCTCAATCTGTTTGCTTGTCTCTTCGAGCCCTGGAGCTCCCCGGCCAATGCCTGTGGTCACAACAACGGCAAACTTGCCCCGGTTAAGACCATTTTGATGCCGCAAAGAAAATAATCTTTCAAGAAAGGACTTTGTAAACCCATCAACAGAGCCATAGGGCGAATATCCCCCCACAACAATGGCGTCTGCTGTTCGGACCTTTTCAGCCAATGCAGGAAAATCATCATTAACCTTGCAGATGTTGTCTTTTTTGCATCCAAGGCAGGCGATGCATGGCTTTACATTAATTTTACTCAATTTTACAAATTCTGATTCCAGGCCGCTGCTGTCAAGAACTGCCTTAACCAGACGATCTGTGTTGCTATTTTTTATGGGGCTACCTGAAATTCCTAAAATCTGAAGTCTCATATTAAATTCTCCTTTTTTGATTATTCTCAAATGTATTTGCACCATACACTCTTGGATGCAAATATTCTGTAACAACGGCTATCATGTAAGGTATATATTCTATATTTTTTTGTTAAATGAAAGATATAGACAATGAAATGTTTCTGACCAAAGGCGGTCGGGTCAAGCTTTCCAAAGTTCTTGAATGGGGCTTTTGCCATATGACAACCTCATTTTCTTTAATTCTAATTACTAGACTGCACATACATTATACATCCTTATTATGAATTACAAGATCATTTTGAATATTTATTCAACAAGTTATTGACACGGAATTCTTTGTACCTTATTTTAATATTCA
>Ga0307987_1001297_pt1 | contig 13777 bp, 10 predicted proteins | sample EllFjometagen181_FD_203157 | JGI IMG/M metagenome (GOLD analysis project Ga0307987, IMG submission 203157) | Marine microbial communities from Ellis Fjord, Antarctic Ocean - #181 | ecosystem: Environmental > Aquatic > Marine > Unclassified | place: Southern Ocean | collected 2014-10-08
CCCAGTACCCGGGCGCCGACGAATATTGTAACGGCGAAGACGACGACTGCGACGGCGCCATCGACGAAGACGGCGAAGTGCTCGATGGCGACACCTTCTACGCAGACTCCGATGGCGATGAGTTCGGCGATCCCGACAACACCATCGACGCCTGCGCCGAGCCCGCCGGGTACGTGGACAACGCCTTGGATTGCGACGACTCTGACACCGCCGAACCCGTGGTGGTCGATGCCTCCACGGGATCGCCCTCGGGCGCCGGCACCATCTCGAGCCCCCTCGACACGGTCCAGGCCGGGGTCGACATCGCCACCCAGTGCGTCGTGGTCTTCGCGGGTAGCTACTACGAGTCGGTGACCATGAACGGCACGGACCTCGAGATCACCGGCGTCGAAGGCTCGGGCGTCACCACCATCGATGCCACCGGCACCGGCGACGCGGCCTTCGTCATCCAGTCCGGCGAGACCGCAGCCACCGTGCTCACCGGCTTCACCTTGTTCGGTGACGGCCACCTCGAGATCTCCGCCAACTCCTACGGCTGCACGTCCATTATCACCTGCACCGACTACTACTACATCTACTGTGGTGGCGGCCTGTACGTGTCCAGCTCCGACCCGACCATCCGCGACATCACCGCGCTGGGCAGCAGCCTGCCCCCGATATCCACGAGCATCTCCTACCCCGACACCACCTACGTCAGTAGCTACGGCGGCGGCATGTGCTTCCTGGACTCCACCTCCGACGTCAGCGGATCGATGGTGGCCTCGAACTTCGCGGACCAGGGCGGCGGCGTGTACACCGACGAGACCTCGGCGGTCACCCTCGCCGAGTCAACCATTGTGGGCAACGAAGCCACCGACGGCGGCGGCTTCGAAGCCGACGGCGGCGCGGTGGGCTTCACCAACGTGGCCTCGTCCTTCAACGACGCCACCTCCATGGGCGGCGGCCTGCTGCTCATCGATGCCTCCGGCTCTGTGGTCAACGCCACCCTCGCTGGCGATGACGCCGTCACCGGCGGCGGCCTGTACCTGTCGGGCAGCAGCACCGTGTCTCTGATGAACAGCATCATCTACGGCGCCACCACCGGCGTGGGTGTGCTGGTTGAAAGCTCCGCTTCCTTCACGGGCACCTACAACAACGTCTACGGCAACCTGGGCGGCAACTACAGCGGCATCACCGACCCCACCGGCACCGACGGCAACATCGGCATCGCCCCCCTGTTCGTGGCCTACAGCGACGACGGCGTACTCACCAACGACGACCTGCACCTGAACAGCTACTCCAGCCTGGTGGACGCGGGCGACCCGTCGGGCAGCTACGACGACGCCGACGGAACCACCAACGACATCGGCGCCTATGGCGGGCCGAGCTCCGACTGGGACTAGCAGGCACTGTAACGGAGGGGGTCAGCCCCTCCCCTACGGGAACAGGGACCGGAGCGGGATGCGGCGACCCTCGCCGCCGTCCTGCAGCTCTTGGAGCATACGGAGCTTGGCTTCCCAGCTGCCGAGGGTCCAGAAGCTCTCGGGGGACAGCTCCACCAGGGGCACGCCTGCGTCGCTCTCGTTGAGGGGGCAGATGTCCCGGTACTCGAAGCCTCCCCCGTCGCCGTCGGGCTCCAGCCAGCGCAGGGGCAAGCCCTGGGTGCGACAGACATAGGGGCGCTTGTCGTAGACGCGGCAGGCGCCTTCGGTGTCCAGGAAGGCGCAGGCCCCCGCGGGATGGGGCTGACCGTCCTGGAGCAGCTCATCGTGGTGGTGCTGGATCAATGCGGCCTCGATCTCGAACACGGTGATCTCATCCTGGCAGCAGCGCGTACACCCCAGTCCACAGGTCCGCGGGTGCCCCGTTTCGTTATGGAAACGCTCGGCGAGCTGCTCAGCCTGCTGGCTCACCTGGGTGTGGAGGGACGACAGCATGGTGATGGCTTGGTTCATGGCGCCGCTGTATCAAGTTTCACTTGGCATGCCTCAACCGTACGGTTAGTTTAACCATCTGGTTAGTCAACGCCGGAGAACCGATGACACAAGCCCCTCCCCCGGAGACCCGCGATCGCATCCTGGATGCAGCCGAGGACGCCTTCTCGGAGCACGGCTTGGCCGGGGCTCGCGTGGCATCCATCGCCGCTGATGCCGATGCCAACAAGGCGATGCTCTACTACTACTTCGGCTCCAAGGATGGGCTCTACACCGCCGTGCTCGAGCGCGTCGCTGATACTGTGGTCGGCATGGCCGACTCGGCGCTGGTGGAGTCCCATGCCCCGCCCGAAGAACGCCTCTTCGCCTTTTTGGCCGGCTACCGCGACCTGCTCGCCAGTCGTCCCAAGATCCTACGCCTGGTGCTCCACGAAGCGCTCACCGGCGGCGAACGCATCCTACCCCTGGTGATGGCCCGCGCACCGCGGGTGCTCCAAGCCTTCTGGCAGTGCGTCCAGGAAGGACAGGCCCTGGGAACCATCAGCCCGGAGCTCGACGCCCGGGCGGTGCTGCCCGCGCTGCTCGCGCCCTACGTGCTGTTCAACGTGGGCTCCACAATGCTCAGCGGTCGCATCCCCATCGATCCCGAACAGCTTCGTTCCGTCTACCACGAAACCGCCATGGCCATCGCCCGTGATGGCGTCCTCTGCAGCCCTCCCCAGGAGCAGGCATGACCTCTCTCTTCTTGTTTGCCCTGCTCGCTTGCGCGGGTGGAGAGCAACGCCCCGACACCTACACTGGTACTGTCGAAGTCACCGAGGTCGAGGTGGCCCCCGTCCTGTCGGGTCGGCTCACCACCATCGCCGTAGAACGCGGCGATAAGATCGAAGCCGGTCAGCTGCTGTTCGAGCTGGACCCCAGCATGATCGAGCTCGAGCGCGCGGTGCGCGAAGGGCAGATCAAACAGGCCCAGGCCGCCATCGAAACCACCCAGGCCCAGGCCCGGGCGGCGGGGGCCCAGGTCTCCACCTTGGACCGTGAGCTCGTGCGTATGCGCAAGCTCGAGGCCGCGGGCGCAGGCACTGCGCAGACGGTCTCCACCATGGCGGGTCAACTGCAAGGTGCTCAGGCCCAGTCTGGCGCCGCGCGCAAGGGCATCGCCCAGGCGGAAGCGGTCATGACTCAGGCCGAGGCCGCCTTGGCCCTGGTGGACAAGAAGCTGGAAGAGACCAGCGGCTACGCCCCCATCTCCGGCGTGGTGTTGTCCCGCAACCGCGAACCCGGCGAGGTGCTAGGGGCGGGTATGTCGGTCATCACCATCGGTGATCTGGCCCACCCCAAGCTGCGGGTCTACGTGCCCCTCAAGGTGGTCGAGAGCATCTCCGTGGGCGGATCGGTCGCCGTGTACATGGACGTCGATACCGAGAATGCCCGCGCGGGCACCATCGACTGGATCTCGAGCCAGGCCGAGTTCACCCCCCGCGACATCCTCACCCCCGAAGAGCGCGTCAAGCAGGTCTTCGCCGTAGACATCGCCCTCGAGCCGGGCCGCGGCATCCATCCCGGCATCCCCGCCGATGCCGTCTTCTCGGAGCTGGGCGCGTGACCACTCCCGCCGTCCGGGCCGCCGGCCTTGTCCGGCGCTTCGACAAGATCGTGGCGGTGCGCGACGTGGACTTCACCGTGCCTGAAGGCTCGGTGGTTGGCGTCATCGGGCCCGACGGCGCTGGCAAGACCACGCTGATCAGGATGCTGGTGGGCGTGCTGGCCCCCGACAAGGGCACCGTGGCCATCTGCGGACACGACGTGCAGAAAGAGCGGGACAAGACCCGCTTGTTGCTGGGCTACATGTCCCAGGCCTTCGGCTTGTACCGGGACCTCACCGTGGCGGAGAACATCAAGTTCTTCGGCCAACTGCGCCTGGTCTCCCGCAAGGACCGCATCGAACGCGAAAAACGCCTGCTGGACTTCACCCGGCTCACCCCCTTCGTGAAGCGCCCTGCCGGCAAGCTGTCCGGCGGCATGAAGCAGAAGCTGGGGCTCATCTGCACCCTGCTGCACGAGCCACGGGTGCTCTTCCTGGACGAGCCCACCAACGGCGTGGACCCCGTCAGCCGGCGAGAGTTCTGGGACATCCTTGGCGAACTCCGCGGGCGGGTCACCGTAGTGGTGGCCACCCCCTACATGGACGAAGCCGAGCGCTGCGACCTGGTGGCCTTGATGGGCGAAGGAAAGATCCTGGCCTTCGACACGCCCGAGAACCTGCGGGCCAGCATCAAAAACCCGGTGTGGGAGGTCGAGACCACCGAACCCTTCACCGCCGCCGAGCTGGTGTCCGAGGCCCTGCCTTCGGCGGACGTTCAGCTCTTTGGCGACCTGCTCCACGTCCTGGGACCAGACAGTCCCGACGAGGTGCTGCGGGTGCTGCGCGAAGCAGGCCTGGGCGGCGAAGCCCGCCAGGTGTCCCCCAGCATGGAAGACGCCTACGTCCACATCACCACCGGCGGAAACATCGACGCCGCGGGGGTTGACACATGAGCGTCGAGATCGCCGTCAGCGCCCGCAAGCTGCGTCGCACCTTCGGTGCCTTCGTGGCCGTCAACGACGTGGACCTCGAGGTTCCACGGGGCTCCATCTATGGCTTCCTGGGCCCCAACGGCGCAGGCAAGACCACCACCATGCGCATCCTCTGCGGGCTGCTCGCCGCCAGCTCCGGTGAAGCCACGGTGGACGGCGTGGACGTGGTCAGGGACCCCGAGGCCGTCAAGAGCCGCATTGGGTACATGAGCCAGAAGTTCGCCCTCTACAACGATCTGACGGTCGATGAGAACATCCGCTTCTACGGCGATGTCTACCTGGTGCCCCGCAAGAAGCTCGCGGCACGGCGTGAGTTCGCCCTGGAGATGTCCGGGCTGAGGGGCCGCGAGAAGTCCATCACCGGCACCCTGCCGGTGGGCATCAAGCAGCGCCTGGCCCTGGGCTGTGCTGTGCTGCACGAACCCCGCGTGCTCTTCCTGGACGAGCCCACCGCGGGGGTCGATCCCCTGTCTCGCCGGCAGTTCTGGCGGCTCATCCACGCCATGCGCCAAGATGGCGTGACCATCTTCGTGACCACCCACTACATGGACGAAGCCGAAAACTGTGGCATGGTCGCTTTCTTGCGAGCGGGCACCCTGGTGGGCCTGGGCCCCCCCCGACAGCTCCGTCGTGACGGGGATCGGGGCGACATGGTGCGGCTGGTCGGTGTCGAGCGCGCCACCTTGTTGGGCGACCCCCGGGTGCGCTCGGCGACACCCATGGGTGCAGCCTGGCACGTCAAGCTCACCGACCCGGCTCACGCCACCGCACTCGGTGTCGACCTGGGCGTGGCGGTCGAGCGCATCGCTCCTACCCTCGAGGATGTCTTCCTGGACGCCTGCGAGCTCGCGGGCCAAGCCGAGGGAGCGTCATGAGGGCCTTCTTCCCCATCGCCAGCAAGGAGATGCTCCACATCCTCCGGGACGGCCGCTCCCTCATCGCCGCCTTGGCCATGCCCCTGCTGATGGTGCTGATGTTCGGCTTCGCCATCAACCTGGACGTCAAAGAGGTGACCATCGCGGTGGTGGACCAAGACCACAGCCCGGCCGCCCGCAACATCATGAGCCACCTGACCTCCGATGGCTCGATCATGGTCCACAGCTACCCCGACGACCCTCAGGATCTCGAGCGGATGCTCGACATGGGTGAGATTCAACTGGGCATCGTGATCCCGCCGGGCTTCGGGCGCGACATCGCGTCAGGCAAGGACGCCCCGGTGCAGGTGCTGGTGGACGGCACAGAGGCCGCCTTCGCCGCTCAGGCCATGGGCCTGGTGTCCAGCAGCCTGGCCCACACCACCATGGGTGAGATCGACGAACTGCTGAAGGTGGTCGGACGGCGCGGAGGTCTCCCCGGCCTCGTGGCCAGCCCCAGGGTGTTCTTCAACGAAGCCCTGGACTCCCGCTGGTTCATCGTCCCTGGGCTCATCGCCATCATCATCATGATGCTCAGTTCCATGATCACCTCTGGGTGCGTCGCCCGGGAGTACGAACACAACACCATCGAGCAGGTGCTGGTCTCGCCGGTGCGCGGGCCGGCCCTCATGCTGGGCAAGCTGGCGCCCTACATCCTTCTCGGCATCCTGCAGGTGGGTTCGGTCACCCTACTGTCGCGCTTCATGTTCGGGGTGCCCATCCGGGGCTCGCTGCTCATCCTGGCCATCGCCACCCTGCTGTACCTCACCGGCGCCATGGCTCTGGGCCTGCTGTTCTCGGCGGCCCTCAAGAGCCAGCAGGTCGCCATGCAGATCAGCTTCGTGGCCACCATCCTTCCCTCGATGATCCTCTCGGGCTTCATGTTCCCCATCGAGAACATGCCCTGGTTCCTCCAATACTTGAGCTATGCGGTGCCCGCCCGCTACTACCTGCGGCTCATCCGCGGGCTCTTCCTCAAGGGGGTCGGCCTCGAGGTGCTGTGGCCCGACCTGCTGGCCATGGTCATCTTCGCCTTCGTGGTGATGGCCGCCGCCACCTCCCGCTTCAGGAGGTCGCTGTGAACCTCCTGTCCCCCAAATACACCAGGCTTAGTCTTGGCTTCGCGCAAAGGCGCAAAGACGCCAAGGGCGCAGTTAATTTGGCTTCCGCACGCTCGACGAGCCGAGTGGTGGCCATGCACGCAAGGCACATCCAAGGCGAACGTCAGCATCGAGATGAACAACGCTACCACCTGACGCTGCAGTGCAGGGTGACCGCGCACAGGGCTCGTACGGAGCGGCAGCCCAATAGGGATTCGTGTCTTTGCGTCTTTGCGTCTCTGCGCGAGATTTTCGTCACCCTACAGCAGAAGGGCGTGTCATGAACCTCCCCCTGCTGCGAAGTATCCGGCGTTTCTCCTTGCGCAGGCTGATGGCCGTCGCTCGCAAGGAGCTGATCCACCTCAAGCGTGACAAGCGCATGCTGCCCATCGTATTCGTCATCCCCGTGGTGCAGCTGGGTCTGCTGGGCCTGGCGGCCAACCTTGACGTCGAGAACGTCGGCATGGTCATCGTCGACGGCGACCACAGCCCCACTAGCCGGGCCATCGCCGCTCGTATGGACGCCGGCGCCGCCTTCGACCTGGTGGGCATCACAGACTCCTTCGAGGAAGCCGAGCGCGCCATGGACCTGGGCCAGGCGGAGCTGGTGGTCATCGTGCCCCCTGGCACGGACCGCGCCTTGCACCGCAACGAGCAAGCCCCCGTGCCCATGTGGGTGGACGGCACCGACACCAACCGTGCCCTGGGCGCCCAGCGCATGGCGGAACAGATCCTGCGGGACGTGAGCAAAGAGCGGCTGCCAAAGCTGGGCCAGACCCTGCCCTACGGCAAGCCCGAGCCCCGAGCACGGGTGCTATACAACCCCACCTTCCAGAGCGAATGGTTCATGGTGCCCGCGGTGCTGGCCATGATCCTCACCGTGATCGTCACGGTGTTGTCGAGCATGGCCATCGTCAAGGAACGCGAAAACGGCACCATCGAGCAGCTCAGCGTCACCCCCATCCGTCCTGGTGAGCTCATCATGGGCAAGCTGGCGCCGTTTGTGGTCATCGGGATCATCCAGGCCCTGCTGGTGACCCTTGTGACCATCTACGGCTTCGGGGTGCCCTTCAGGGGTGATCCCGTACACCTGCTGATCATGGCGGTGATCTATCTGGGGGCCATGCTGGCGTTCGGGCTGCTGGTCTCCACCATCTCCCAGACCCAGCAGCAGGCCCTGCTCACCTCGATCCTGGTGATCCTGCCCAACATCCTGCTTGGCGGCCTGATGTACCCCATCGCCAACATGGAGCCCTGGGCACGCCACATCTCGGACTTCATGCCCCTGACCTACTTCGCGGTGATGATCCGCGGGTCGTTCCTCAAGGGCATCGGTCTCGAGGTCCTGTACCGCGATGCCATCATTCTCGGCATCATGGCCTTCGTCCTGCTGGCCCTGGCCGTGTTCCGCTTCCGCAAAAGGAGTGCCTGATGTTTGCCATCGCACTGCTGTTCCTCTCCCCTGCCCTCTCCATGAGCCTCGACCAGGCGGTCGACGCCGCAGCCGCGACATCGCCCGTGGCGGCACTGGCCGATGCCCGCATCGCCGAGTCCCAGGCCAAGGTGCGCCAGGCCACGGCGCATATGTTGCCGCAGGTCAGCGCCGCAGGCGGGACGCTCTGGCAAAACGAGGTGGCGATGAGCATCTGCTACCCCATGTACAAGGGGCTTCAAGCAGGGGGGCTCGCCGTCCAGCCCGACATGTGTGACGGCTTCGAAGATCCGGTGATCAACCCCGCCCACCAGTGGCAGTGGCAGGTCCAGGCTCAGCAGGCCCTGCTGGCCCCCCAGGCCTATCTGTGGCGAAAGGCTGCGCAGCAAGGTGCGACCCTCGCGGAGGGTCAGGGTGATGCGGAGCTATACCAGCTCGAGTCCTACGTGGTCGAAGCCTGGCATGCCTCGGCGCGCCACCAGGCCATGCTCGAGGATGCCCGCTCCGCGCTCGCGTTGGCCGAGCGCATCGAACAGCTCGCCCAGACCTTGGTAGAGAATGGCGTGGCCACCCGGGACCAGGTGCTGCAGGCCGAAGGTGCCGTGGCCACCGCCCGTGCCACCGTGGCCCGCTCCGAGGCTGCCAGCAGCGCCGCCGATGCCGCCCTGAGCCTGATGACCGGCGAGACCGCCAGGGCCGACGCGTTCTCGGTGCCCGCAGCGGTTCCCAGCCTAAGCGAAGCCACCGCACACCTGGATCGTCCCGACCTCCAGCTGGCCGGCACCCGCGTCGAAGCCGCCGTGGCCGTGGTCAAGGCCGAGCGTGGCGCTGCGATGCCTGTGCTGGGTGTCTCGGGCAAGGTCTTCGGGCTCGACCCCGCGCCCTTGGTCTACGACGACGTCAACTGGAACGTGATGCTGGGCCTGACGGTCCCCATCATCCAGGGCGGTGCGGTGATGGCCAAGGTCGACCAGGCCCAGGCCCAGGTCGAGATGGCCAGTGCGGCCAAGCGCCTGATCCGGGACCAGGCCGAACTCGAGATCATCCGCATCCACGGCGAGCTGTCGGCCTCCATGGCCGCCCTCACCGAGCGTGAGGAGGCCCTGCGCTTAGCGGGAGAAGCCGTGGAGTTTGCCGAGACGCGCCTGAGAGAAGGCTCGGGCTCCATGCTCGACCTGCAGACCGCCCACGGCGGCGTGGCCGAAGCCCGGGTGCGGCTGACCCTGGCCAAGGCCGACGCAGCCTACGCCCACGACAAGCTGCGTCACGCGACGGGCAGCTTGTAGGCCTTCCTGGCCTGCATCGTTCACCAATCGAACGGTACGACGAGCACCGCCTGACCACGGTGGCCGTCGGCGATGCGCCGACGCTGTGAGTTCGATGACAGGGTGATGCGACGGCTGTTACGATAGTGGCAGAGCATGAACTCGGCACCACGAACGAGGTGTCGGAGTTGGGCTGGAGTGCGATCTGCTGGATGCCACTGATCCGATCGCAGGCAACACCAAAGAGGGAGTCAACCATGTCGAGCAGGTCCACCGTCCTTCCCCGCACCGCGCAGCCACTGCGTGCCGAGCCGACCGACCGCACGCGTGGGCCGTCTTCCCTCACATTCGTCGGCAGGTTCGCGGTGACGCTGATGGGCCTGGGTGTGTTGGTGGGCTTCTCCGGCGACGCGCTGGCAGAGAGCAGCCTCGCGGAGTGCGCGGACGGTGTCGACAACGACGGCGACGGCGACATCGATCTCAACGACAGCGGGTGCGGGTGCAGTTCGACGGTGGACCTGTTCTCGTCCATCAGCTCGTACATCTCGAATGAGTCCTTCGAGGACTACTCGAGCTGTCCAACGAGCTACTCGCAGCTGTACTACTGCGACGACTGGCAGCAGGCCACCGGTGCCACCTCGGACTATTTTGCCTGCGGCTACGAGACGTCCTCCACGTCGGCCGTTGCTTTTGGTTCCTTCCCCACCCCGCCTGACGGCACTGCCTTCGCCGGCTCCATCACCTTCAACGCTTCCTCTAGAGCGTACGTCGAGTATATCGGTGGGTGTACGACGGAACCACTGGTCGCAGGCACCGAATATACCTTCGAGATGTACATCGCCGCATCCACCGGAGGCTCCTACGGCGGCAACACCAGTGGCGAGATTCAGCTCTTTGGAATCCCGAGCTGTGCCACCATTCCCATCGGCGGCTACGCCAGCATCGAAGGCTCCTACGACCTGATCGACGAGGTCACGGTGAGCCTCAGTGGCGGCTCTGCATTCCAGCTGATCACCTTCACCTTCACCCCAACCACCGACTACGACGCCATCATTTGGGGTGGTGCCGACGACATGACGATCGAGTCGGGCAAGTCGAGCAACTACCTCCTGTACGACGCCCTGACCCTGAACGCGACCACCTCGTTCGGCGACGAGATCACGTCCACCGGTGACTGCTACACCGGCTACACCCTCAGTGGGCCCGTACCCACCGGCGTGGACTTCCAGTGGTACCTCGACGGTGAGGCCATCCCCGGCGCGACCAGCAGCACCTACGCGGTGCCCAGCGGGGACGACGGGACCTACACCCTGCGCGTCGACGACGGCACGGACTGCAACCTGACCTCCAACGAGGTCATCATCGACTGCGACGCCGACGACGACGGCTACGATGTCACCAGTGACTGCGACGACGCGGACGCCACGGTCTATCCCGGGGCCACCGAGTACTGCGACGGCGTGGACAACGACTGCGACGGCACGGTGGACGAGGACGACGCCGCCGATGCCAGCACCTGGTACGCCGACACCGACAGTGACGGCTACGGCGACCCCGGCAGCAGCACCCAGGCTTGCAGCCAGCCCTCCGGCTACGTGGCCGACGACAGCGACTGCGACGACGGTGTGACCACCGTCAACCCCAGCGCCACGGAATACTGCGACGGCGTGGACAACGACTGCGACGGCACGGTGGACGAAGACGCCGCCGCCGACGCCAGCACCTGGTACGCCGACGGCGACGGCGACGGCTACGGCGACTCCGCCAGCAGCACCCAGGCCTGCAGCCAACCCTCTGGCTACGTCGCCGACGACACCGACTGCGACGATGGAGAGGTCAGCACCAACCCCGGCGCCACGGAGTACTGCGACGGCGTGGACAACGACTGCGACGGCACCGTGGACGAAGACGACGCCGCCGATGCCTCCACCTGGTACGCCGACACCGACGGTGACGGCTACGGGCGCAGCAGCCTGTTCACCGACGCCTGCAGCCAGCCCTCTGGCTACGTGGCCGACGCCACCGACTGCGACGATGGAGAGGTCACCACCAACCCCGGCGCCACGGAGTACTGCGACGGCGTGGACAACGACTGCGATGGCACCGTGGACGAAGACAGCGCGGCCGACGCCTCCACCTGGTACGCCGACACCGACGGTGACAGCTACGGCGACCCCGCCAGCTCCACCGCGGCCTGCAGTCAGCCCTCTGGCTACGTGGCCGACAGCAGCGACTGCGACCCGACCGTGGCCACCACCAACCCCGGCGCTACGGAATACTGCGACGGCGTTGACAACGACTGCGACGGTACCGTGGACGAAGACAGCGCGGCGGACGCCTCCACCTGGTACGCCGACACCGACGGTGACGGCTACGGCGACCCCGGCAGCAGCACCCAAGCTTGCAGCCAGCCCTCTGGCTACGTGGCCGACGGCAGTGACTGCGACCCGACCGTGGCGACCACCAACCCCGGCGCCACGGAGTACTGCGACGGCGTGGACAACGACTGCGACGGCACGGTGGACGAGGACGACGCGGCGGACGCCAGCACTTGGTACGCCGACATCGATGGCGACGGCTACGGCCGCAGCAGCCTGTTCACCGACGCCTGCGGCCAGCCCTCTGGCTACGTGGCCGACGCCACCGACTGCGACGACAGCGACGGCGCGGTCAACCCCGCTGCCACGGAAGTCTGCGACGGCATCGACAACGACTGCGACGGCACCGTGGACGAAGACAGCGCGGCGGGCGCCTCCACTTGGTACGCTGACACCGACGGCGACGGCTTCGGCGACCCCGCCAGCACCACCGCCGCCTGCTCGGAGCCCTCTGGCTACGTGGCCGACAGCAGCGACTGCGACGATGGTGACGGTGCGGTCAACACCGACGCCACGGAGGTGTGCGACGGCATCGACAACGACTGCGACGGCGCTGTGGACGAAGACGCGTCCACCGACGTGCTCACCTGGTACGCGGACAATGACGGTGATGGCTTCGGTGACCCGCTGACCACCGACATCGACTGCGCCGAGCCCACCGGGTTCGTCGCCGACGACACCGACTGCGACGACACCGATCCAGCGGTCAACCCGGACGCAGCAGAACGATGCGACGGAATCGACAACGACTGCGACGGCACGGTAGATGAAGACGACTCCGACGACGCCTTGACCTGGTACGCCGACACCGACGGTGACGGCTACGGCGACCCCGCGGACAGCACCGAAGCCTGCGCCGAGCCCAGCGGCTACGTGGCCGACGACACCGACTGCGACGACACCGACGGTGCCGTCAACCCCGCCGCCATCGAAGCGTGCGACGGCATCGACAACGACTGCGACGGCACGGTGGACGAAGACGACGCCGTGGATGCCCTGACCTGGTACGCCGATACTGACGGCGACGGCTTCGGCGACCCGGGCAGCAGCACCATGGCCTGCTCGGAGCCTAGCGGCTACGTCGCCGACGCCACCGACTGCGACGACGGAGAAGCCACAACCAACCCCGACGCCGAGGAGACCTGGTACGACGGCGTGGACTCCGACTGTGACGGTTGGTCCGACTACGACTCGGACTTCGACGGCTACGACAGCCTGGATGAGGCCGAACACGGCGAGGACTGCGACGACACCGATGCCGACATCAACCCCGACGCGGAAGAGATCTGGTACGACGGCGTAGACCAGGACTGCGACGAGTGGTCAGACTACGATGCCGACGGAGACGGCTTCGACTCGGCGACCTACGGTGGCGACGACTGCGACGACGCCGACGATCTCACCTACCCCGGCGCACCGGACGACCCCTACGATGGCGTCATCAACGACTGCGACGACGCGGATGAGTACGACGCCGATGGCGATGGCCACGACGCTGTGGAGCATGGCGGCGACGACTGCGACGACGCCAACTCCGACATCAACCCCGGCGCGGACGAGATCTGGTACGACGGCGTGGACGACGACTGCGACGGCAACGACGACGACCACGACTACGACGGCTTCCCGGTGGACGAGGACTGCGACGACACCGACGCCGGCAGCAACCCCGACGCCGATGAGATCTGGTACGACGGCGTGGACCAGGACTGCGACGGCAACGACGACGACCAGGACGAGGACGGCTGGCCGGTGGAGACCGACTGTGACGACACCGACGCTGAAGCCTACCCGGGCGCTGGTGGCTACGACGATGAGTGCAACCCCATCGACACCGGCGATACCGACGCTGGCCCGAGCGACAGCGGTGGCTACAAGTGGGAAGGTGGCGGTGGCTGTGAGAGCTGCTCCGCCGCAGGCACCGGCGCCGCAGCGGGCCTGGCAATGCTGCCGATGCTGCTGGGATTCGTCGGGCTACGCCGTCGTCGCAACGACCGCAGTGACAGGGCCTAGGGTTTCCGGCACCGATCATTTCCACCGACAGTGTCGGTGGAAATGACGGCACCGCCTTCTTTGGGGGGAAGACAGATTCTTCCCCCCCTATCCGATGCGGACACCGCCTCTCCCCCCCATCTTCGCCGCTTGATGAGCGGCGCGAGGCTGCATCCGCAGCCCCGATGAGGAGCCACCTTGGCTTG
>Ga0307987_1001298_pt1 | contig 13769 bp, 17 predicted proteins | sample EllFjometagen181_FD_203157 | JGI IMG/M metagenome (GOLD analysis project Ga0307987, IMG submission 203157) | Marine microbial communities from Ellis Fjord, Antarctic Ocean - #181 | ecosystem: Environmental > Aquatic > Marine > Unclassified | place: Southern Ocean | collected 2014-10-08
ATGTATGAAATTTATTATCTGTTATTTTATCGTTTATTATTTCAATGCAGCCTATTTCTATTATTCTATGACCTTCATAATAAAGCAAGCCTGTTGTTTCAGTATCTAGTGATATTTTTCGCATATTTTTATTTCCTTTTTGTTATTTTATATAACATATTTTTTTTATAATTGTAATTGTTTTTTATTATTTGACATTTATAATTTAACTTTGCATAATTTTAACATTGGGGTGTAGCCAAGTTGGTTAAGGCACAGGGTTTTGATCCCTGCATTCCCAGGTTCGAATCCTGGCACCCTAGTTTCATTTTTTTTATAAGGTGTTTTTAATGGATTTTTCTTCTTTTTTACTTGTTGTTGACAAAAGATATAAAATTGGAAAGCGTTTTAATGTTTTATTACGTAAAAACAATAGAATTCCTGCAATTATTTATAATAATGATAAATCTATTCCCATAAGTGTAGATAGCAAAGATGCTGTCTTCTTGTTAAAAATGATGTCACATGGATTACGATTGATACGATGTAAGTTAGAAGAAGAGTTTTTTGTTGTTATTAAAGATATTCATAAACATCCATATAAGAATGATATATTACATTTTGATTTTCAGAGGGTAGAGGAAAATGATTTGGTTACATTAGATATTTCATTTAGATTTATAGGGGAACGTTTGTCACCTGGTATTAAACAGGGTGGGTTTTTAATAAAATATATGTCATCTTTGCTTGTTAGGTCTGTTGCATCAAAAATTCCTAAACATATTGATATAGATCTATCTCAATTGAATGCTAATGAATCTATATTTTTATCAGATTTGTCTTTTTCCAATGATGTTATTTTACCAGTTTTATCTAAGAGAAAATCGTCTGAGTTATTAATTGCCAGTATTATTGGTGCGCGTATAAGTGTTGTGAAGGAAGTTAGTAGTAAGTAAAATGTGTTTAATTTTGTGGGGGTTTTGTGGCTAAAGTTTGTTTTATTACGGGAAAAAAGGTATTGTTTGGCAATAATGTTTCTCATTCTAACAGGAAGATTAGGCGAAAATTTTTACCAAATTTACATAGGTTAAGATTTTGGGTTCCTAGTAAGGGGCGTTTTATTCGCTTTATTGTATCTTCCAAGGGCTTGAGAATTATAAATAAGTTTGGAATTGATTATGTTATTTCTAATTTTGATAAAGGATGTAAGCGTGGAATATGGCAAAAAAGAGTAAATGTATAAAAGTTAAGTTAGTTTCTACAATGTCTAAACATTTTTATACTACAGTTAGAAATGTTAAAATGCAGGGTGGTCCAAAAAAGAATGGAAAATTAACTGGATTAAAAAAATATGATCCTGTTGTTAGGAAGCATGTGGAATATATAGAGAAGAAAATAAGTAAGTAATTATGTATTTTTATCTAGATAAATTGAAAAAAAATTTATTTTATTTTATTTTTTTTAGTTCTATCCTTTTAGTTAGCAGCAACTGTTTTTCTAGTTCATTTTCAGGGCAAGGAAAATATTTGTCAGATAATATTATTAAAAAAGTTGAAAATGGAATGGGAAAATCTAGGTTATTAGAATTGTTAGGTGATCCCACTTTTGTTTTTACTCGTAATTTAGATTGTTTGTGTTATTATTATATTCATGTTCCATTTAACAATAATTCAAAAATTATTAGACGATGTGTTCTTTTGTTTTTTGAAAATGATATTTTAATTTCTAATAAAATATTACATTAGTTTATTTTGTTATGCGTGAAAAAATTATTGTTAATGCCAGCAAAAAGATTTTTTATGATTATACTGTAAAAGAAAAATATGAGTGTGGTATTGTTTTATTGCCATGGGAAGTTAAAGCTATAAGAAATTCTGGTTGTTCTATTATGAACAGTTATGTATCTATTAGACATTTAGAATTATGGTTAGTTGGGTTGCATATCAATATTCCTTTTTTTTTAAATTCATCTAATAATTTAAAAAGTGATAGAGATAGAAAACTTTTGCTTCACAAGAAAGAATTAATGTATTTTTTGGGTATATTAAAAATGAAAGGTTGTACTTTAGTTCCTTCTAAAGTTTATTGGAAAAAAAATTTTATTAAAATTGAAGTGTGTTTAGGCGTTGGTAAGAAAAAATATGATAAACGTATTTCTATCAAAACTCGAGAATGGAATTTAGATAAACAAAGAATGTTGAAAAACGTTTAAGTTTTTTATTTTTTGTTTTCTGTGTCAATTGATTTTATTATGTTTTCTTTTATTGAATTAATATATTTATTTATATGTATTATTAAAGTACTTAAATTTTTTGTCAGTATTTTAATATCATTTGGTTTTAATAAAAGTACACATAATAAAATTATTATTGAAAACTCCCATACTCCCATATTATTTATTCTCTTTTTTATCGTCTAAATTTTGTTTTTGTTCATCTATTTGTTGAATGCCTTTTCTAAAACTCTTGAAAGCATGGCCTAAATCTTCGCCAATGTTTCTTATTTTTTTTGTTCCAAATAGAAGAATTATTATTAAAAATATTAATAATAATGACATAGGGCTAATACCGCTAAATCCCATATTTTTCTCCTTTATTCTTTTATTTTTTATTATTATACTATAATTTTAAAAAAAAATAATATCTATTGTTAAATTTAATTTGTAATAGTAGAATATAAAAAAAATAATTTGTTTAATTCTATTGTATTTTTTTAGGTTGTTTTATGTTTGGAATACTTAATTTTGTTAGATCTGTGTGTATTTTTTCGTTATTTTTTTTCATATGCTTTACTTTGAGTATTTCATATGCTGATAATGAAAAAAAAATTGATGAGATTCAAAGTATAGTTTCTTATGCCAATGCTGTGGAAAGAGCAGTTCCTGCTGTAGTTAGTATTCAAACTACCCAAGAAATTCCTTTAAACACTCATCCTATGTTTAATGATCCAATATTTAAATTTTTTTTTGGGGATTCTCTGGATGGTGATGATAGGAGATCTGTTCCTCAACAAAAGCAATTACAGCAAGGTTTGGGATCTGGCGTTATAGTTGATAAGAGGGGTTATGTTTTAACTAACAATCATGTAATTAAGGATGCAACTTCTATAATTGTTAAATTTTCTAATGGTTCAACAAGCGAGGCTGAGTTAATTGGTAGTGATTCTAGAACTGATTTAGCTATATTGAAAATCAAACAAAAAGATTTGTTGAAAAATATTCCGGTGATTTTTATTGGAAATTCTGATAAATTAAGAGTTGGTGATGTTGTTTTGGCTATTGGTAATCCTTTTGGGTTTGACAATACTGTTACACAAGGCATTATAAGTGGTTTGGGTTCTGTTAGTGCTAGGTCTAATGAACAACAAGTTTCTTTTGGTGGTTGGTTGGATAATTTAATTCAGACGGATGCTGCTATAAATCCTGGTAATTCTGGGGGTGCGCTGATTGATGTTTATGGCAATTTAATAGGTATAAATATTGCTATTATTTCACGTTCTGGAGGAAGTCAGGGTATTGGTTTTGCAATCCCAATAAATTTCGCAAAGGATATAATGGAGCAGTTGATAAAAACAGGTCATATTGTTAGGGGTTGGCTTGGAACACAGTTAAATGATATAACTAAAGAAATTAAAGAACATTTAGGTTTTAATGATACTTATGGTGTTTATGTTCAGGCTGTTGTTAGACATAGTCCAGCACAAAAAGCCGGTATTTTACCTGGAGATATTATAGTAAAAATAAACAATTTAGATATAAAGTCTGTAAATGAAGCTGTTAAATTAGTTGGATCATTGCATCCTAATAGAAGTTATACTATAGAAGTTTTTAGACGTTTTAAATTTTTAACTTTTTCAGTTTTAATTGGGCAGCTTCCTAAAGAACATTAAATGTTTATATATAAATTAAAGAAAATTTTATTGAATGATAAGAGATTTTTGAAAGATAAAAAATTAAAAATTTTTGGTAACAGATTGTATGATCCATGTATTTGGTATTTTAACAAGTACACTATTTCTAGAGCTGTGTCTGTTGGTTTGTTTTTTGCATGGATGCCAGTTCCATTACAAATGTTTTTAGCTGCGGGATTTGCAATTTTGTTTAAAGCTAATTTCCCTATATCTGTTGCACTTGTTTGGTTGACAAATCCTATTACCATGCCAATATTTTTTTTATTTGCTTATAAGGTTGGGATGGTGTTTTTTTCTATATCTGTTCCAAATCATTTGGACTTTGAATTGTCCTTTGCGTGGTTATTTAATAAAATGTGTGATATTTGGCAGCCATTTATATTAGGTTGTATTATATGTGCTATTGTTAGTTCTGTGCTTGGAAATATTTTAGTTAGATTGTTATGGCGTTTTTTAGTAATTAAGAGTTGGTACATGAGAAAAAAAGCTAAAAAATAAAATTAGTTTATTGATATAATGATTGTTTAGTTGTATATTTATTTTTTGTTATATTTTTATTTTAATTATTACTAAGGTAGGTTTTATGAAAAATTTAATTGGGAAAAAAGCTATTGATTTTACATCTTCAGCTGTTTTATATGATGGTTCTATAGTTAAAAATTTTAATTTATATGAAAATATAGAGGGTAAAAATGCATTGTTGTTTTTTTATCCTATGGATTTTACATTTGTATGTCCTTCTGAATTAATTGCTTTAAATAATAGATTGAATGAGTTTAAGAGTAGAAATGTTGAAGTTATGTCAGTTTCTATAGATTCTCATTTTGTTCATAAGGCTTGGAGAAACACGTCTGTTGAATTAGGTGGAATTGGTGATAAAATAGGATATTCTTTGGTGTCTGATTTAAAGAAGGAAATTATTGCTTCTTATGGTGTTGAGGATGAAGTTGCTGGGGTTGCATATAGAGGATCATTTATTATTGATACAGATAAAGTTATAAGAGCTCAACATATTCATGATTTTCCTATAGGAAGAAATATAGATGAGTATATAAGGTTGTTTGATGCTTTAGCTTTTCATAATAAATATGGAAGTGTATGTCAGGCTGGTTGGGTTAAAGGTGATACTGGGATAACTCCATCATCTGAGGGAGTGAGTGAGTTTTTGGCTTCTAAGTCAAAAAATTTATAAATATTATATTGAGGATTTAATTATGAAAATTAGAATGTTATCTGTAGTTATTTTTGTGTTTTTTTCATCATCATTGTTTGCTAGTGGAAAGGATATTTTTGATCGTTTTTGTACAGCATGTCATTCGCCTTCTATGGCTCCAATGTTTAATTCACCGCCAGCTCATGACGTTGATGAGTGGCAAGTGAGAAAAAATGATGCATTTGATAGAGCTGTTGAAAATAATGCTTCTATTAAAGGTTCATCTGGTAGTGATAAAGATAATTATAGTATAGATGAATTAGTTCAATCAGCTATAAATGGTACAGATAAAGGAATGCCTCCTAAAGGCACATGTAATGATTGTACAGATGATGATCTTAAGTCTGTGATTGAATTTATGAGTTCACCTGAATAATTAGATTTTTTATAAAATTTAACTTAATCTTATTTATCTGTTGATAAATAAGCAATTAACTGTTATCATTGATTCGTTTAATATTTTAAATATTTTACAAATTGATATTTAGTGTTTATCTAAAAATATGTATTAAAATGTTATCTAAGTCCGATTCGTTAAAAATTTTTACAGTTGTCACAGTGACTGCTGTAGTTGTTTTTTTATTTTTAAGTTATGATACGTTAAAAAAAATACCTGATCAAACCAATGAAAAAAATTTAACTGGTAGTGTTATTCGAGGTAAGAATATTTGGGAAAGTAATAATTGTATGGGTTGCCATACAATATTTGGTGAAGGAGCATATTATGCTCCTGAATTGACAAAGGTTTATACAAGACGTAGTGAAGAATTTATTAAGATATTTTTGAAAGATCCTTTAGCGATGTATCCTGGAAAGCGCAAGATGGTAAAGTATGATTTTTCTGATGGTGAAATTGATGATTTAATTTCATTTTTTAAATGGTGTGGTGAAGTTGATTTAAATGGGTTTCCAGTTGAACCTTTTTTGAAAAAGTATACTACTTCAGGGTCTACATCTTCTTTAAGTATTGATAGACCAGAGATGTTTGATAAATTGTGTTTAACTTGTCATACTTTGGGTGGCAAGGGTACTAGAATTGAACCAGCTCCTACTTTGGATAATATTGGTAGTTTAAGGGATAAAGATTTTTTAGAACGTTGGATAAAAGATCCAAATGCTGTAAAAAAAGGTGCATTGATGCCGAAGTTTCCTTTATCTGATGCTACAATATCTGAATTAGCAGAATTTTTGTCAGAACAAAAATAGATTTGAGTTTTATGGAGTTTGTATGAAGTTTAAATCACAACAAATATCGTATTATTTTTTTGCAGTGTCATTATTATTATTGAGTTTGCAATTAATTTATGGACTTATTATGGCGTTTGCCCATATTGGGTATGATGTGTTACATGAAGTAATTCCATTTAATGTTGCTCGTGCCACGCATAATAATTTGTTATTAGTGTGGTTGTTAAGCGGTTTTATGGGCGCAGCATATTATATAATTCCGGAAGAGGTTGATAGAGAGATAGTATCTCTACCACTTGCGATTGTCCAATTGGTTGCTTTAGTTGTTGTGGGAGTTGTTGCTATAATTGGTTTTCATTTAAATTGGTGGGAAGGTAGAAAGTTTTTAGAGATTCCTAGAGCTTTAGATTATCTTGTTGTTATTGACATGTTATTGTTTTTGGGTTTAATTGGGTTAACCATATTAAAAGCTAAACGTAGAACTACAACCAGTTTGATTTTATATTTTGGATTATTTTCTGCAGCGTTATTATATTTACCTGGTATGATTGATACTACAAATCAAACAACCGATTCATTTTGGAGATGGTGGGTTGTTCATTTGTGGGTTGAAGGTGTTTGGGAATTAATACTTGGATCAATGTTAGCCTTTTTATTGATAAAGTTAACTGGTGTTGATAGAGAAGTCTTAGAAAAATGGCTTTATATTATTATTGGTTTGACTTTTTTAAGTGGAGTTTTAGGAACAGGTCACCATTATTATTGGGTTGGTGCACCACAATACTGGTTGTTTGTTGGTGGATTTTTTAGTGCATTAGAGCCATTAGCTTTTTTAGGTATGACGATGTATGCATTTATAATTTATGGTCGTAGAGTTATAGATCATCCAAATAAAATAGCTTTAACTTGGACTCTTGGGTGTGCTGTAATGTCATTTTTTGGCGCTGGGTTTTTAGGTTTTGCTCATACATTACCAGGTGTTAATATATATACACATGGTACTTTAGTTACAGCAATGCATGGTCATATGTCTTTTTGGGGCGCATATGCTATGATAGTTTTTTCTATTATGGCTTATACTTTACCTATACTTACTGATAACAAGTCAATTTATTCTCATAGAATGTCAAAATATGCTTTTTGGGCTTCTAATATAGGAATGCTTGGTATGGTTTTATCATTTGGTGGAGCAGGTATTGTTCAGGTATATTTAGAGCGTATGCTAGATTTAGACTTTTTTGTTGTAAGAGATGAATTGAAATTTTATTTTGGATGTTTAGTCTGCTTTGCGTCGTTATTTATTACGGGAATAGCTTCTTTTATATTTACTTTTATTAAGTCCGGCTTGCCTAAAACAGCAAGATTTGTTAAAGAAGGTTAGAATATATTTTTTTATATTTTTTAAGGAAACATGTATGAAGAATTTATATAGATTTTTTATAATATTATTTGTGGCGTTTTTTTCATTGAGTTTTTCATTTTTTGGAAACGTTGCTATAAGTAAAGAATTACCAAAAATTGATGCTATTACAACATTTGCACCAGATGTTCCACCACCTATAAAAAGGAATTATCCTGCATATGTTGTTGTTAAGTTTGAATCAATAGAATTAACTAAAGAATTAGATAATGGTGTTAGATATCATTTCTGGACATTTGATGGTTCTTGTCCTGGAAAATTCGTAAGAGTTAGACAGGGTGATACAGTTGAATTTAATTTGCATAATAATAAGAACAGTAAAGTTCCGCATAATATTGATTTACATGCTGTAACTGGCCCAGGCGGTGGAGCTGCGGTATCAAATACCTCTCCTGGACGTACTTCTGTTTTTTCATTTAAAGCTTTAAATCCTGGAATTTTTATTTATCATTGCGCAACACCACCTGTTCCATTGCACATTGCAAATGGTATGTATGGTCTTATATTAGTAGAACCTTATAAAGGTTTATCTAAAGTAGATAGAGAATTTTATATTGTTCAATCTGAGTTTTATACTGATAATTCATTTGGTAAAAAAGGACTTCATGGGTTTAGTCAAGAAAAGGCTTTGATGGAATTTCCAGAATATGTTGTGTTTAATGGTAGAGTTGGTTCTATGGTAGATAGTAAAGCATTGATTGCTAATGTTGGTGATAAGGTAAGAATGTTTATAGGAAATGCTGGACCTAACTTAATTTCTTCATTTCATATCATAGGTCTTATCTTTGATAAAGTATGGACAGAAGGTGGTTCTGTGCCTAATAGGGATGTTCAAACAACAATTATTCCTGCCGGTGGTGCTACCATGCTTGAATTTGAAGCTAGGTTTCCAGGAAGTTATATTATAGTTGATCATGCAATATTTAGAGCTTTTAACAAAGGTTGTGTTGGAATATTAAAAATAATAGGTCAAGAAAACAAGGAAATTTATGCCGACAAGGGTAAATTTTAATTATTTGCTAAAATGTACCATGTTACATTTGTGTTTTTTTGTAGTAATTTTTTCATTTATATTAAATGGAGTTTTTGCTGCAGAAAAATCAAGTAACATGGTATTCATACCAAAAGGTAGTTATATCCCTCTTTTTAAGTTTGATGAAGATGTCTCAGATGATCGTATTTTTGTTGATTCTTTTTTTATTGATAAATATCCTATCACAAATTATGAGTTTAAGACTTTTATTTTAAATAATTTAAAGTGGTCTGTTGATAATGTTAGTGAGATTTTTGTTGATCGAGGATATTTATCACATTGGCATGATTTTGATTTTGAAACTATAAAAAATTATCCAGTTGTAAATGTTTCTTGGTTTGCTGCTAATGCTTATTGTTCTGATATTGGTGCTAGATTGCCATATATAGATGAATGGGAATATGTTGCTAGTTCTAGTCAGGATAATCCTATTGGTAAAGATGATCCTGGTTATTTACAAGATGTTTTAGATTGGTATTTAAATTCTCAAGCTAAAAGTTTGATAGATGTTGAATTTATGCAAAAAAATTATTGGGGTGTGTTTGGCATGCATGGTGTTATTTGGGAGTTGGTTAAAGATTTTAATAGTGTAATTTTATTAAATACAGATTCTGAAGGTGGTGGTTTGGAGGAAGTATTGTATTGTGGCGCTACAGCTACAAATGCTATAGATCCTGCAGATTATGTAGCATTCATGCGTTTTGCTTTTAGAAATAGTTTAGAGGCAAATTATACCATGTCACATTTAGGATTTAGGTGCGTTAAAGATGTTAAAGATGTTAAAGATGTTAAAAAAGATTAAAAGTTTTTTGATTTTAATGGTGTGTTTTTTTTGTTTGAATTGTTATGCATTTTCCAGTGATTCGATTTATAATTTAAATTCAGAATTAACTGATAAAAATGGAATTGTGAACAATTTAGGTGACTTGAGTGGCAAGGTTCAGGTTTTTTCTATGATTTATACAAATTGCAAGACAATTTGTCCAATTATTGTAGCAAACATGAAGTCTATAGAAAAATTAGTTCCTAAAAATGTTTTAGATGATGTTCAATTTTCTCTTATTTCTTTAGATCCGGATAGAGATTCTGTTCCCACGTTATCAAAATTTTTTAAAGAGAAAAAATTAAATTCCAAATATTGGAATTTATTTAAAACTACTAAAGATGACACGTTGAAAATATCTTTAGCAGTTGGTGTGAAGTATAAAAAAGAAAAAAATAATGAATATACTCATTCTAATTTAATAATAATTTTAGATAAAAATGGTGTCATTAAAATGCATCATCAAGGGCTGGATAAAAATTATTCAAATGTAATTAAATTAATATCAAGTTTAAGTAAGTAAAGTTTTATATTTATACTTTTATGATATTTTTAAATATTTTTAGCAATTCTGTATGTATTTTATTTTTTCTTGATATTACATAATAGTTGTTTAACCCAAACATATGTGAAAAATATGGTTTTACGCTTGTGTCAGTTATTATGCTTTTAACTTGTATTTTTTCATTATTTGCTTCGTTTATGGCATGTTTTACGTCGTTTATGCCATAATATCCTTCGTATTCATCATAATCTGTTGGCTTGCCATCGCTTAACAAAAGTATTATTTTTTGTTTATCTTTAAATTTTTTTAGTTTGTGTACAGAGTGTCTTATTGCTGGCCCTATTCTTGTATATCCATTAGGGTTTATATTTTCTAATGTATATTTTGTTTTTGTCCAATTATTTTTAAAATCTTTTATTATTATATATTTACAATCATGTCTTGTGTTGCTATAAAATGTGGAAACGGAAAAATTTTTTATTAAATCATTCATACCATTTGCCATAATTAGTGTTAAAATTTTTAAAAAATCTATTATTTTTTCATTATGTGAGTAGCTGTCAGTGGATAAGCTTGAATCAAATAAAATAGAAATACACATATCTTTATTTGTATTTTTTTTATATTTATATATTTTATTAAAATTACTTTCTTTAATATATTTATAATTTGTAATTATAGTATCCAAATCAATATCTTGTCCATGAGTTTGATTTTTTATCCATGTTTTTTTATTCATTATTAATTGAAATTTTTCTCTAAACAAAGTTATTTCTTTTTTATATTGTTTTATTTTTTTTTCAATTATGTCTTTATTTTTATTTGATACTAGGTTTTCATTTTCTTTTTTCACAAACACATTACACCAATTTTGTTTGTAATTTTTTATTTTAAAATCCCATTCTTTATATATAAATTTTTTATTTTTATTTGAGTTTTTTTCTAATTTGCTTACCAATATATTATTTATATTATTTGAAGAAAATGTTGATTTTGATTCAGAATTATTTCTAGTAACTTTATCTATATTTAGATTTTTTAGTATATCTAGTTGATCATTATCTTGTTCATCATGATGTTTGTTTTTTTGATTTTCGTATTTGTCTGTTGTTTTTTTATAATCGAATAATGTGTTCAAGTTTTGTTTTTTTTCTTTCTGTGTTTTTATTTCACTTTTTTTTATAAATACATTTTGTTTGTTTTTGTTTTGTTCTTGTGTTTTTCTATTTTTAATTTTATTTTTCAATGATGTTATTGTTTTTCTTTTTTCTTTATAGTATAAATATCCCCAAATTTGGTTAAATTCTATTTTTGTATAATTTTTATGTAATATGCATAAGTTGTTATATAATTTTTTAGAAGTTGAATTTAAGTTATTTTCATTTATATTTTTTATATTTTCCACATGGTAAATCCAAAGTTTTTCTTTAGGACTTAAGTGTGTTTTTAACTTTATTCTTTGATATGTTAATTTTTTTATTATTATCTCAATTAATAATGTTCTATCTGTTAGAGTTGTTATGTTTTCTCTTTTTGAATTTATAATAGGATATATAAGTTTTATTATATTTTTTATATTTGGGTAATCTTTATTTATATATGTATTTATTTTTTTTACAGTTAAAAGTGATGTTAACATTATATAATCTAAATTTTTTCTATTCTCTGGAAGATAAAAGTTTAAATTTCTAGATGTTAATGAAAATAATATTCTGTATATATATGTAATTAAATTTACTTTTTTTTTATTTGATATATTTATTTTGTTTGGTAATATTAATTTTTTTTCATAATAACCACCTATTTTATCTTCAGCTTTAATTATCTCTGTATCATTGTTACTTATAGCGCATGATAAATAGGTAAATCTTGTAATGTTATCATCTAGATATATAGTATTTTTTTTTTCTTTAGGTGGTTTTATGTTTTTTATTAAATTTAATATATATTTTTTTATAGTCATATTAAAAAATTAGTGTTAACAAGTCATTTAGACTTGTATGTATTTCTGTGTCGTCTGTTAATGCTTGTATAATTCCAACATTGCATGCTGTTTTTATATTTAATCCTGATACTATTAATTTTGCTGCATTCACTAATAGTCTTGTTGATACTGTTTCTAACAATTCCAAGTCTTTTAAATTTCTTAATTTTTGTGCATATTTTGCTAGTTTTTGTGCATTCTCTTTATCAACGCCTGTTTCGCAACACAATATTTCTTGTTCTATTTTTTCATTCGGATATTGAAATTGTAATGTTACAAACCTTTGTTTTGTAGAAGGTTTTAAATCTTTTATTTTATTTTGATATCCTGGGTTATAGCTTGCTATAAGCATAAAATTACTTGGTGCTTTTATTATTTGATTAGTTTTATCTATATACATTTCTCTTCTATGATCAGCTAGTGGATGTATTATAACTATAACATCTTCTCTTGCTTCAGATATTTCATCTAAATATAAAATATATCCATTTTTAACTGCAGTAGTAGCTGGTCCATCTTGCCAAATAGTATCACCAGATTTTATTAAATATCTGCCCTGTAAATCTACAGCAGATGTTTCTTCATTACAAGCTACTTGTATTAATGGTATATTTATTGTTTGTGACATTTTTTCAATAAATCGTGATTTACCACAACCTGTTGGTCCTTTTATAATTATTGGTAAGTTTTGTTTGAATGCATGTTTAAAAATGCTGACTTCGTTTGATGTTTCTTTATAATATATGTTCATTTTATATAGATGTCTGTTATAGTTTTTTTGTTAATTTCTGAAGCATAAGAAATTGTTTCTGATAATGTTGGATGTGGGTGTATAGTTAATGAGATATCATTTTCATGACAACCCATTTCTATTGCTAAGGATAATTCTGATATCAATTCACTTGCATTTTTACCGAGTATACATCCACCTATTATTATTTTTTCTTCATTAAATATGAGTTTGCTTATGCCTTGAGTTTCATTTATTATTAATGCTTTTGCATTTGCATACCATGGAAATTTTCCTATGGTATATTTTATATTTAATTTTTTTGCCGAGTCTTCATTTATTCCTACTTGAGCTATTTCAGGGTTTGAGTATAGAACAATTGGTATGCATTTGTATTGTATAGAATAATCATGACATCCAATTATTTCTGCAATAATTTTTGCCTGGTGAAGGGCTTTGTGTGCTAGCATTGGATATCCTGTTACATCTCCGCATGCATATATATTTTTTATATTTGTTTCGCCTCTATCATCTATTTTAATAAAATTATTTTCTGTTAGATTTATATTTAATTGTTCTAAATTTAAATTATTAATATTTGCATATCTACCAGTTGTAAGTATTATTATATTATATATTTTTTTTTGTTTATTATTAAATGTTACAGTTATGTTTGTATTTTTTTCTTCTATTCTAGTTATGGTTGTTTCTAAATATATGTTGTTAATTTGATCTTTTATTTGTTTTGCGTATATGTTTATTATATCTTTATCAAAAATTGATAGTAATGTATTTGATTTTTCTATTATATCTATATCGGAACCGAGAGATGAAAATATTGTAGCCAATTCAATTCCAACAAAACCTGCTCCAATAATTAGAATTTTTTTTGGTATATAATTTAAATTTAACGCTTGCGACGATGTTAGTATATTTTTATATTGGTCTGTTTTTATTGTTTTTATTTCATCTGACCCAGTGGCAA
>Ga0307987_1001299_pt1 | contig 13767 bp, 23 predicted proteins | sample EllFjometagen181_FD_203157 | JGI IMG/M metagenome (GOLD analysis project Ga0307987, IMG submission 203157) | Marine microbial communities from Ellis Fjord, Antarctic Ocean - #181 | ecosystem: Environmental > Aquatic > Marine > Unclassified | place: Southern Ocean | collected 2014-10-08
GATGCAGAGAATATCCTACCCAGATACACGTCACACCCACAATCAAGACACTTAGATATTCTCTGCATCATATATCCATCCTTGTGGTGTGGACAAGTATATCCGGAATATCTTTTTCCATTCGCCATCTTTATGTTGTTGCTGGTTATTATTTCAGATTCGTCTATTGTACATCCACATGAGCAAAAGTATTTCACGGTTGTTGCCTCCAATATTTTTTAATCAATTTACGATTCCGGATCTTCCACGCAATCTCAACAGGACAATTAATCTCAACCGGTACATATCTTTTCATTAGCTCTGCATAGTATTTTATCTGCTCTGGTTCTTGTTTGGTGTGCTGGCCCTCGCAAGCACTTAAAACGGAAAATAAAAGGATTGTCAGTGATATTGTGGCTATTTTCATCCGTCTATCCTCTCAATCTTTAGCCACACTCCTGGCCGATCTTTGTCATATCCATACCATTTATCCTCAACTCTCATCGGTATTGGTATGAAACAATCCATATTGTCATCCTCAATGAACCCATGCGCAACCAATAAATCAGCAAGGATCTGGACAGTATTATGAAAATCAAACTTATGCTTTGAGCCCCGGACAAAGAAGAATTTCACCACAACAGGTTTCTGGCACCCATCAAAATAATTGCCCACAGCTTCACGAAATAGATTTTCCCGTGTGGCGTATTCTTCAACATATCCTTTTGCTGAATATTTCTTTATCCCCATGGCTTTGAGATATTTCTTGACGGTTTTGGAAGGGAGAAGGATAACACGTTTGTTTGGTGCCTTGCCTATTGTTGTGGCTATTTTTGAGTTTTTAAGGCTGGGAACGTTATTTTTGATGAATATCATTCTAACTCCTTTAGTTTTGACTATAATTACCAGTAAATCGATATTTCAAACTACATTCTCCAAGTTTACCTATCTCCCTAAACCTTACTTTTTGAATAATGATCGTTGTTAAATTAGTTTCAAAATCTCGATAAACACAGATACCATTATCAGCTTTATTTCTCCATTGGGCCCCGCCTGAAATATCATACATTGTTGGTGGATCATATTTACCATCGGTATTTTTTATTAGCTTTGTTGGGTGAGCTATGACCCATATATGCAAACCGTTGAACCTTGCAAACCGTCTTATTTTTGTAAGTTGTCTTGAAATATACTGATCTTCTCTTTCTCCTGGTCTTTGGTCGTGTTCAATCTCATTCCACGGATCAATAACCAAACCCTTGATACCATATTGCAAACAAAGTATTCTGGCATATTTAAGAATTGCATCAACTGAAATAATTTCGTCTTTAGGTATAATAAACCTAAGATGTTCTTCTAAAAAATTCGTTCCTTCTGTAACTTCTGCCGGGTCCATACGTTGACCGTATTTTGTTGAATCAAAACTTTTATCTATTAATTTTTCCAATAATGTTTTCATATGGCGCTTAACGGGCCAATTCTCAGGGCTGAAAGATGCTATTCTCCAGCTATGTTTTAAAATCAGGTTCATACAAAGTGCATCTATGAAATTTGATTTACCTGCGCCTGGTATGCCTGTAACAATGGTCATTTCACCAACCTTGACAGTATATAATTCGTCTAACGATTTCCACCCTGTAGACTCTCCACCCCCTACACCAAAACTATATTCATGTAAAATTTCAGGCAAACAATCAACAGGTGAAATAATCCCTTCAACCGGGAATGGTTTTGCTTTATTTAGTACCATCCTGAGTGCTTCTTTGCCTTTATTTTTTAATATATCATTGGCATCCTTGCACCCTTCAGGATAGGTGATAACAAAGCATTTTTCATAGCCAATCCTACGCCCAAGTTCATATGTGACCGCATGCCCAGGCTCGTCATTATCACCGGCAATAATTATCTTTTTAAACTTATCAAAAAGTTTTTCTGTATTTTTTAGAAAATCAAACTTAGAATTAAATGTTTTGGCATTTGGTGCCGGGGCTCCATCAGGTATGCTCGTTGCTTCATATCCAACCTCAAGGACTGATAATGCATCAACCTCTCCTTCTGTGACGACCAAAATTTTATCTGTGGATGTTTTTATTTTATCAAATCTATATAGGCATTTTTTACCGCCTTTTTCTTGCCTAAAATCTTTTGTAGCTGTTTTGTATTTTATATTTGCGCACACGGAATTATAAAAATATGGAAATTTAACCCAACCCTTACCGCCTGAATTTTCAAACCCAATATGTTCTTGATTAAGGATTCCCTCTGATATTCCCCTGGATTCAAAATATTTAATTACATTTTCAGGAAGTTTTGTTTTAGGATCTTCAAATGCTTTTTGTTTTTCGCCGCCCAGGCTCCCAGACCAAGAGCAATGATGGCAAAACCAGCACCCTTCTATCGTATTAACAGCCAAGCATTTCTCTTTTGATTTTTTTCTGGTTGGTGAACATTGTGGGCAAATGGTTCTAACTTCTACGCCAGAAGCGTTTATATTTATTCCATAGTCTGAAAAATCCATCAGAATGCCTTTTGTGATAATGTGCTTGGAATTTTTTTGATGAAAGTGCTAACAGATGGGAAAAAGTTTTCTCTTAAAATAATTTCTTTACACACCAGCGGGAATATATCATCAGTGAATTTGTTTTTGATGTTGAGATAATAAAGCGCCATCTGTTCATCAGTGGTATTGTAATTATAAATTGTTTTTAACTTTTTCATTTCTTTTTTAAAAAGCTCTTTATTTAAAAGTCCCATTCTGTACTCTCCTTAAATTCATCTTCCCATCGCCTTGCAGATATCCAACCTTGTGCATATTTAGGAGTTTGCCCTTTATCTATTTTTTCTTGTCTTATGTTTGCTTCGTGTTTTGCACTTTTTAATATTTTATCAACCAAATTATCAGTAAGTAAAGTAATCTCAAGCCATGAATCGGCTGCACTTGCTTTGTCTAATTTATAATTAAAAATTTCCCAAAATAGTTCAAATGTGTCTAATCTTTTCCCTGATAATTTCTTTTTTTTCTTTGTTAAATAATGTTTTCCCTCATGCAAATGAGGTATATTCTTTTCTTTCTTTAAATACTGTCTTTTGTCAGTACCAATTTTGGCACTACCATTTGTTCCATTTTTGGCACTACCCCGTGCCATTTTTGGCACAAAAACCCAACTTGTGTAAACCTTGTTAAATCGGTATTCTGTGGTTTTTTTTGTTCCATTTTTGGCACTACGTTTTATTACTTTTATAATGTTCTTTTTTTGGAGTTCTTTTACTGCCCTGTGGATGTGTCGCCTATCAAGATTGGTGAATTTTTCAAATTGAGATAATGATATCGCATCTGTCTTTTTATTATACCCGTATGTCTTTCTTAATATCATCAAAAGGCATTGCATTTGAGTTGCAGCAATTGGATATTTTATTAATGCTTCCATTATCTCATTAGCTATGGCAGTATAGCCATTTTCTTTTTGTGGAGACATTTAAAATTCAATTTCATATGGCTTTGTTATTTCAATAATACCAGAGCAAATAATCTTTTGATTAATCTCTGCTCCGGTAGAATATATCATTTCCAGTTTATCGCTTTGTATGATACCGTATTTTGTTTTTAGATATTCAGAAATTGCAGTTTTTATATCTGATGGATCTAAAATTATATTTATATCCATAATTAATCCTTAATACCAAGAACTGATTTAAGTTTTTCAAGGTTTTCAGGAGAAGGATTGCCGCCGTTTTTTTCCCATAGGCTATATGTATTTAGGTGAACACCTATAGCCCGGGCAACTTCAATCTGGGACATTTGTTTTTTTTGTCTGAGTTTTTTTAAATCCAAAACGATCACCTTTTTATTGTTGTTGTTGTGTATCACATTACAATAAATATACCCACAAAAACAGAATGTCAACAACTATTTTAAATAACCTCCCCCGTAAATTCCATCCCCTGTTTGACCTTATGAATTTTGATAGCGTCCATCTTGATCCACTTATAAGGCTTCACAACAGCCGTTTTCTTGTTTTCCTTGACGAGTCTGCCGCAGATCCTATGGCCGTTGCTGGTTTTGAATGTTACTATTGCAATCAGCTCCCGGAGTTCTGGAATAGCCTGGACTTTCAAGTGTTCGGTGTACAGCGATTCGAGTTTTTGGTTTAATTTTTCACGGTTTGTTTTCATTCTCACGCTCCTTTTTTCAAGTTGTTCCGGGGACAATCCCATATATCTAACTAATTCTTTATTGCTCTCACTCAATTTTTTAAAAGCACGCCGTCTTTTGTATTTCCGGATTAGTTTTTTTTAGCCATTTCATTTTAAAACTCCTTTACCTGATTTCAATGCTTCATTTCGGCTTCATGTTTTTTCAATGCCTGACAAGACTTTTTATAATCGACATAAAGAGGGCAGCTTTTAGTTTCTATCACAGCTTCAAGGACTTTTTTCATGCCGTCCCAATATTTAAGATACGAGCCCATATTTGTAGCCTTAGGCACCAACCCCACAGACACGGCTTTTTTCATTGCTATTTCAAGCATTTTGTCTGATATTTTTGTCATTTTAAAACTCCTCCCCAAAATAAAACTTGTTAAAACCAATAGCCTTATCATCAAGATAATAATTACTCCCCCCTTTGCTGCCGCCGCCGCATTTTTAAATAAGCCCAAGAAATCTGTTCCTCACATTCTTTTTTTGTGATCAGGCCATCGTCAAGCTGTTCATGTGCTTCTTTTTTTGCTTCTGCGTATTCTTGTTGTGGTGTCATGATAAATATCCCCTTGCAATTTCATAGGCTTCTAAAAAACCACATTGACGGTGTTTGATAATTATAATTGTTAGGTCTTGGATTGTCATGGTTGCTCCTTTTTTTAAGCCGGGGCTCACCCGATGCGAGCCCGGCACGATATATAATTTTTTTGTTATGGTTAAAATCGGTTTGTGCGGTGTTGGTTCGTTGGCACCTCCTTTTATGATTAAATCCATTGATCGGCCATTGCTTCAGCGATGCCATGAAAAAAAACACTCCTTTCATGTTAAAGCCATCTTTGATGATATCAAACACATCCCCTTGGTAATGCGGCCCAGGTGATTCAGTGGGAAGGATATCACAAGACATTGCATCATGACCCATTTTCAAAAAAGCATCCCTTACAATACCTGAAAACTCACATGCAATAAGGATTTTCATTTTATCGTCCTTATTTATAAGCTTTGTGCTGCTCTTTGGTTATGTTTCCACGTTCTGACAGCGTATCAAGCCAATTGTTCCAGCTTTTTTTTCTAAGTACTATATTTTTAACACCTATTTCTTGGATTTTGACATAAGGAAGACAATTAACTTCCCATGTTTTTATAACTTCTGATTTTGTCATGTTCCCGCTCCCTGTTTTATGTGTGTTTGTTTCCATGGTTAGATAATACTAAAACAGAATAACAATGTAAAACCAGGTGAGAGGCGATTAAAAGCAATGAGAGGTGATTATGGGTTAATATTGGGTGTTTTCGATTAAGTTCATATAAGTTTGGCTATTATCGCCTATTTGCTTTGATTTTTAAAATAAAATAATATTAATTTATAGCCCACCCAATAAACCTTGAAACCGGGTTTTTAATTTCGCCGTTATCGTCTTTGGTTAAAGGCCTGGAAGTCATTATCAATTGGTTTTCGCTCCGGGTTGCTGCCACATAGAAAAGGCGTATTTCTTCTTGAATATCATTCTTTGAGATAGACTGTTTTGATGGAAAAATTCCATCATTTAATCCAATTAAAATTACTGTGGAAAATTCTAGTCCTTTGCTACTGTGCGCGGTCATCAACTGCAACCCCTCAACATCCTCTTTAATCTCGTCACTCACATCAAAAGTAGCCAGCCAATTCAAATACTCATCAATGGTCCCGTCATAATGATCAAGAATCCAAGCATAAACAAAGTCAAATATGGGCTCAGTATCAAATCCAAAATCAATATCCTTCATCAGATCAATTGCGCTGGCCATGTCCGTTCTTTCGGCAACTTTGAACCATTTCTGCCAAGTGTAGGAATCCTTGTCTGGTGTGGCTTTCCATGCTGAAAAATGGCTCATATATTCTACAGTTGCATCCCAGCGAAGGTCGGCGTACTCTTGGGCTGACATATCAAGATATTGCTTGATCAGGAGAAAGGAAAAATTGTCATGCTCATTCACAATCAATTTTAAAAATGAATGGAAGATCCGGAAAAAATCAGACCGGACCAGTTTTGATTTCTTGCCGATATATTCATGTTTGATATTGGCTTCTGTCAGCAGGGTTGAAAGCTTTTCGAGCATCCAATGGTTTCTTGCAAGGATGGCCACATTGCCATCAAAGGTATTGCCACCCATTTTAATACCCTTAACAAGCGCCGTTGAATCCATTTTATACCTTACCACTATTGGCGCTATCTGCTCACGAACAGCACGCATAGGCTCCCCAATAGACACCCCACAATGCTCAATGAGCTGGTTTGCAGCATCAACGATATTGGCACTTGATCTGTAATTGTCCGTGAGATTATAGACATCAAAAAGGTGCTGGTTACGAATGAGATATTCCGGGTCAGATCCCTGGAAACTAAAAATACATTGTCTGAAATCACCTATTACGAATTGTGCTGCATTACAGGCGCTGCACAGGGTGTTTAATATGTTCCACTGTAATGGGTTCATATCCTGGCATTCGTCCCCCATTATATGCTGAAGGGTCAGAAACTTGCTGATCTTTGGGATGAGTTTCAAAAACTTGGTCAAAATCATACCATATGTAAGGGCGTTGTTTTCGTGGCAGCGGGCAAAGAATGCGTTCATGACCTCATTTGCATGGACATAATTAAGATCTGTTACTCCATGAGTATAATAAACCTTAAAAGCCGCATCAACCTCCCCTTTTTTGACGTTTTTCCAGCTTCGCCCATTGTGATACCCCAATTCCATCGCAACGTCCTTTAAAAGGAAATTTTCTTCCCAATTTGAATAGACCGTAATTTTCCCAGGTTTCAGGCCCACAAGTTCACCATATGTCTGAAGATAATTAAGGGCGATTCCGTGCATTGTTCCGGCTGTAATCCTGGTTGCTGGGGTTCCAATTTCCTTCATTAAGCGGTCTTTGATCTCTCCGGCGGCTTTCCTGGTAAATGTGCAAACAGCGATATCGTACCCGCTCACATTGCAATTTTCAATCAGGTGCTGGATTCTGGAAATCATCACCCTTGTCTTCCCACTGCCGGCCGGGGCGACGCACAATAGTTTTTTTGATTTTGATTCTACTACTTTTTGTTGTTCGGTTGAAAGTATCATTTTTGCTCCTTTTTATTTATAATCATTCCACGCTTTTTCAATAGTTGGATATTGTCTATAATAGTGCAGATTGATAAACCGTTTAAATTTTCTGGTATAATCATTTCTTACATATGGCATAGGGTATGGTGTCAACCCATAGTCATGAATTATTTGGCATCTATACAAATCTTCTTTTTCGGTTGTATTATAACCGATCAGAACATAAACACCGTTAGCCGTTGACCTCATTTTATGGTGATTTAAAAGCCTTAATCCATTTATTATTAATGGTTCATCTTGCATCCGGTCCCAAGCAAAATGCAATGGAGTTGAAAATTTTGTTTTATGCAATGCGTCTGCTTTTTCATCGTCCAATAATCGTAAATCATAACCGTTTTCATCCCTGACTGATAGATTTTCTGCCCATATTTCTTCAAACGTATCTTTCCAATACGGATCTTGAAAAGTGTTATTATTCAACAAACAAATTGTATCGTGTTTCTCATCGTGGAAATCCCATATTGATTCATGGGTGGTATCTGAAAATGGATGCACCATCTTTGGCACCTTGCAAAAATCGCAAGTATTAAAACATGGCCTCCAGGTATAACCAAGGCTGTAATCTATATCAAATAGGCTATAATCAGGCTTCATTCTTTCAATTTCTTCCGGCAGGACCGAACCATCTATTGCAGGCCCACCATATTCATCGGCAGTAAATTTTTTGATATTTTTTTCAAATAGTATAGAGGCATAAGTATAGTCTGATTTAAACACTGGTTGTGTACTATCATCTTTCTTGCCGTATTTAAAAAGCATAACACTATCGCCAGCTTTTTTATGCCATGCAGATATTTTCATCAACGCAAGGTTATGTTTTGGTGCATCTGTTAATAAATTAATTTTCATTTCAACCTCATTTTAAATATACCTGTCTTTTGATGCCATAGTCATCCATATTAAACAATCCTTAAAGCTTAGTCTTTCTGTGTTCTTGTCAGGTACACAATTACCGGGAGTGTGAAAACCGCATCCGATTATTTTATGGAAGGATAATCAATCCTGTTTGAACCGTTTCCAGTCCAACCGAAAGCTGACCAGTTTTTGCCTTGAAAACTGAGGCCACATAAAAAGGGAATGACATTTTGCCTGTTTATTCTGGCTACCGAGCTTAACAGTGCCAAAAAACCCCGCATCAAGGGCAACACAAGAAAGGAATAAAAAAAGCCCATGACCTGGGATAAGATCATGGGCTTTGATGGTATTTGAGTTGATGCTCCTCATGTAAAAGGCCCTGCCCTCACGGGTAATAGGCAACTCAAAATCATAATTATCATTATATTTAATCTTACATGTTAGCATATTAACAATTTAATCCTTTCTTTTTATGGTGTCAAGTTATTTTCTTTATATCCTAACCGCTCCAAATAGCTCATACCGTTTCCAATCAACCTCTTGTCAAGTTTTGCCATGATCTTTGCGCGTTTTTCTTCACATTTTTTAGAACAGTATCCATTTACCCGGCTTTGAAACCAATCAACATCAAGATAGTATTTTAAACACTCTGCACATCGTTTGACTTTCATTTTTAAACCTCAACCACAACAAAACTTTCCGGCACCGTCGCCACCGGATGACACGTTGAAAATAAAACCTGCTTATCAACCGCCCCCATATCCTCCAAAGCCGCCAGCATATGATCATCGTCAAGCTCTGCACATTCCATGATGATGATATTTGCATCAAGTACATGGCCCAGGGCAGCATCAAAGATTTGTTTTTGAGCACCACTTAAACCATTATAAGGAGTATAAACCCCAGTCTCAATATCAACCTCCCAGCCGATAAATAATCCATCGTCAAGACTGATTGCAGCCTGTCCAGATGGTAACACCTCATTCATTTTATCAATTATCTTTGAAAATGATGCAGATACGGCGGCGTTTTTCTTGGCTATCAATTCTTTTTTCGTGGCCTTGGCGGTTTCAAGGTCTGTCTGGGTTTTGGTCCTTTCCTGTTTGGTTTTTTCTATGGTTTCATTAATTCCTTGTAATTTCAGGAAAATGGCTTCCTGGGCGCGAAGGGTTTGGCCTTTTGATATTAGGCCTGAAATGCTGTCTGTTAGGATTTGTTTATTCATTTCACACCACCTTTAAACTTTTTAAGTTCCATCTTCGCGACAAGAAGCGCAGCGCAAGTCTCGCATCCCGCATCAATCATAGTGTCAATAATGGCTTGGATTGATTCGGTAACAGTATCGTTATTTGATAATTTTAATGGTGGGAATATTTTGGGAATGTTTTGTTCCTGTTTTGCAGCAGCATTTGATGCAATATTATGTGCTTTCAAAATTTCATGATCATTATCAGCAACAGAAAGAGGTGTTGTATTCTTTTCCATGATTTTATCAAAATCTGCCTGGCTGCTTACCTTTTGTTTTGCCTTGGCTTTTTCTTCAGCCTCTTCAATTTCAATTGCCTTCAGGCTTTCCCGGGCATCAAGAACAGCTTTCATGGTCGTTTCAATATCTGCTTTGATTTCTGGCAAGGATCCGGCGGGTATTTCAATCTCTGATTTCCTGGCAGTTAATCGCTGGATTGTGGCCGTCAAAGTTCGTTCGCTGGCCTGTAATTCATTGACAGTGGTTTTTGCCTTGTCGATCTGGCTGTCCAGGTTTTTCAGATTGGCATCAGGTGGGAAAAGGTCAAATAACATGTCAATTTTCTTCTGGTCAGACATGAGCATAAAATCAGGAACATCAACAATCCTGGGCGCTCCTGCATTGGACAACATCACGGCATAATCTGTGGCGCTGACTTTCTTTTTGTCGACCCTCATGCGCTGGGATACCACGCCTTTTTTGCTACGGGAATAATGGCGCTCAAATTCTACGTCATTGCAGACAATGGCAGTTGTCATGGAATCACCAACTCCAAAATCATTGAGAATGTCAGCCGGTTTTTTGTTGGTTTTGGCAGCAAATGGGATATATCCGAGCAGGGTTAGGGCTATTGCATGGGATCTGCTGGACTTCCCGGATTTGTTTTTGCCGACATATATTGTTTTGGGGTGGACTGGCTCCGAGATGTCGAAGCCTTTGAATCCTTTGGTTTTAATTTTTGTTATCATTCTTGCTCCTTTTTTGGGCCGGGTCTTTTGTGCGATCCATTTAAGCGCGCATCCATGGACACAAGGTTTTTTAAACCCGGAGCCGATTATTATTTATCCCTCACTATCCAAAATCTCATTCAGCCGTTTAAAAAATCGTTTGGCCATTGAATCCGTAAATTCATCCCAGTCAACCGTAAAATCAAGCTCGGTCTTGGCCTGGTTTGCTTCTGCCTGGAATTTATTAGCCGCTGCAATGACCTGTTGTTGAGCTTTGGTAAGGTTTTTTTGTGGCTCTGGAACGTCTTCTGGCTCTCGCTCTGGTGGTCGCTCAGTGTCTTTTTTAACCGTCTTTTTAGGCGCTGGCTGGCTTTCCTTTTCCGCTGGATCATCCGGGTTCACATCCTCTTCGATCTCAGGCGTATCAAGCTCATGGGAAATAGTCTCAACGCCCTTTTTGACTTCAAGCTGCTTTGTTTTTCCGGCATCAAATTCGTTATGGTCCCCTTCAATCATGCTTGAAACCCGGCCCTGAAGTTGCTCGTATTGGCTGGCATCCCATTTGACAATATTGTTTCCGGTTGGTCTCCATGACAGGACAGGGAAAGACCATTGATGCAATCCCTCGGGCGGTTTTTGTAGCCCTGAAAGATGTTTTAAGGCATTACGACGGGCAAAGGTCTGTGCAAAGTCCATGGCCTTTTTTTCACGGTTTATGATTGATTTGAACCAATCTAAAACCTCGTTATGGGAAGTGTTCAACCATAGGCTTGTGGCTTCATCAAAAGGATATTTTGCCCATGTCTCGTTATTGTCGGCAGCCGGTGTCATTTCATTTGGCAGCAATTTAAAGGCCTGTGGTTTCTTTTTGGCCTTGGCAAGCAGGTCAATCATGCGATATGAAGGAACATCAAATATCGTTGACCAGTCGCAAACCTGGGGCAATCCCATGGGGGAATATTTAAAGGCCACTGCCCGGGCATGAACAGCAAGGACACGGTTATTTTTAGGGTCACGCTCCATGTATGGATTTGGTTTTAATGTATCGCCCACCAGAACATCTTTAGGGAAAATCACGCTGGCCCCGGTCTTTTCGGCCCAAGTTTCGAAACCTTGTGCAGATATGGCTACTGGTGCTTTATAGTTCCCAAAACTCTTTCCAATTTCGACAAGGGTTCCGTCCTTGATAGACAGGGTAAGCATTGTTTTAAAGGCTTTAATTTGGCCGTCTTTGTCGATCAGTGCAAAGGCTTCATCTGTGCCAATGGCGACTACGTTTTTTTGTTCAAGATCCTGAATACGGACCAGGGCTGTTTCAAGCTCGTTTGATTCTGGTTTGTTTGTCATTATTTTTTACTCCCTTTTAATCCATAAGTAATTTTATCAAGTTTTTCATTCAGTTCTTTGCCTTGGCTTATCTGATCTTCTTTAATTTCTTTCTGGTTAAAAAGATCAGGCTCCGGTTCTGGTTCTCCGAATATCTCAATATATAGTTCATCAAGCTCACTGAATTTCAGGCGCTCGACCTCAATTGATTTTTCATAATTCAACTTGACCAGCTTCTTAAAGTGCGCCGTAGATATTAAAAACCTTTTTGATGCCGATTTTGCAATGACGTCAATATTATTCTTGGCGGACATCATATCATCATATTGATCATGCGCCTCATTCTCAATGATTTCTTTCAATGCTTCTCTTTCTGATTGCTCCATTTTTCACGCTCCTTTAAATGATTTTAAAAAATATTGTCTGGCTACCGTCCTGAAGATCCTCAATGCTGGTAATTATTGCATTATGGCATTTGACACCATTAGGATATACTTTTATCTCATTACCTTTTTTTAATTCAAACGGTAAAGACTTTTTCTTTTCAAACGAGCCTATGTACCCTGATAGGTTTTCAGTACCTTTGCCAATTTTCCAGCTTCCAACCCCCTTGATTTCTTTTCCACCGATTGACATTTTCATTTTTTACGCTCCTCTTTAAAGTGATAACCCCAAAACAATAAATACAAAGCTCAATACACCGAGCGCCAGAATACCAGCAGCACCCAAAAGGCACCGGACAATACTCGGCTCCTGGATCTCATTAAATTTTGGACCTGTATTTTTATATTTTGACCAATAGAATTTATTCATTTCTTTTTCTCCCAATCGACACGTTTGCAATTTGGGCACTGTACTGGCTTCTTTCCGTCTAATTTTCTTGAAAACCAGACATGGCCGCATCTCCTACACTTACATTTTTTCATCAAATTATAGTCTCCTTTTGTAAAAAGAAAAACGCCTATACTGTTATATATAGACGTTTCTTGGTTCTGTCAATACTTTATTATGATAATAATAAAATGTGAGTTTCTAAAAAAGGCCATGGGTTCCATGGTCTTTTATTTTTTATATATTTCCGTCAATTCCCCTTTAATTTGAACAGGAGCCTTATAAATATCAAATCCAACAACATCTGCCGGAGTCATTTCACTTGCATTGATATTTATAAGTATTCCCACATGTTCCAAAGCAGCCGCCACCAATTCAGAACAAAACAACTTACTGATATCCTCTTCCTGATCCTGGAAGGTGTCAAGGGCAGATCCTATGGCCTGGGGCAGGTCGTATTTTTTACCCACCTGATTCAAGCAAAATCCGACAAACTTTTTCCTGTCAAAATTAATAAACATGGGTAGCCACCAAATGGACCCGTCATACTCTTCTACTCGTTCACTCATGCGTGAGATTTCGACACCGACCATGCCCTTTCTCTTCCCCCCGGACTCGATGATATGATTGACAAAAGTATCACCTGATACCTCAGTCTGCATGATAATACCAACATGGGATACCGGGGAATCAGTGACATCCTGAATCACAGAAGATAAAAACCCTTTGCCGCCAAACGCTATTACATCACCAGGTTTCATTAATTTCCTGGCTTCTTTATATTCCAGCTGTTTCACTTCTTCACCAAAAATCCGGTTAAAATTTCAATTATTTTATTGTCTGCTGCCCAGGGTGTTTCAATCGCAATTACTTTTAAAATCGACAATATCAATGCACCTGTGATCATGTTTTCCTTTACAAACTCCAACAACCAAGCATCCATTTTTCACTCCTTTAATATACCCACATTAATTCTTTTGGTTTGTCCGGATCCACATCGCAATGAATAAAATCATGCCGGATACCGATCCTGGTAAAACCTGCATACAATAATGACTCAATTATTTTAAATCTTGGATATGACCTGGTGCAAGCTATATCGAACGCCAATCCGTCAAGGTGACTTGATGTTGATTTGCCTCCAGCTGTCCGATTATGCTCTGAGCAGCGAATTGAAGATGTAATATAAAAAGGAACTTCAGCGTGTACCCTGGCTTTTTGAAGCATACGCAAGGC
>Ga0307987_1001301_pt1 | contig 13763 bp, 6 predicted proteins | sample EllFjometagen181_FD_203157 | JGI IMG/M metagenome (GOLD analysis project Ga0307987, IMG submission 203157) | Marine microbial communities from Ellis Fjord, Antarctic Ocean - #181 | ecosystem: Environmental > Aquatic > Marine > Unclassified | place: Southern Ocean | collected 2014-10-08
ATGTTACTGTAATATGATGGCGTTCCCCAGCTTTCCAAAAGATACGTTCAGAGGGAAGAAGAATTGGATATGAAGGACTATGATAAAAGTCTGACGGGGTGTCTTTGTCTACCATGTAAAAAACCAGTCCACCGTTTTCGTGGTTGTACATAAGACTGATAATGTTTGACTTATCGTATGCCACGCGTAGCAATTGCTTATTTGATTTTGCATCTGCAAGGTTAAATGTTGGTTCTACCCACAATTCAATTGTACCCTGATGTGGATTAACATGGCCCTCGGCGGGATAGACAACTTTATCGGCGGCATTGCTACAAAGTAACCCGTTGCCGAATTTGGAGGCAGCAAATGCCGCTTTTTCTACCACGTGTCCAACATTGCTGTTGTAACTGATTGTCGGTTGTGTCATGCCGTCTGCTGTCTGGTCGTAATGGTCGAGCAGAGTAATTTTTGGAGCACTTGCACTGGCTATAAGGCAACAAAATCCATAGATAACCGTTAAAACAGTCAGACGCATATTGTATGGCCTGTACATTGTGACTGTTTTACATTTTTTGATAAAAGAAGAGAAATTGTTCATTTATGATTTATCCTTTTTTTATGTAGTTGTTCCAAGTCAACAATACGCAATGCATCATAGCGAGTTTTTCCAGGGTTACCTTTAGTTCCTAAGCTGATGCGTAATTTTGAGGCCTTTTCTGGCATAATAAAAGTGCCTCCCATCCAGTCCCATGGAAAATCTTTTGCCGTACGTTCATCCCATCCAGTCAATGGAAAACGTTTTATAATGATACCATCATGATCTTCTACGATACCCCACGCATCAACAGTCATTCCTTTAGCCTGTTTATCTACCGATACATAAAAACTGAACATAAGTTCTTCTCCTGCGGTTACAGCAATTGGTGTACTTACGGCTTTGCATGAACCGGAGAGTATAAGGCAATTGGTTCCTTTAAAAGCCTGATTAGTTTGAATAACCGCGTTGTTTTCTAATTTCCAATTTTGGTCACCATCTTCGAATGAACCGTTCTCGGTCAGTGAAAGATTGTCTTTGTTTACTGAGGTGCTTTGCTGCTTAAACTGGATGGACATACCCTGTAAAGCCGTTGTCGGAGCCCACCATATACTGACGCCTAAAGATTCCATTTGGTCAACAAGTTCGTTGATGATTTTTGTTTGGTTGGTGGGGGTGCTGATTTCCTGCCAATCTATTTTCTTTGCCGTTACAATGGAAAGTTTTGCTGGTGCATACTCTGCGTTTACCGCTAAAATCCAGACGTTGTCATTGTCCTTACGGACTTGTAGACTTAGATTGCTGTCGATATTGCATGCAACTTCTATCGGTTTGGCGCTTAGCCATGAATCTGCAAAATTATCGACCTCACGACTGAGTTTCTTTAATGCATCCCAGAATACGGGGCTGGCATTAACAAGCGGTCCGTTCTGGCGTGGTTGATCCCCAAACCAGGAAAAGAAAAACAGCCCTGTCACATCACGGACTAATGCCTGATAAACCATACATCGAAGCTCCTTCGGGTGAGGTAGCCAGTCGGCACCACGCAGGCCAACAGCTTGAGCAACAAACCATATGGGTTTATTCGGGCCTATTAGGTTTCGTGCAAGATCAATTTGACGACCAACTTCGGAGACGGGACGGTAGGGGATAGGATAAGAACTCAACATGAAAATATCAACCAGCTGGGAAGTTGGTTTATAATAAAATGCCCGTCCTAGAGACGGTGCCAATGTGGGGTGGTTTGGATCTATAGCATTTATAAGAGCTCGTGCTCGTTGAGTGCGGGCAAATTGATGTGAATATGGTTCGTCCACCAGATAATATCCCAGCAATGCCGGATGATGCCGAAATCGTGATACTACTTGACGTAGACGTCGTCCGTTTTCTTCGCCCGGTTCAACTTCAAAAACTTCTTTAACATAAACGCCAAGTTCAAACATGACTTTTAATCCCAGAGCTTGCGCTTGATCCATGCAAGCTTCTATTTCATCAAGTGAAGTTGTCCATTCGATATCCTGTTCATCTACACGGCGAAATCTACCGGCGCCAGCAGTCATATCATGAACCGTATTGAATCCAGTGTTTTTCAGATAAATGCCCCATTGACGTGGTATAAGACGATAAAGACAGATTGGAAGGAACGGCTGGCCATCCACCTGCAATACCCCTTGTTGATCCAGAGAAACCTGACTACATACTGATGGTAATGCTAGTTTTTCAAAAGATACACTGTTTGATGCTAGGAGGCTTTTATCACTCGCCAGAATGTTTACTCGTATTGTATATTTTCCCGGCTTAAGTTTGTTAATGGGGACATTGCATGCACCTTCATGTTTAATATCAAAAGATTGGGTTGAAATAGTTTTTTTCTCGTTATTAAGTAGGCATACGGTAGTTTTCTTTGCTTTTGTGTATATTTCTGTGGTTACTTCCCATTTAATAGGAACAAATTGTTCTATATCAAAGAATGGTTGCGGTATATAGATAGCAACAGGTTGTTCGGCGTGTACTGGAATACGTCCGCTCAACCCAACTACATGTTGTTTTTCATCAAGAGCCTCAAGATGGAGAGCCGATACCGTTGTTGTCGGACGCTGGATTTTACTATTAAGCGGAGTCTTTAGGCTTGGCAAAGAAATACTGTTAAAAACATGACCAGCTATATTTTCAAAAAGTACGCGAACACTTTTTGTTGTTTTCGGGTAATGTGCTTTACCGGACAAAATAATTGAATTTGATGAACAAGTTGCTTTTACATTACACCATGATGATGTTGAAATGTTACTAGGTATATGAATATCTTTAAATTCTGCAAAAGACTTTGGTTGATGAAACGATCCGTGCGTAGGCGTCAGACAGGTGTATTGGGCAGGGGAAACACTCGCGCGGTTACGGCATAAGTTAATTCCCCAGTTGCCAGATTGTGCATCAGGCAATGCTGCAAAAGGGATAAATAATTCAGCCGTCCATTTGTTAGTTTCTATCTGGCTGGCCCAGCGTATGCCTGGCTCCCACGTGCCGTCGAAATTGGATAGGGGCGGAATGCTGCATTTCTCGCTGAAGATTGCACCCGACGTATTTACTACAAGATGATAATAAGATTGCCTATCCAAATTTGTGTCCAGAAAAACTTCAATTCCATCATCCATCCAGACACGTCCTTGATAGCTGGAAATATTAGTTTTTATGCTTTGTGAAAAAGGCTCTTTGCAGATAAAAGAAAACCAGAGACCAGACTGATTCTGTGCCATATGCGCATACGTGGTGACGGGCGCGTCACGTCCATCAGTAAAAAGAAAATTTGAAGACTTTATACTGCCGGCCCATTCATCCTTATTAATATTACCATCTATAATCGGTACTGTTTTTAGAAGAGGGAGCTTGTAATCTATCGTGTCAGATATAGCATGTAACGGTAGAATTGCACAAAGTAGCAGTCCGGTAAGAATAATATTATACGAGTAGATCATGTTGACTTGTCTTCATTATCAGCTGGCTTTAGAAATTGTAATGGTCGGGAAGAATGCCGTACAATTAAGCGTCCCGGAATCTTATAATTAAAGGTATCCAGTTTCTGTTTGTTAGCGAGTTTAGTAAACAGGTCTCCAGCCATTATACCGATCTTTCGCCCCGGCTGGGCGTAGCTTGTAAGCGGTACCGGAAATTCTCCTGCCTCAAAGTCATTGTCGAACCCCGCCAAAGCAATATCATCGGCAACTCTTAATCCATGGTTTTTTATCGCTAGCATACAGCTTGGAGCAAAGAGGTCATTCAAAACAAATACTGCTGTTGGCTTTTGAGGTAATGCAAGTAGTCGATGCATTGCTTCGTATGCTAGAACATTTCGGAGGGATGCATGTGCAGTTGCCTGTTCAGCCACCTGAAAATCTACGTGTTGAATGAGTTCATTCTCAAGTGTAATACCGTTTTCTTTTAGTGCTCTGCGAAAACCATATTCTCGCATGATAATAGGTTCTACCATTCGCTCTGGTTGCATTCCAATCGTGATATGGGCGATACGGGTGTGCCCCATTTCTATGAGATGGCGCGTTACCTCGTATGCACCAGCTTCATTATCTGTACCTACCACCGGTATATCCAAATCTTCATAGCCACGATCTAATAAAATGATGGGAAATCCCCTCTTTTGCAGAATATCAACTCGGTCACGGTTGACTGGAGGCATGTGCGGCCAAAAGAACGCCCCTGCCAATCCCCGATCCTCTAGACTATCAAGATGTTCTGCTTCACGCTCTGTACTATGAGCTGAATCAAGGATTAATAATTCATATTTATATTCTTTAAGAAAGCTGGATAGGCCGTTTATAATGTGGACTATAAGAGATTCGCTAAGATCAGAACAAATCAAAGCCACCGTGTGTGAACCAAGGGGGTTTTTCATGTTGCGTGCCGCAACAAAGGTTCCTTTACCCTGAAACCGTTCAATCCATCCTTCTGCCGTAAGCTGTGCCATGCCTTTTAGCACCGTGTGACGTGAAACATTAAATTCATGAGCCAGTTCATTTTCACTAGGCAGGCGATCGTTAACGTTGTAGTGTCCGCATCTTATTTGTTCTTTGATATGTTGTTGAAGTTTAATATATTTTGGTTTTTTCATTTAATATACCATTCTATTATATATAAATATTGCATAGATTCTCTCTATATGTATGTTGTTTGCTTAGTTGTATGTTTTATTTCAGCAATTTAATCATAAATATAGTGTTACTGTCAACTATATATAGTTTTTTCTGTTGTTTTTTATGAACTGTTGGTGAGTTGGTCTCACACTTTGGAGACGGCGGTGCATCCGGCTCGTGGTAAGAAAGAAATGGTAAACTGTAAAGGGTGAATTATGAATTTTGGAAAAGCTTCAGTCGTCGTCCGTTGGGCTACGGCCGGACACAGCCGCAGGCATTTATGTAACGCACGCTTCCAGGTAGGCCATTCGCTACGCTCATTGCTGTCGCACTCGACCAAGGGGAGAGAGGCTGGAGTTTACGACAGCAATGAGTGCAACGAATGGCCTATCTCCAGCCTCACTTCCGCTGGTCGTGTGTAAGAGGGAGCGACGATGTCCTCATCGTCATAAACTGTAGCCGCGTCGCCTCGGCGCGGAAAGAAGGGCTGACCGTGTTCGGCGAAGCTCGTAGAGCGAAGACTGACAGCCCGAAATAGTCATCTTGTATCTCACATTTTATCTTTTACCGTTTCTTTAACAGCGTCCCAGCTGACCGAAACAGCATTTAAACGAAAATCTAACAACGTCAATCCTTAGTTTTACGGTTGAGAGGAAAAACATGCATTTAGATCAATGAAAACAGTAAATGATATTTGATTTTTTATGCTTTTGGGTGATGATTTTTAAACAAATATAATATAACTCCGATTATAGATCGGACACTACATTACTTGCAAATAACGTTGTTTGGAAAGAATGTAGAGTCGCTTCTGTGGACCGAAAAAAAGTCACCAACCGTAAAATCAAGGTGTCAATTCAAGCCTCGAAACAATACTTGCTTTACCTCGAAACTATGCTATAATGTTGTGGTTGTGTTTATTACATTAAATCATCTTGGCAAGAGATATAGTGTTTCTAGATTTCGCAGAGGAAAAAGGAATAACTATTGCTACAATAGTAATTGGAAGCAGTATTGTAACTAATATGTGTCACTGGGTGTTCTGGTGGACGAGAAAAAGGTAAGCCCAAAACGGGCGGAAGGGAAATGTGTTATGAAAACACGTACAACAACTTTGGCATTGGTAATATTGACAGTGGCTGTATTTGCCACATTGGCGCAGGCCGATATTATTCAGAATATTATTCAGTTCGACCTTGGCTCCGCTAAAGGAACCGCGGCAAACTGGAATGAGGTCACTACTCATACGGTGGGCACAAAGATTTCGAATGCTGTGAACTCGACTGGTGGCGTCACGACGGTGGACTTCGAGATTACGGATGCTTTTACCGGAACGACATCTAACCCCAACGTAAATGGTCCATACCCGAATAGTGTTATTCAAGACGCGCTGTATCTCCTCTCTGATCCATATGGCGAAGTCGAGATCCACGGGTTGAACACTGCTGCTGAGGTAACCTACAACGTCACCTTTTATTCGACCACTGATAACTCAAATGAGCGCATAATTAAGTGGACTATAGGAGCCGAATCGGTTCAGTTAGCTTCCTATTATAATGTTAGTACAGTAACCATTTACGGTGTGAAGCCTGATGATAACGGTACGATTGTGATTGGGGCAGGCATATTAACCGGCGCTGTAGCATATTGGAATTCCATGGTTATTACCGAGCTTTCATCATTGCAATCGGACGTTCAGTTTGATCTTGGCTCCGGTAAAGGAACTGTGGCAAACTGGAATGAGGTCTCTACTTCTACGGTGGGCGCGAAAATTATGAATGCCGTGAACTCGACTGGTCTCGACACGACGCTGGATTTTGAGATTACGGATGCGTTTCAAGGAGTGACAATGAACACCGTTACGGGTGGGCCATACCCAGATAATATTATTCAAGATGCGCTATATCACTTTGGGGGTGGATATGGTGAGGTTGAGATTCACGGGTTTAGCACTGCTTCCGGGATGACCTACAACTTCACCTTTTATTCGACCACTGCTAGTACAGGTGCGCGCATAATGAAGTGGACGATAGGAGCCGAATCGGTTCAGTTAGATGCTGAAAATGGTAATCTTAGTACAGTAACCATTTCTCGTGTGATATCTGATGAGAATGGCACGATTGTGATTGGAGCAGCCAGCCTGGACAACACAACAGCATACTGGAATTCTCTGGTTGTTACAGGGCCAATATTTAGACCGATGGGCACGATTCTCATTGTGCAATAAAGCTGTCTACTTAAGTATAACAAAAAGTTTAGTCGTTTTATGAATACCATACCCCTGCAAATGAAATACAACAGAAAGTTTAGTCGTCTTATGAATTCCACATCTCTGCAAATGAAACACAACAGACTGTTTTTATCGCTGATAATGTTTGCGCTATGCGGAGTGCTTTACGGTGCGGAAGAAAAAATAACGTTCAAGTTGGACTTTGAAAAAGGCGCGGAACCGGTGATTGCCGCTGGTAGTCCAGATGGAAAATACATGGACGAGAAGGGTAGTCTGCAGTTGACCAAGGGAATCAATGGGCAGGGGATGCTCACTGGCACGGGGCAGCATGCTCTCCAGTTTGTGGCGCAGAAGAATATTGATCAAAGGAAAGGTACGATCACCTTTTGGATGAAAATGACAGAAGGTCATAAATGGAAGGATAAATATAACAAATTTTGTACCTGGTTCGGCTGGGATGGTTGGGGCATGCAGATGCTCTTTTATAAATTCAACAAATACGAACGTCCATATCTATATTTTAATTCCCGAAAAACTGTCGATGGGACGAAGACCTGTTGGTTACCAAAAAGCAAAGATCTTGATGAAAACCAGTGGCATTTTTACGCCTTCACTTGGGGCAACAAGATGCTGAACCTCTATGTTGACGGCGAATTTATCAGCAATGTTGTCCTGAAAGAACCTATGCCGTCCAAGAAGAACGAGGGCAAATTTTTCGTCGGCCAGGGCTGGAACTCTGATGATGTTGCGTCCTCTGTCATGGATGAATTCACGATTTATGTTCAGCCTTTGCCGCAGTATAAAATATTCAAACTTTACTCGAAAGAGGCTAGTTTTCTAACACCTCAGAAGGTGCTCGTCAGCTCTACCAGCAAAGATATCACTATTGATGGAGTTCAGAATGCCGAGGAATGGCAGGATGCTGCGGCAATTCCGTTAATGATCGACCAAAAGTCGCGCTCGGTGGTACCGACAGCCGCGTATCTTTACCTGACCTACAATGACCAAAACCTCTATTTTTTCATGCGCTCCCCGCTTGATAAGATTTTTTTTGAACATGCTCATACCAAATTGCTTCACGGACTCTACCTGCGTGAACGTACTGACAGGGACCAGGATATTGTCAATGACGACTCCTTCGAGATAACCTTCCGGCGCGACAACAGTGAGGATATTAATTTCATGTCCGCCAACACCCTCGATGTCCGCTATGAATACCGCTTTACCAACGCTGGTTATCCCATCGAGCTTAAATGGAATCCAGATTGGAAAGTTAAATCTACCTTTAAAGACGGTACCTGGTTTTTGGAGGGGTCAATCCCGTGGGCTGATCTGAACGGCAAGCCGGATGATAATGTAGTCTGGGATATGAATTTCAATCGTATTTGGCAGAAACTGTCGAAAGAGCAGGATATGTGGGCCGTTGGGGCGCTCCCAAAGCCGATGCCTCAAGGCGCATTGCTCAAGTCTTTCTCGGCTGGTCATGTCACCTTCGCAGGCAGCGGGAACCTTGTTGCCAGAATGGACAAGGTTGAAGCTTTTAACAGTGGCAAGGTTGACTTTACCCTGGCGTTCAATAATAAGAGTGCCAAAACCCGCGAGCTTGCAGTGTCACTAAAATCACCTTTCCTGTCGATCTTCGAAACGACTGTCAGTGTGGAACCTGGGAAGACACAAACTCTTCAAATTGCAAAGGAATTTCAGAAGAAGCCCGTTCGGCTGAGGCTTTGCGTCATCGATAAACAAAGCCAGAAAATTTATTTGCAACAGGACACTCCGGTTGCTTCGAAAGACAACTTTGATATTAATCTGATGTCTTTTCCATCAAAAAAGAAAGTAAAACTGCGAGGTAATTTCAGCCAATTGAACATCCTGGCTGAGTCGAGCAATATTAAAGCAACATTGCTTGACAATAGCGGCGCGGTGCTGGAAGCAATAACGGTAAAAACGCCACGATCAAATTTTACCGTCGAATTTGATTTTGCCAAACGGGCTGTCTCAAAGGATTACGTTTTCAAGGTTGAAACTCGCTCCGGCGATCAGGTAATCTCGACCAGTGAGGTTTCCTACCGGCATTTGCCATTACCGGAGTGGTTTCACAATAATCTCGGCATCAGCGATGAGGTTCCACCGCCATGGACGCCAATGACTTTAACAAACAACAATCAGGTCTCCTGTTGGGGACGTGAATATTACTTCGATAATAAACTCTTTTTTACCCGTCTGACCACTCATGAGGAGGAGGTGCTCGCAGCTCCTGTCAAGCTGTTGCTTAAGACCAGTGAAGGAAGCGTTGACCTGAATAATCTCCCGGCCAAACAGAGCAAGGTGAAAAGTGTTGAGACGGAGGTGAGTTTCACACGTAGTACCAGCTATAACAGTTTGCTAGTGACTAATACTACTAAAACCGAATACGATGGTTTTATGTGGCATATTCTGAAACTGACACCCCAAAAACCGACGGATATTGAACGTCTTGTGTTGGATTTGCCGCTTGCCGATGAGATGGCAAAGTTGCTGGTGCCGCATGATTATTCAGTGAGGGATACCGGCAATATTAAAGAATGGAGCGGTAGTGTCCGCCCTTTCTGGGTGGGAAACGCCGCAGGGGGCATTCAGTTTGTAACTGAGCAGGCTTACACCTGGCAAAACAAGAGTGTTAATGATCAGTTACAACTGTTTCAGAAAAAAGGACAATGGATACTGCGTCTGAGTTTGATAGGAAAAAAGACTCTAATTGACAAACCGCTTACGTTTGCGTTTGGGTTTCAAGTAACGCCAGTGAAACGTTATCACCCAGACTATCGCAAATGGCGTCTCAACAGTTGGAAACTATTGAAAGAGAGTAAAGAAGAAAATATAGAACTACTCCTTCCTTGGACAGTTAACTGGGGAAAGGTTTCTGACTCATCCGGAGAAGTTAGCTACCCGTTCCCACATAAGTCATTGACTCCAGAAAGTTTCTTTAAAGTTGTTGATGGAAGAAAAACCTATGGCTTCCCTTATTTTCAGCTTCATGCTTTCTGGTATCCATCTCCGGAAATCAAACAGTTTGGATATGAATGGCTAACCTCCGAATCGTTAGTTCCGCCGACTGCTACTCTGTTGAGGGATCAGCGCCTTATGACAATCTGCCAAGCCTCTCGGACCCACCAGGATGTAGTTCTCTACGGCTTTGACCAGCTGCAGAAACAGGCTAATCCTCGCGGTTACTATTTTGATTGTTCTCAACCTCGGAGTTGCAGTAATATCGAGCACGGATGTGGTATAAAGATTGATGGCGTGACGTTGCCTACTAAGAATATTTTGGGAACTCGCCAGATGGTGAAGCGTATTTATACGCACCTGAAAAAAATGCGCCCGGACGGAATGATTCTGTATCACATGAGTGGCCAGGTTATAATGCCGATACATGGCTTTGCGGACATAATGTTGGACGGGGAGAATTTCAATTCTATCCTATACAAAAACCGAGGTTACGAAGAGCGCTTGACACCGGATACCTATCTGGCGGAATATGTTGGCCGCAATTTTGGTTCAGTAGTTGCCTTGCTGACTGAATTCCATCTTACGAGTGCGCTCTGGAAAATTATTAAATCAGGTGGTAAGTTTTCTCCAGAACAACAGGCTTTTTATGATGAGGCTGGTCAGCATGCCAATTATATATGGGGGCTTACTCTGCTGCATGATAATCCAATTTGGCCAGGCTGGATGCCTCACAAAGAAACTACGATAAAATATTATGATACCCTGAAAAAGATAGATTATGCATCAGGAAAACATAAGTTTATACCATATTGGAAAAACAACTGCATTAGCAACAAACAGCCAAAAACCAGTTATGTTAGCTTTTACACGGCGCCAGACGAGGTGATTGTAGTCCTAATGAATTATCGGAAACAGACCGCCGACATCAGTTTTTCGATGGATCTTGCGAAGCTGGGGCTCTCAGGAGAACAATTCTCTGTTGAGAACATAAACAATTCTGAAAAAGTTCAGTTGAACAATGGTGTATTGTCAATCAATGGAGTTCCGCCATATCAGTATAGAGTAATTAAGATCAATAACTATCCAGTTACGAGTATGAAAAATGACTGATAAAACACAGATGAATTCGAGAGCTCTTGCAGAAAAAATTGACCAGGCCTGGGAGGCCTCATGGAAGATGTTTTTTGTGGAGAAGACTGGTCTTTTCTATGACTTTATAACCAGTCGCGGCGAGGCGGACCGGATGCAATATTTGCCGCATCCGGAAGAAGTCGCGGCCTGCGATCCGAACCCTTGTGGTTGGGGGACGGGCATGGAGGACAGCGCAATCCATGCTGGGGTGATGATGGCCATGGTTTGCGACCGGTTTGATGTGACTGGAGAAGCTTTTCTGGCAGACTATGCTGTAAAGATATTAAAAGGGATGGTCAACTGTGCGAGTGCCCACGGAGTGAATGGTTTCGTTGCCAGAAGTGTCTGTCCTGAAGATGTCAAATCGGTCTATCCAGAGACTTCACGCGATCAGTACACCCATTTGGTCCATGGACTATGGCGGTATTACCATTCTGGGTTGGCCAATGAAAGCAGGCTGGAAACTTGCCGGGAGCTGATCACTTCGATATGTGAATATATCGAAAGGTGCGCAGTTCCCGAAAATAATTACCTGATCAGGCGGGTTGACGGCAAGCCTAGCTCGCTGGTGAGTTGCAAACTCTGGGATGTGAATCCGCATGAGGCTGCTAGGCTGCCGATGTTCTATGCTGCCTGCTGGGATATGACAGGCAACAAACATTGGTTGAAGCAGTATAAAAAATATGCTGGCGAGGCTGTTCAGCAATCAACCCAAGTCGGCTTAGGGCAATCATTTTATCCGGCGTATGCTCTGATGCAGACGCAATGTTCATTGGAATTGCTCTATCAACTAGAAAAGAATGATGACGGCTTTTGTAGCACCTGCCGTCAGGCTATGAATATGGCTGCCGAGCTGGCCGAATTCAACGCCTGGCACGTTCACTATGACGATGCGGCTTTAGATGCCACCGGGCTATGCGGAGACTGGCGGAAGTTCGAGATAATCAAGGGGGTCAATCATGGCCATATGGTTCCTATTCCTCCCGAAATATGGCGCGATGCTTTTTGGCGGGTGCGGGAGAGCGGGGAAGCGGCTCTGGCACAATTGATGGTTCCGGAACGCAGGATGTCTAATTTGCAATTGAACCTGCTCAAACTTGCGATTACACGGCACGATTACAGTAAGATGTCCAACAGTGGATTGTTCTATCTACAGGCGGCGTATTGGAAAGCGGTAAAACTCGGATATCTGAAAAGTACGGTTTAGTAGTGAAGACGCTGGGGTGAGGCTTCGTCGCACCGGAACAAGAATGACGAACATCATAAAAATATGCTCGTTTCCAGCCAAGGTGCACAATGTCAAATTTTCTATGCCGTAAGCCCAGAGGGATGTTTGATTTTACTTAGTTACATAAAGAGTTTTAGGTTATGATTAACACCAACAAAGATAGTTGTCTGAAAACACAGATGAATTCGGGCATTCTTGCTGAAAAAATCAACCAGGCCTGGGAGGCTTCATGGAAGATGTTTTTTGTGGAGAAGACTAGCCTTTTCTATGATCTGATAACTGGGCGTGGCGAAGCCGACCGCCTGCAGTATTTGCCGCATCCTGAAGAAGTCGCAGCCCGCGATCCAAACCCTTGCGGCTGGGGTACAGGCATGGAAGACAGCGCAATCCATGCCGGGGTGATGATGGCAATGATCTGCGACCGTTTTGAGGTGACCGGAGAAACTTTTCTGGCAGACTATGCTTTAAAGATATTGAAAGGGATGGTTAACTGTGCCACCGTTCATGGAGTAAGGGGATTTGTAGCCAGAAGTGTCTGTCCTGAAGATGCCAAATCGGTCTATCCGGAGACTTCGCTTGATCAGTATACCCATTTGGTTCATGGTTTATGGCGGTATTTCCATTCGGGACTAACTGATGAGAGCAGTAGTGAAATCTGCCGGGAGCTTATTAGTTCGGTGTGTGAGTATATAGAAACATGTGCGGTTCCGGAAAATGATTATCTAATCAAGTGCGCCGACGGAAAACCTGGTTCACCGGTGAGTTGCAAACTCTGGGATGTAAAGCCACATGCGGCCGCTAGGTTGCCGATGTTTTACGCCGTCTGCTGGGATATAACCGGGAATAAGCATTGGCGAGAGCAATATAAGAAATATGCTGACGAGGCTGTTCGGCAGTCAATGCAGGTAGGTGTTGGACTTTCTCAGGGTACACAGGATTTTTATCCAGCGTACGCTCTGATGCAGATGCAATGTTCTCTGGAAGTGCTCTGCCAACTGGAAAAGAATAATGATGACTTTTGTAGCACCTGCAGTCAAGCAATGAACCAGGCTGCAGAGCTGGCTGAATTCAATGCCTGGCATGCTCGCTATGAAGATGCTGCGTTAGATGCTACCGGGCTATGCGGAGACTGGCGGACGTTCGAGACTATCAAGGGTTCTAGCCATGCTGTCCCGAATCCTCCCAAAATCTGGCGTGATGCCTTCTGGCGAGTGCGGGAGAGTGGGGAAGCGTCTCTGGCGCAATTGATGGTCCCGGAACGCAGGATGTCTAATTTGCAACTGAACCTGCTCAAACTTGCGATTACACGGCACGATTACAGTAAGATGTCCAATAGTGGATTATTCTATCTACAGGCGGCATATTGGAAAGCGGTAAAACTCGGATATCTGAAAAGAACGGTTTAGTAGTGAATACGTTGGGGTGAGGCTTTGGTGATGGCGGTGCATCAGGTTTTTGGTAGAAGAAGAATGATTAATGTTGAATTATAAATGATGAATTATGAAATGCCGCTGGCGGTATTTATTT
>Ga0307987_1001302_pt1 | contig 13760 bp, 10 predicted proteins | sample EllFjometagen181_FD_203157 | JGI IMG/M metagenome (GOLD analysis project Ga0307987, IMG submission 203157) | Marine microbial communities from Ellis Fjord, Antarctic Ocean - #181 | ecosystem: Environmental > Aquatic > Marine > Unclassified | place: Southern Ocean | collected 2014-10-08
AAGATGAAATACGATAAAATCATAGAGTTATTAGAAAATGATGCTAAGACGATAAAAGACACACACCCAAGAGTAAAAATAGGAATAATCAGAGCAGTAAAACTAATCAATGAACAAGAGGTTAGAGAACATATTGATAGTGTGTTGCCTGATGAACCATTAACAATAAGTAAAATAGTACATGAACATCTAAAAGATAATGGATATGACGGTTTATGTTCAAATGAATGTGGTTGTGGATTAGATGATTTAATGCCTTGCGATGATTATTGTATTAATTGTGTACCTGCATATATCAACTACTGCGTAAAATGTGATGAGAAAGAGACTTGCACTTTTATATCAAGGGATGCTGGTAAATGTTATTCCGCAGTAAAAAAGCATGAACCAACTAACTGCCAGTTTGAAAAACCAAAATGGGTTATAAAATAACTACAAGCGTGCTGCGTGTGCGCTGACGTAGTGTTATGTTGTTACGGAGAATTATGAAAACATATTACGAAACAGATAACGGAAAGTTATTTTGCATGGATAATGTAAAATATTTAAAAACAGTAAATGATGGTGCTTTCGATTTAACTGTAACTTCACCACCCTATGATAATCTACGAGATTATAAAGGTTACTCTTGGGATTTTGAAGCATTAGCAAAAGAATTGTACCGGACCACGAAAGAGGGTGGTGTAGTTGTTTGGATTGTGGGAGATGCTACCATAAACGGGAGTGAAACTGGCAGTAGTTTTAAACAAGCATTGTATTTTATGGAATGTGGATTTTTACTTCACGATACAATGATATATCAGAAACAGAATCCACTCCCAATAACAGCAAACAGATACAATCCTTGTTTTGAATATATGTTTATTTTTTCAAAAGGTAAACCAAAAACATTTAATCCAATTATGGAATTAAAACAATGGAAAGAAACAAGAAAAGTGAAAAATTACAGTAAAGATAAAGCAGGAATAAAGAATTATGGGAAAGTTAATAACAGTAATGAAAAATTAAAATGCAATATTTTCTCATATAAAGTTGGTGGTGGTCACGTAACAAAAGATAAAATAGCATACGAACATCCTGCAATTTTTCCAGAAAAACTTGCATACGACCATATTGTGTCGTGGAGTAATGAGAATGATTTAGTATTTGACCCGTTTATGGGAAGCGGAACTACTGCCAAAATGTGTGAGAAATCAAATCGAAAGTGGAGAGGATGTGAAATATCAAAAGAATATTGCAAAATAACTGAAGAAAGAGTTGAAAATGAAAGAACACAACTTAAACTTAGTTTCACATAACTGCCAGTATGCTATGCAAGGGCATAGATAGGCTGTTATGTAAAGAGTAATAAAAACATGACATTTAATTATTCCTTGACATAAATAATTTAAAAAAAACATTTTCCTCGCAAGAGGGAAAATGGAAAACCTATTGAGGTTTAGTAGATTCGTAGAAGACAAAGTAAAACGACATTATTTAGGTGCAGATAAAAAGTTCAGCTCAGGCATAATAAAAGAGAAACTGGATTATGCAATAACACAACGAGCAATGGAATGGGATGATCAGGCAGACATTGGATGGCGCATAAGAAACAATGAACTGCCTCTTGTTTTAGATAGGAAGAACTGGGAAAGATTCAAAGATAAATATTTCAAAGACAATTGGATAGTGAAATCAATCAGACTCAAAAACTCTTATCTCGTCGGCGGAAATGTATTCTTCGATGTAAAGAGATTTGACGGAGATGAAATAAACGATCCAGTTGTATCACCTATAGAGAACGAGATTAACTTCGCTTATATATATGAAGATGGAGTTATGCAACTAATAGAAGTATTGAATGACCTTGCCTTCACTGGAGTGGGAATAGACAGAACAGTCTTTAATCCATTTAGAAGAACTCAATTCTGGATGTCAGGAAGAATAGAATACAGGCATGTGGACTCGAGGAATGTTTGGTTCCTATCAACAGATGGTTTGTGCCAGAACATTTATGCAATATTCTACAGAACACCGATCGACACAGAAACACTCAAGCTACAATACCCATCAGTAGCAGAGAAGATAACCGAATCAGCATCAGAACAAACAGGAGACGCAATAGAGATAAAAGGAAAGACATATGTGTGGACGTGCCAATTCATGCACACACTATCCTTTACAAAAAGAGAAGTCAAAGATATGCTCGGCGGGCAAAGCTGGTTATATCTCGACGAAGAAATAGACTCATTCAAGGAAAATCTTAAAAAACAATATGTCGGTGAAGCAGAAATAGATGAAACTTTCACTATTATTCAGAAACAATTTGCAGAAACTATACAAGATAACTCTTCGGAAGCATTCAATCAATATGTAGACGAGGAAGAATTCACACTTGAAGAAATGGCAATATCACCTCACTCAGTAAGAGATGATGACGACCTCTGGTTCCAGATCCTAATGACAGACAATAACGTTATTCTGCCACAGGAAACAGGAGTAACACAAAAAAAAGCCAAAGAAACTACCGAGATGAAATATATAGGAACCGAATCAGGGTTCCACTTTATACCTGGTATTAAAAGGAATAAATCAGCTTATCCATTTGGGTCAGCTTGGTTCTCCGCAGATATGCTCGAGATCAAAACACTACTCATGACATCACTCGCAATGCTTGTAATGAAAAACAACAAGCCAATGCCTTCTTATGAGAAAGGATCACTACAGAACGAAGAAGAATGGTTAGGTGGATGGTGGAGAATGGATATAGCCGCAATTGTAGATCCTAAATGGAGAAAGCAAAATCCAGCGATAAAGCCTTTTGAATTCCAATCAGCGCACTTTGACAAACAATCATATTTAACCCTCGACAATATAGCAACAGAATCGATCAAGAATCAGGAAGGAGCGATCGACTCACTGCGAGGTGTTCAATCATCAGCCAATCAATCAGGAGTTCAAACAGCACAATTACAAGCTGCAGGAACCACATATCAGAAAATAGACGAGATGTACGTCCATAAGTATTTAAAGGATGTAGGACAGACATTCCTCAACCTGATAGCTAAATACAGAAGATATCCTCATAAGATGGTAGATTACAACGAAGACGGAACCACAAAACAAGTAGATGTGAACACGTCTCCAGATAATATGTACGATATAGACAAATATTATGTGCAACCAATTATTGAACCAACACCAGAGATAGCAAAACAGCAAGAAGAACTAAAAGCAAAAGAATTATTCGCGCAAGGACTGATGCATCCACTTGATTATATAAAAGCAACAGGCGTGAAGAATCCAGAGAAGATCTACCAGCGGTCACAAGTCTATGCACAAATCAAGCAGATCATGGAACTAATGGAAACAAATCCAGAACTGGCACAGGCAGCAGGTGGCGCACCTCAAGAAGAATCTACTGCAGGACCAACGAAGAATATAGAAAAAGCAAAAAATAAAGTTGCAGGAATGCAGCAATAAAAAAGAAAACGAGCAATCCGGTAAATCGATTAACGATACCGAGATCTCGAAGGAGACGAAGATGGAAGAACACAACAATGAGAGCAATGAACTCTTAGTAACATCGGCAAAGGTTGAAGGCGAAGAGGTCCTTGTCCACTCGAAAGATGTAGATGGCAAGAAAGAAGTCGTTAAGATAGAGTTTCCTGAAAGTCGAAAAGACGATACGGAATGGCAAGATAAAGCCAAAAACAGCATAAGTATTGCAGCTAAGACCAATCAGTTGAATCTGCAAAACAAGAAACTTGCTGTGGAGCTCGAACAAAAAACTAACGATCTAAAGAATGCCACCAAAACTCTCTCGGACATGGGATCAAAACCTTCAGGAGATCTCAAACTTGATCTTGAAGCAGGAATCATGAAGGAGTTAAACCTGAAAACTCCGGAAGAACTTGCAGAAGCGGATAGATCTGATATCACACGTGCATCAAGGAAAGTAACAGAAGCATATCAGGAAGCGGTCATTAAATCGACCAAAGGATCCGCAATGACAACGGTCATGATAGATACTATCGTGAATGAAAACGAACCGGGCAAAGTCAATGAGTTTATCCAGTACGTTAAAAGTCTCGGTGTATCACCAACTATGCAGATATATTCCACATGGAAATCAACTCAAGTGAAGCATTCAACAAAACAGGATGTAACATTTAATTCAATTGCAGGACTCCAAGTGGATCATGTCCCATTCGTAGCGGTTGGCGAAAGTCATGCGAATATGTCAGGCACACAAAAGATCGAGAAGGACACAGCAGAGATCATGTTAGGCGGTTTGGATCAGGTTTAATTTCTAAAAGGAGCCAATCATGGGAGCAGTACATACAGCGGAAGATTCCGCATATAAGCAAGGTTCAGTCCGTAGATACGGAGATGGATCATTTAACACAAATTTAGAGAACATGCAATGGGATCCACATCTATATGACATGTTCCTCAAAGCAAACGCTCAATTCATTCCATTCATCGACAAGTTCGGTGGTGGATCACATGCATCTAAATCTTACAAGCTCCAATGGGGCGAGTTCGATCAATCAATGGTATCAGTTACATGTCAATCTGGTGCAGCTGATGATACAATCGTAGTTGACACTGATGAGTATATCCCAATAATCAAAGATGACATCCTCTACTCAAGTGTACTCGATGTTTATCTGAGAGTAACAGCAACACCAGACTCAACCATAGTAGCTGTTAGCTTAATCTCTGCATCAAGTATTTCAGAAACAGCAACGGGAGCAAATATAGCAGCTGATGTTGAATACAAGAGATTGTATACTCAAAAAGCAGATGGAACAATGGAGTTGGAAGATACTCTAAACGCAATCTCTGCTCACAGAACAGCAGCCGACAAATTCAACTATATCGGCGCATTTGAGAAGTTCTCAAAGATTGATACTCATGAAGCAAACCAATCTTGGAGATTCGATAATGAAATGGACAAACGTACTCATCAGAACATGGTTAAAATGAAAGAGATGCTCAACGAACTTGAATATCATGCTTTCAAAGGCAAGCTCGTAACAGTTGCTGGAACAACTCATGTTGCAATGGGTAACGGAATCTTAAATTTCGATGGGATCAATTCAGACTCAGGAACTGAGGACATGACATGGGCAGCATTCGTTAGTTGGGTACGCACAAAAGTTAAATCCAAAAATCAAATGCCTCGCATCCCAGTGATGTGTAACTATCAGGGATTGGATTATATGAGCAGACTCATGCTTAATACATTCCAAACCAACATATCAGGACAAGGAGACAAGACTAAAGGTGGTATGGCTTACACAGAGATCGTAACACCACTCGCAATCTTGGAACTATATCCGAACTATGCACTTGGAGAACTCTTCACTGATACGTCAGAATTCATCGCACTTGACCCTAAGATGGTTTCACGCCATCATATCACGAACATGAATCTGGATACACATTATGGAGTACAGCCAAAACGTGCTCACTTCTTCTTAGACCAGATATATGGAACACAGGGATGGGAACTTGCTAATGCTGCAAAACTTTCCAAACTATCCTTGTCTGCAACTTAAGGAGGATTGACATGAAGAAATTAACTTTATTCTTCGTAATGGCAATGTTACTAATTGCCTTCAATGTCTCAGCAGCAAACTTCACCGAAGCATCATGGGTAAAGACAACCGTTAACGAGTATGGCATTAAGTATAACGTCTGGACGCACACCGTAACATTAACAACTGCGGATACTGTTGCTTATACAGCAGTAACGCCAGAAGGTCTCGACACAAAAAGAGAATGGGAAGTGTTGGCTAATGCTACAGGCGAAACTATGGATGCCACAGGCGTTGCAGTTCACATAATTGGTGGATGGTCAGAAGATTCAGCTTTCGGGTTTACGAATGGATCGATAGCATTCACTGATATGGTAGATATTAAAACCATCTTTGCTGACTGCAAAGCAGCGATTGGGGATGTCACCGTTGATCCGCTATTAACTACAGCAGACGTGACAGACACAATAGTCAATATAGTGAAGCTTCCATTCTATGGAATTTATTATGTAGGAACCGACGCTCTTATAGCTGTTGATTTAGTAACCATTATCGTGCAGGTGGCACCGGGGCAATGATCCCCCGAAAAGTTAACTTATAACTTAACAATAAGGGGAGCAGGGTATTGTTCTTGCTCCCCTAATAAAAAAAAGAGAGGAATTATGGAAATAGTAGCAAAGGCACATTATCCCAATCATCTCCATCAAGGAAATGGAGTAAAACTGCAATTCGGCAAGACAGGAATATTGCGTACAGAAAAGAAGAAAGAAATAGCTGTTCTCGAGAAGTATAACGGGTTAAACGGCAGATGGTCAATCGTCGATAGAATATACAATCCTGAAGAACAAAAGAAGATCGATGTGAAGATAAAGAAAGAAAATGATGCTAAAACAGCTACAGCAAGACTACTTGTTGAGACACAAATAGCTGATGAGAAGATCCGTCTCGAGCTTCGCATTAAAGCACTGGAGCTTGGTGTTCCAAATCCTATGCAAATGACCATCAACGAACTACACAGAGTGATAGCTCAAAAATCTGCAGAAGTAGCGGAAGCAAAAAAACTCGTTGAAGAAAAAGAAGAAGCAGACGGACTTAACAAAAAGAAGAAAAATATCTAATGATGATAGTGACAGCCGTGTCGGTAGTACCAAACCATGAGCATAATAGTAAAGGTGTGCACATTAAGTTTGACGAGAAGGGATTCTTCCGGACAAATAAATCGAGAGAGATAGAAGTTCTGGAGAAGTACAGTGGACGACCCGGCTTTTGGGGAATTATAAGTACCAGAGAGCGGAATTCAGATTATAAGGGAACGATCAGGAATAAATCATATTTAGTCGTACAAGCAATGAAACTCGGATTTAGAGAGAACACTGGAAGGGATCCTAAAAGTGCAAGAGTTGAGGAATTAATTGAGTTCATAGAACATAAGAGAGGATGATATGGCAGCAACATATACACTCGCCAATGCAGTAACCGAAATCTGTGCAAAGCAAAAAGATTATGCAGAGCAAAGATTCGGAGCAAATGATACAAAAACATATTATAGAGCAAGAAAACTATTTTGGGAAGCAGTAAACATGATAATCGAGCCAGACCAACTAAAAGCAAGTTTCCCATCATTATACGATTACGCTATTAATCTACCAGAAAATGATATATATGGACTAATAGGTATAGCAACAAGACCAATAGACTCAAGTGGGGAAGTAGACCTTGCCGACCTTACACAATTTATGAAACTTATTGAATGGAATAATAATCCTGGTACTACAGGTAACGCTAAATATATTAGAAAAATACCAATGAGCAAGATCGGGAATATGGGTACAAAGACCGTGGTCCCTGACGATGTTCTATACGCTGCAGAAGAAAAAACAATATTAAGATTTTATCCTACCGACAGCGATGACCAAATAAGAGTTAAATACATAAAGACTCCAGATAATAATACAGAAACGACTACAAGTCTACTCCTGACATTCACAATGACATTTATCCTGAAGGCAGTTGACCTTGCTTCAAATCTTCTTGAAAAAGAAAGAACGAGGAGGTAATTATGAAAGTAAATAAAATATTAGGATCAGTAGAACCATATATACCAGAAGTTGAAATATTAGACCTGAAGGAAATAATCAACGACTTTGTGAATCGTCTATCATTAAAGATAGCATACAAGGATAGACACACAGACTTTCTGGATGCACTAAAAGGATCACAAGCACAATCATATTCTACAACCAAACTTGTAGACTCTGCAGCAAACTTTCCGATAGATAGTATACTTATCGGAATGACACTAAATAACATCACAGATGGATCATCTGCAATCATTAGGCGCAATAGACCAACGGAGATCGAAACCGATGCTTTGGCAGGTGGAACTAATAATTATTGGGAAGTTGGAGACGCATATTCAATAACATTAACAGGATCATACACACTGGACACTCAAATGGATAAAATGCTAACCGACTCGGCAGCACATTTTCCACATAGTACAGAACCCGGTTATTTAGCGGGCTCGATTATAGTAAATACAACAGATACATCATTAGCTGAAATAGTAGATAATACAGAAACAACAATAACACATACACCTCTATATGGTGGAACTGATAACTATTGGGAACTTGACGATATATACACTATCACAATATCAGGTTCTTGCACAACAGGTGGATCTAAAGAGAAGATGGAAGACGTATCAAGATCATTCAATGTAGATGAATATTTAGTTGGTGGCACAATAAAAAATATGACGTTAGCTGAATCACAAACTATTATAGCAACTAAAGGTAATACAGTTTATCACGAGCCAATGGCATCGGTTTGGGCAGCCAGAGATTTATATGAAATAACCCCACCGACAGGAACTCACACGAATAGTAATACAGTAAATAACCTGATGACTGATGAAGATACAAGACTCCCAGTAGGAACAGAACTCGCTGGATTCACTATAGCCAATACGACAGATGGATTTACAGCACTCGTCGTCTCATCCACAAGAACTACCATAACCCATGCAGTTCCAACTGACGGTGAAAATAATTATTGGGAAAAATATGATGTTTGGACAGTGGCTATAATAGGAACACATACAGACGAAACAGTATCCACAACAATACTAACCGATACTGACGCTGACTTCCCATTAGGAGAATGTTTCATAGGGGATACAATAAAAAACATCACCGATGAATCATCAGCTACAATAACATCCATAACCAAGACCACCATCACTCACGGCGCACTTACTGGCGGAACAAATAACTATTGGTCAGGAGCCGACGTTTACCAAATAGTCAGCCAGAGAGTTCCGCTCCCGAGAGATATCGTTGCAATAGATACCATCTTCACAACCGATAGTGATAGTAATGAATACGAATCAAAGCAGGATATATCGCTCAAGGATATTTATGAAGACTTTGGATACAATAATGAACACTGTGCAGTAGAAGACAGAATAATTCACTTTCCAGAAGATATGGATGAAGACAGTACAATGATTGTATATGTTTCCAGACCATACGCAGAACAATCAGGAATCATAGAAAATACTGCAGAAGTCGATATCCCCGATAAATACTTCCCACTGATCAGGGCATTCTGTATAAAAGAGATTTGCATTTTCCCAAAATTCAAAGAAACATATGGATATTTATATTCTAAATTTGATAGTGATTATGAAAGACTACTTGAAGATATAGCCACATCCAAGAATAGTGCAAGCTATGCAATAGGAGATACCTACTAATGGCAAAGATAGTATTCCTACCAACTAATGGCATGAATGATAAGGATTTTGTGATCGAACAAAACAAAATGACCGAGATCATTAACATGGAAGTGAAAGAAGCAGGACAGCTCGAAAAACGAATTGAACAAGAAACGTTCTCTGCTAATCTCAACAATGCCATTGCAGCAATATTCACTGACTCAGTAATATTAATACCAGATGAACCATTCTACCCACACAGGAACCCAAGTGATATGTACGCATCAGCCAGCTATATTATACCTGTATTTGGGAAGATAATATCAGGAACGGTTTGGGAATTACATTTATTTTATGAAACCGCAGCAGATACATGGACATCAATCGAGATAGATCTCGTAAGTTCGGGAGTTGTTTATACAGCAGACAGTGACCTGATAATAAAATACATCAGAGATATGATGATCATCTGCGATTACTATGCAGATAACGAACCACATTATGTAACAGTAAATAAAGATGAAGAGATAGTATTCGATCTTATTAAAAATAGCGTAGCAAGACCAAATGCAATGATCACATTTGATGCAATAGATTCTGAGAGTAAAGGAAATATATTTACAGGAATGGAAGCTGACGGATTCGCTTCACCAAAATTATTCAGATGGTACTATACGATAATAAGTATATTCGGAGATGAAGGAAACCCATCACCTGCCAGTTTAATATTCGATGCAGGATACCACAAAGAAGATACTGACGGACTACAATCACAATGGATAGAATCAGTACTACTTGGGGGAATGTCGTTGCCACAGGATGCATCTGACAAGATGAGGGATGAATCCGACAAATATAGAGTCTATAGACAAGAATGCAATAATGGTTCTTCTTATGTATTTACTCAACCACAATTCGTTGCAGAAGTAGATATCCTTAATCCAAGTGGAGACACAACATTTCTTGATACCATTGCAGTAGGATCAACTTCTCCAGTAATATCATTCAATAATAACTCTTCACCAATAGCCAGAGATGTAGAACTCGTTGGTGAATCAATAATGCTCTCAATGTTAAAACTAAAACCTGAATTTATTGGTTTATTTGATTACGTCTCTCCAATTAAAATAACCAATCCTAACTCGGAAACTTATCCAAATGGTATAACAAGGATAAGACTGGATTATACAACTGCAGGAACCGACAAACCAGACTTCACTTATTTATTAGAAAACAATATAAATCTTGAGAAGGTAAGATTATTCGATTCAGATAGAGGATCACCGTTGCCAGTTATTTATAAACCAGTGAGCCAATACGTAATAGACATATGGGTATTGATACCAATGCTCGAAGCAGGACAGCAGAGAAAACTATACCTCGCATATTGTTTAGAAGATGATGCGAGTGGCAACACTGGAGTAACAAGTCTCACCCATTGGGATAGCGGACTTTACGGAAAATTTATATTGTATGAATATTGGTCTGCGCAATATTGCTTTAAAGAAGTTCCTATGTTGGCAAACTCATTGATATGCTCACCAATGAGATTTGTAGATAAACCAGCAAGAGTAGTGAATAAAGCAAACGAGTTTAATTATGGAAGAGTAAGATCGGGTGCATTAATAACAGTTTATATAAGATATTTAAATAAAGTTCCCATATTTTCAGGAGAAGGAAGTAAATACCTGCCAGGTCAAAGATCAGTAAAACTGGCTTCAACAGTGCATGGACACATTCATTATTTTGGCGAAGATCAATTTGAGATGATAACAATACCAGATAAATTCACTGTGTTTTTTAAACACCAATTTGAGGGTACTGACCTTGTAGATAATGATGGATCATCTACAGGAAATTCATTAATAAATATAAAAAATGATGATGCTGTGCCAGACTATGTTATACCATTCTTAGAGTGGGTTACAGGTGAATCATTTGTAACGGTGCATCTAGGATGCTTAATGGATGGTGGTGGTACAGCGTTAAACATAGATACAGGAATAGAAATACCAATAGTTAGTGGAACAAATTCTTTACAGTTTGCTTTTTCATTCGATGTAACATCTGGATCAGCGTCAGTTTTCGTTCTAAACATATTAAGCCACATGGAATTTTGGTCGGCACAAATAGACACAGTAATACCATTCTTTATTGATGATGCAGATGATTTATGGGAGATCTATTTTGGATCACGAATAGCAGGATCAATTCCATCAGCTTATTATACAGACATAAAATTAATTCAAAAATACTTTGCTGTAGATACCAACCCACCAACCAATGTAAATACAGATGATATGGAAGCATTAATAGGAATCTCAAACTACATGCCTGGACAGCGTACATCAATAGTTGGATATCAACAAGTCTTTGGAAGATGGTATGGGACGACTATAGCAATAACTGGGACACATACAATCACAATAGCAAATGAGAATGTTGCAGATAGATTCGACGGAGCAGATGAGGTTTACATATCCACTCCAGTAGCCGGAGCATTAATCACACCACCATCAGATGATTGTTCTGCATCTGGTGGACTGGCTAATTGGGTGGAACTCAATTGTGCTTTAACATTTGATATAGATCATTATGTTATGAAAATAACAGATGGAACAGCATTTGCTTATTTCCGTGGTGCTGCAACATCATTAGTAGTGGGAAGCAGATATAGAGCTTCATTTAAAGTAAAGGTTGGAACTGCGACAGGTATAGAAATGCGAATAGATGCGCTAAGTAGCGCTGACGCTATAATTGAATCGGGCGACGTGATATATCCTGACAATATAATATACATTGAAGCATCGGTTGAATGGACAGCAACAGAAGTAAACAATAAAATATCAATCGTGGCATTACTTAATACGTGCGGAGATGGGGAAACGGTACTTATTCAAGATATAGAAGTTGAAGAAATAGCTTCAGATAATAATAATATTCTTGCAGTTATAACTAATGTTGAATTCTCTGGTGGCAATACTGTTATAACGACATCAACAACCCTAACAGATCAAGTAACAGGGACATTACATACATTGACAGCCAAGAAACACAACAATAATATATCAATTGACTTTGACGACATCGAAGATATCGACTACAAAGAACACAAAAACACCGCAATGTACACAAATCCAAATGGAATGTCATTTCCTCCTGGCAACATTAAAATAGCGGACTTTCCTATCCTAAGACAGATCAAAACTCCAACAACTCTTGCAGAGATGAGAAACTCACTGCTCTGGTTCTACAGAAATGGTTTTACAAGATATATAGCAGATGGAGCTCCTTCCACATGGGCAGATGCAACCAACCTTAAAATTCCACAACTGGCAGGCAGAGGACTCATGGCAGGGAGATCATTAGCACTTACAGATAAAGGAATCATATGGTTCGCAGAAAAAGGAATCCAACGACTAAATGGAATAGAACCTGAGACAATATCCAAAGGACTTGATATCCCAATCAAAAGCACATACACACATTGGTATTGCTCACTCACAAAGCAATATTCACTTCACGATAATGATTTTATTAAAATAGAAAAAGAGGTTACATTCGCAGCAACTGAGAAAACTATCACGATAGATGATTCCACAAAATGGGATTCTCTCGGTGTAATGGTAGGAGATAGAATTGCTGTATCAGATTCAAATGATAATGATGGATATTTATCAATTACAGCTATCACAACTAATGTAGCAACAGTGTCAGAGTCATTAACTAATGAAAATAATGCAAACGCTGTAATAAGAATCTCAAAAGATTGGGTAATAGATCTTGAGACAGGAGAACCTACCACATTCAGATCACTCGATATACTATCAGCAATGAGTATCTCAGGTGGAGCAACGATCGATAATGTGATTCTTATACTGAATCAATTCAATGAAATTGATATTTATCCAAATTATGGGAGCGGATCATACACAACTGGACTCTCCAGAGTGAAAAAAGTGATAAGAGAGAATTACGCTGACTTTATGTCGATAATGGCAAAATATGGGAAAGCATCAGGGAATGTACAAATAAAGGCTGACATAGGTGACCCTGTGGGCGATCAAACTGGTACACTGGCATACACAGACCTTGAGGATTTCAGAACAAAAGTATTGCCTATTTCATTCATTGGAAATAAACTAACTATCGAATTAAGAGACGCTGAGACTTTGGAATATTTTATTGTTGACATCGGAGAGATGAATCAACCTATTTAAAAAAAAGTAAAAGGAGCAGAAAAATGAAAAAGTTATTTTTAATACTAATCGCAATGTTGTTTGTTGCAATGGTATCGGGTGGAATACACGACTATACTGCACAAGAGATATTAAACCTTGTTTTACAGGATAGTACACTTGGAATACACGGATACACGACAGGAGAGGTGCTTAATCTCGTATATGACTCTACGAATGAAGCATTGAAGGTAACTGTTAATGGCGGTGATGTAGAAGTAGGAACACTAAACTTTACTGATGCTACAGAGCTTACAATAGCAACTGGAGTGGTAA
>Ga0307987_1001303_pt1 | contig 13756 bp, 11 predicted proteins | sample EllFjometagen181_FD_203157 | JGI IMG/M metagenome (GOLD analysis project Ga0307987, IMG submission 203157) | Marine microbial communities from Ellis Fjord, Antarctic Ocean - #181 | ecosystem: Environmental > Aquatic > Marine > Unclassified | place: Southern Ocean | collected 2014-10-08
CTAAACTGCAAAGAATAACTAAAACCACAAATTATCATGAAGCTGTCTTTCTGAGGATTCTATTAGCTTTACCCTCGAAGAATCTCTCGGAACTTCTTTCAGCTTTACTTCTTTGTTAGAATCAGAATTTACAGGAATAATTAGATTTTTTGGATTATATAAATTATCTGAATTAGTCTTTCTGAGAATGGACTTACGAAGGTATTCGACGACCTGTCACGCCGTAGCATGCGAAGGTGGAAGAATCTCTTAATAGTTCTTTCAACTTTGCATCTTGTCTGAAGCAGGATTATCAGGATTTGATAGATTTTCGATAATGAATCAGAAAGACAAATTGAGTTGTCAACAACGGATGTTTTTGACTGTTCACGTTGTCTAATGTTTACGATACAAAATGACTTTTTAGATATTTATATGCGATGTCATCGAATATAAGTAAAAGAAAATCCCCCACCAAAATAAGTTCAGTGGGGGATTATATTTAAATCACTAATTATTCAAAAGTTTAGTACAAAAATCCAGTAAGGTATAGAGGAATAATATTATCAAATCCTATTTCCTGATCATCTCTAAAAACGTAACCATTTTTTACATTCACAATTTGTTTACGGGATTTATTTTTACCACCAATTTCCACCTCAATATTTTCGAGATTTTTTAGATCAATTGAATAATCAGCAATTTGAGAAGAGAATAGCGGATATAAACCACTAATCTGTGAAACAAAAAAAGCTTCCCTTATATTTCCTACATCTACACTATGTTTCCATAATTCATTGCTTATTGCATAGTAAAGATTAGGATTAGATAAGAATATCCTGGAATTTTTTAAAGAACGAACTGTCGCATTTCTTTTCTTTATAATATTAATTAAATCAGCCCTGGATAATAGATCAAGAAATTCATACAAAGTTTCTTTGGGAATATCTAATTCATTGCATATTGAACCAATGTTAATAGTTGGAATTGTTGAAATAGATAAATATGCAATGAGCTTCTTAAGAGAAACTTGAGAAGAACTCCTGATATCTTTTAAGGTAGGAACATCTTCATAGATAACTTTATCAATTACATTATTCAAGAGAACCTGATATTCAGAATTATCTACAGTTGTAAAAAATGGGTAAAACCCTATTTGTTTGTATTCCATAAAATATTTTAAAATATTTCTGTTTTTCTGAAGTAGATTTGAGCTAATTGTAATGTGATCTGAAAGGATTTCTTCCAGACCAAAACTTGAAAAATTAACTTCATATTTGAGTTCAATAAATTCCCTGAAAGATAGTCCTTTTAAATTATATATTAATGTTCTTCGAGAGAGATCTCCTTTCTGGTTCAAGATATTCAGTTTGGAACTTCCAAGAATAATTATCTTCTTATCGGGGAAAGCATCATATAACGCTTTAACTTCAGAAGACCAGTTTGGCTGTTTATGAATTTCATCTATTATAATTGCATCTCCATAAAATTTAAAGTATTCGTTTGCTATATTATAAACTCCACTTTTTAGAACTAATGGATTATCTGCCGATAAATACAGGCATTCTTTCACTGATTTATATTTTTCTTTAAAATGTTGTAGAACCAAAGTTGTTTTTCCTGTCCCTCTTGCTCCGGTTATTGTTATCATTCTGTTATCCCAATTGATCTGTTCAAACAGGTATCGCTTAAACTTCAAAGGAATTAGAGAAATCAGCTTGTTTTGAATTGCAAAAAGTTCATTAAGTTCTATATTCACATTCCCTCCTGACATACTGAAGCAAACAATAAATGACAAATAGGATTGTCAAGAAAAACATATTTAGACCGTTTGCCTTGTCAGAAACAGGATTTACAAAATTTTGTTAATCCGCAGGATATAAAAAATCCCCCACCAGATATATTTAGCAGGGGTATTAATCAATCTACCAATTATTTGAGCAATAATATCTTACGCATTTTATTGTAATTAGCTGTTTTCATACGGTAGAAATAAAGTCCACTTGCAACTTGTTTGTTGCTGTTATCCTTTCCATTCCATATAACAGAATAATATCCTGCTTCTCGAAATTCATTAATTAGAGTCTTTACTTTTTGACCTTTGATGTTGTAAATTTCAATAAGAATCCTTGAATCTTCTTTGATACTGTATTCAATTGTCGTTTCAGGATTAAAAGGATTGGGGTAATTTCTATGCAAGAAGAATGGACTTTCGACATTATAATTTTCATCTTGTATGTCTACATTTGCAGGTAACCATGTGCTAATGCTTCTAGAAATGCCATCTGTTGTGATTTGCTCTTCATTTCCACTAAAATCCAAAGCCCACAGATCATTATCTCTTAGGAATAAAACATATTAATCATCAGGTGACCATGTTGGATCACTTGCATTTGTGGTTAACTGAATTACAGTACTTGATGCAAAATCATATAAATAGTGACATAACAAGCATTGCAATCTTCTTCATTCTTCTCCCCCTACATTTTTTTTGATCGTTTGATCATTTTTTCTAACGGCTTTCTTAAATACCTTACTTTCAGTCTATCAGCTTCCTTTTCTAATCTTTCATGATTATACTTTGAAGTTAAAATTAATTCATAGAGTTGCAGTTTTTTTAGGTGCTGGATAATCCACAAACCATCTAAATCACTTAAATCATTAGAAACAATGATTGTGTTATAATCATAATGATTAATATAATAGAATGCTTCAACACCTGTTTCTGCTAAATCAATTTTAACATTTTCTTCTTGATATCTAGCTATTAGCATTTCTTGGGCATCGATTTGATCTTCAATAATTAAAATTTTCTTCATGCTCTCCTAATACACAATTTGTGTACCAAACATGAAAAAAGGTGGTTTTATGCTTGTTAATGCAATTTCGTTAACAAATGGTCCTTCATTTTGTGGATAGAATTCAACAAATATGTAGATTAAAATCAACAAAAAGAAGCGTAATCATTATGAATTAAAAAGGAATATTGAAAAAACTATTAATAATAAAGATGGTAAATTCTTCTATCAAGCAAAGGTGACATAAGAAATAGCATAAACTTTTTTCTATTGGAACCGAATATGCGGAATTTATTGACAAGTTTAAGTATGGATTTATAAAAAAATTGCAAAAAGTAAATCTTCTAAATAGCTATAAGCGGAGAATAATGAAAACTGTTTTATTTAAAATTGTAAGAATCAGATACATCCTAACAACTTTAGTGATAGGCACTATTATCTTTTTAATATTGAATCCCGAATTCCTTTTTGAAAATGCTGAGTATTTTAAAGCTGAGAAGACAATTATTGATAGAGCAAATCATTATACTCTTCTTTCAGAAAATAATGATTATGATATTTGCTATTTTATAGAAGGTGGAAAAAACTACTTCAATTTCAATTTCAAAGATTTTCATTCTGGAGGATTAAAACAGATTGAACTAAGAGGATTTTCAATTTACTCTTCAATTCGTGATAATTATAATAATTGCTATTATGATATGGAAAACAATAAAGTATATATTATTGGAACAAAGAATAGAGCAGACTATTATTTATTTGAATCTGATGGTTATAAATCCAGAAAGTATGAATTATTCCATCATGATCTTTATGATTCGCTTTGTGATAGTATTATAGTAGTTAACCATACAAAATTTTATTCTTACAAAATTTCCAACACGATGAAAGACAGTTTGTGTATAGATTCTTATAAAGATGGTTACAAAATTATACTTAACCGTAAAACTCATGAAAATATTCATAAACCCGAAATGCACACAAATATATGTAAGGAATTATCTAAGAAAACTGGTACGAACTTTAAGCCACAAGATTTGCACAAAATCATTAATTTCTTCTTAAGAAATTCTTATTATCATGATAGAATTTTTGTTAAAGAAGAATCAAAAAGAAGAGGATTTACATCTGCTGAAATATTAGGTAAACTTGATTCTAATAATGATGGAGAAAAGGATTTTCTAATACAACTCGTTGGTGACAGGTGGTTACCTTGCATTCTACTTTGTTATGATAAATTTAATAAAAAAGTACTTTGGAAAAAGGAATATGCCAATGGGGGTATTAAAGAGCATAAAATAGTTGATATTGATAATGATGGGATTGAGGAGATAATTATATCATCATATTCACCTTGTAATCAACAACCTATTGATGCACATGAAAAAGAGTATCTTGGTTCTTTAATAAGAGCACAATTAATAATTTTAGATAATAATGGAAAAGTTAAAGAAATTAATAATAAACCCGTTATTATCTCATCATCGATTGGATATTATAAGTATAAGTTTTCTTATTTACCTGAATCTAATTCAATTATAATGGGCTTATATTCTCAATTTAATTTTGATGATAAAAAAGTTCAATTGTTAGATTTAAATAATAACGTGGTTTCTGAATTGGACATCTCTTATCAGCACATGATGGGAATTAAAAGAGATAAAAATAATATAATCCTTGTTAATAGGAATCAGAATAGATTGGAGAAAATTATATTAGATGAAAAATTTAAAATCAAAAAGAAGATATCAATTAGAATTAATCATACTTATAATAGATATTTAGGTGACAGATTATTTGAAAACAATCAACAGATCTCAACTATAGATAAACCCTTTACTATTTTAGATAAAAATATGAGAATCCTTTATGAGTTACCTGTCATTGGAGATTATTACAATTGGTATAATAATGATATCTATTTTATTGAGTCGAATGGATATGAACGTTATCTAGCAAAATTAAGCTTTGAGCATAATCAAACCTTAAATCCCTATATAATAATAATTTTATTAACTGAGATATTATTATTAATTCTTTATTTATTAATTTCACAGCTAATTTCTATCCCGATATCTTCACCCCAGAAAAATTATTTTATTTTGTATAATTACTACGGAAAGTTATTTTACTGGAAGATAAAGGGTAAACTATCTGCATCGTTAGATCAGACGAGATCTATGTCCAAGAATTCTAAAATTCCAAACTCTATTTTGAGTGATCTATCTGATACACCGACACTTATTTATAAAAAGAATTTTTTCTTTTTTAAGTATTTGGTTTATGAAATACCATCTTTAGACGAATCAAAAATCATACAACGTATTTCTCATGACTTAAAAAATCAGGTATTAATGATAAAACTGTTAACAGATAAATATACTGAACAGCTATCTGAAAAAAATACAACTTTCGTTGAAGAAGTTTCATCTTCCATTAATAGTATCTCAACTGCAGCGCATACTCTATCAAATTTTTCTCATATCGATAAACTCTACAAAGAAGAAGTTGAATTCAATGCTTTCATTAAGCAGCTTCTAATAAAACATATTAATCACAAGTTATTTGAAAATATAAATTATCAACCTTATTCAATGTCTATTGTAATAGGATTAGATGAAAATCTTTTCCGGAATGCATTTGATAATCTATTAAAAAATGCTCTAGATGAAATTGAAGATGAAGAGATTGTCAACGTTACTATTAACCAAAAGAATAAGAAAACAACTCTTCAAATATCAAATCCATATCATGATGGTGATAGAGATAGTACAGAATTTGGGAAAGTTGGTTTTTCGACAAAACCGCAAGGATCAGGTATCGGCTTACCAATTTCTAAAGTGATTATAGAAAAACATAAAGGAAATTTTGATTACTATATTATTGACAAATTGTTTATAGTAGAAATCTCATTGCCGGTAAGTTAAATCAGAAATTTGATCTATTGAGGGAATAATGGCAAAAATTCTTATCTTGGAAGATAATCCAAAACTATCTAAATTTTATTTTGACCTTTTATTAGCAGCAGGTTATAAGGTAATAACAACTAATAATAGCAAAGAATTCTTCAGAACTTATCCTTCATTTAAACCAGACTTATTAATACTAGACATCAAGCTTAATAACAGTGAGTTGAGTGGATTAGAAGTTTTTGAAAAGCTATCTACAGACCATGATCTTCAAGTGAAAGTTATAATTCTATCTGGTGAAGCTAGTAGAATAGAGGTCGCAGAGGCAATGAAGTTGGGTGCATATACTTTTATTGAGAAAAGTAGTGATTTCAGTTCAGAAAAGTTTTTGAATGATATAAAACAAGCCTTGAATTTAAAAATTCAAGAAGAAAGAGCTAATTCACTTAATAAAGATAAAGAAGTATTGCGTTTAGAATTGATGGGAAGTGCTCCACTTATTGGAAAATCTGCTGAGATGATGCGAGTTAAAGAGCTTATTTCTAAATTTGCTAAATGCAACATTGATGTTCTAATTGAGGGAGAAACAGGTACGGGAAAAGATGTGGTTGCAAAACAATTATACCTTCAATCAAAAAGAGTGGGCAAACCTTATGTTATTGTAAATTCAGGGGGTATCCCTGAAACGCTTATTGATTCCGAACTTTTCGGACACATGAAGGGTTCCTTTACGGGAGCATTTACAGATAAAAAAGGATTCTTTGAACAAGCAAACAAAGGTATTTTATTCCTTGATGAAATTTCCAATTTGAACTTAAGTGTTCAGGCAAAAATTCTACGAGCAATCGAGCAAAAAGAGATACGAGTTGTGGGAGGAGATAGTAAAATTCTTGATGTTCGGTTGATATTTGCTTCCAATAAAAGACTCCAGAATCTTGTAGAAGAGCGGAAATTTAGGGAAGATCTATTCTATCGCTTAGAGGGTAATATTATTACTTTACCACCACTACGAGAGAGAGATGGAGATGTAGTTATTTTGATGAATCATTTTATAAATGAGTATTCTGAGAAACATTTATGTAGTATTGATGTTAATTGTAAGCTATTAAAAAATGAACTTACTTCTTATAATTGGCCAGGAAATGTGAGGGAGTTACAAAAGTTTGTAGAGTATCTATTTGTAATTTATGATAAAGTAGATAATGAGACGATCATTACTGAGATAAAGAGCAAAATTAAAGGTAGAAAACCAATAAATAAGAATACTATCGTTGATCTACTCGTAAAAAATAGTTATTATGAAGCAACAAATAATTTCGAAAAGAGATATTTAGAATATCAGCTCATGTTAAATCGCAATCAAGTAAGTAAAACTGCCAAAAAAATAGGTTTAGAGCGAACTACACTTTATAAAAAAATAAAAAGATATAATATAAAAATTTGATTACAAGCACTTTCTCAATTAAAAAAGCCTTCCAAAATCGGAAGGCTTTTTTAACAATATGAAACGGTAAACCTATTTTACAAGCAACATTTTCATTATCTTGGTATCATTATTAGTTTTCAATTTATAAAGATAAACTCCAGAAGCTTGATCTCGGGCATCCCAAGTGTAATAATGTCTGCCTGTTTCAAATTCATCCGTAACAATAAGCTGTCCTTTGATATTGTAAATTGAAAGAATCCCTTTTTCATTTTCTTTAATATTAAATGAGATAAGCGTGCTGGGATTAAAAGGGTTTGGAAAATTTTGATGCAGTTCAGTTACCAATGGAATTTCATGGATGTTATTTCCTTCTGAAGGAATTGTTAATGAGATTGGACCAAAACTTTCTGTTTCACCGGAATTGCTTATACTTTCTATCCAGTACCAGTAGGTAAAACTTTCATAAACTTCATATTCATCAATGAAGGAATAGAATGAGGGTTGACTTGTTGTTCCAGTGGTTGTGATTCCTGCTTTTGTCAGGATCACATAGTTTTCCGATGTTCCAAGATTTACTGTGGTCGGTTCATCACAAAAAATGGAGCTCGAGATTATAAAGATCATGGAAACTAAAATTGAGATCACTCTAAAAACCCTTAATTTTTTCCTCCATAATTAACTCTTAGTGAAAGGGTTCTGCATAATAGCAATTTGTCATTGCGAGGTCTCTTTCAAAGAAATTTCTCTCGAAGCAATCTAAAACTCCAACTTGTTGCCAGTAAAAAGATTGCTTCCTTAGTATCAGCATCCGGCAGCTGCCGGACGCAAAGACTGCATTTTTTGAGTTTCTCGGATAATTACCCAATTATGCAGAACTCATAACCCTTACGTAATTAGTGAAATTTTAGTATTTATGTCAAACAGATTTAATATTTATGAATACTCCCACCTATGAATTCTCTTATAACAGAATCTTGTGGAATTGCTGATTCATCGCTGAAATCTGTGATTTGCTGCATAAAATCATTTATGCGTGAAGCACGCATGAATGCATCTTTTTTTAGTTCATCATTTCTATATTTCTCTGTCCATTTTTTAAATTCTCTGCCAAGTCTTGCTTTATAAATTGGTAGTTCATAAGGCATGGCACTATTGATTATATAATCGGCTGAATTAAGATATGGGATAATATGACGAACTTCGCTGGAACGCACATAATGCCAGTGTTCCAGAGTTTGTTCCGGATCGTAAGCTCGATGAATGGAATCACGCAACATTCTGCGGATCAGGCGGAAATCTGTCCAGCGCAGGTATTTCCCCTTATTATCTTTGATCTGGTACATCGGTTCAAGATATAATTTAAATTTATGTTCATCATCAATTGCTTTAGTCATGGCAGGATAAAGACCATGCAGGCTATCTATAAGCATTATCTCATTTTTCTCTAGTTTCATCAGTGTATGATCCAGATATCTTGTACCGGTTTTAAAATCATAGAAAGGAATAGTTACTTCTTCACCATTACAAAGTCGGTTGATATGTTGATTTATTAATTCCAGATCGAGTGCCTGAGGAGTTTCAAAATCATAATCTCCAAATTCATCTTTTGGATGCATAGCCAGATCATAAAAATAATTGTCCACTGCAAACATTTTAAATTTGAAGCCCAATTTGTTTAGATGTTCTTCAAGTTTGATCGTGGTTGTTGTTTTCCCTGAAGATGAAGGACCGGTTATTAAGACCATTTTCAATTTATCAATTCTATTTGAAATTAACTCAGCTGCCATGGCAACTTCATCTGCATAAGCAGTTTCAGATTCATGAACTATATGCGGAAACTCACCATTCTCAACTCGGTTATTCAAAGCATCAATTGTATGCAGGTCATTTGAGATTGACCAATCGAGGATCTTCCAGATCTTATGCCATGGGATACTTTCTGATGGGGAAGATGCTTTTGCTACTTTTTCCTTCCTACTCTGAATATTACTGTTCCTATAAATAATATATGCTTTGGCAACTTGCGAATGTCCATTTTTTATCAGAACTTTTTCTACAATATCCTGAATATTTTCTATACATGGAATCGTTTCCGGCGAATAATTTTTATTAAGAATTTCAACAACTTCGTTTGCTAGTTTATCGGCAGCTTTTTTATCACGACCGCCAACAGCTACAGCAGCTCTGAAAATTGCATTGGATATTCTCTCCTTCTTGAATGTGACAATGGCTCCACTACGTTTAATTACATGTGAGATTTTACTCATAATTGTTTTCCTTTATACATCAGTTTTTCTGCCATTAACCAACCGTGTGCAGTTGCATAAATTATTGATCTGGTTCCACCTGAACAATCTCCAACAAATTTAAGATCATCAAATTTATCATTACTGAGTTTATTGGAATAAAACTTTATTTCAGGAGCATAAAGCAGGTTGTCATCATTTGCAATTCCGGGAATAACAACATTCAGATTTTCAATAAAATCTATGATGCTTTCGGCAATTCTACGCGGGAAGGCTAGATTAATATCGCCCAGAATATAATCATTTTTTTCCAATGTTGGTTCAACTCTATACAAGTGTTTTGTTCGTTTAGAAAATTTGAAATTCTTGTAAGTTTGTAAGATAACCTTTCTTTCTCCTGCTAATAGATTGAACAATTCTGCAATATGAGAACCATAACCTATTGGATCATTAAAAGGATGTGTGAGTTTTACTGTTGTTAGAATTGCAAAGTTGGTATTTTTAGATTTTTCTTTAAGTTTTGCGTGACCATTTACAGTCGAAAAATCTCCATAATTTTCTGTTACTACAAAACCGCTGGGGTTATTGCAAAAAGTGCGAACCATATAACCGGTTTTACTCTTGTATTTTACTTTGAATTCGTACATCTCTTTGTTTAGTTCATCCACAATATGATTTGGAAGTTCAAAGCGAACGCCCATATCTACCATTGTATTATCCGTAACTACTTCCGGAAATTTATTAATGATGGTTTTGATAAGTTTATGTCCGCTACGACCAACAGCAACCACAACTTTATCAAAGGCATCATCTCTATTCAGTAAAACTTTTCCGGGTAACACTTCCAGATCTTTGATGTTTTGATTAAAATGGAAATGTATATTCTTATGTGTTTTAAAATCTTCGTAAATTGTGTATAATATCTGTTTCAGCTGGTCTGTACCTAAATGGAAAAATTCTGATAAAATAGGCTGGAAGCCCTTTGCATAAAACTGTTTATAAAAATCTCTATTTGTAAATGAACTTCCAGTCTCAAATTTTCTATCTTCAGTTTTACTTATATAATATTCAACCAATTTTTCCTGAAGCTTTAGATCAACATCAATATCTCCACCCATTTCTTTGGATACAAATAATTTGCCATCTGCACGAATTCCAGAAATACTTGATGAATAAATATCTTTGCTTTTCTCAAAAACATGAATTTCGTTATTACTATCTTTTATTTTTTCAATGAAACCTATCGCAGCAGCACCAAATCCAATTATGGCTATTTTCATTTTTATTCCTATTTAAGTAAAATTGCTTTTTTCTGTATGGAAATATCCTGTGTTTTTAATGTATAAAGATAAAGCCCAGATGCAACCTGATTACCATTTTCATCTTTACCATTCCAAACAAAATTATACTCACCACTTGATAAATGATTATTTACAAGAGTTTTCACACGTTGCCCTTTTATGTTGTAAATTTCCAAAGAAGCGTGACCAGATTCAACTAAATTAAATTTTATACTTGTTTCAGGATTAAATGGATTTGGGATATTCTGGTGAAGAATGGCTCTGTTGCTTGCAACATCATTATTAATTCCTGTTCCACCTGTAACATTTATCCACCAGATTTTAGGTAGATCATAGTTTTCATTAGAAATTACACCTTTTACTTCATGCCATCCATTTACTAATGGGGTGTAACTAAAAATATAGCTAGTATCTTCTTGCAATTCATCATTAATATACCAAGCATAAGTAACATTGTCATCATCACAAACCAAAGCAAAAGCCATTATTTCATTAGCATTAACATACAACGTATCTTCTATTGGTAAGTAACTTACAAGTTGGGGGGTCATTATTCTAACACTGTCTATTACAACATCAGTAAGAGGTTTATTGGCAGGACTACCGTTAGGTCCGGTTGTTAGCACTTCACTTATTTCTTCTACGATGTCAGAACCTAAGGTTACATGACCAAAAGAAGAATGGGCATCATTTAACCATGAAGTTGGTACTACAGTTATAAAATATTGCGAACCCCCAGTGTTTGGACCGGCATTTGCCATACCTAACACATACGGTACATTATAATTTATGTCAGGGTGAAATTCATCTGGGATAGTATATCCTGGACCACCGTAACCAGTTCCTAGAGGGCAACCATCTTGAATCATGAAATCACTAATAACGCGATGAAAGATCAGGTTATCGTAAAAATTAGAATTTGTAAGGTCTACAAAATTTCCAACAGTAATAGGAACCAGATCCTCACGCATTGTAACTTCAAAATCACCCATCGAGGTATGCCATTTTGCAACAGTTTGACTCCAAAGGGAATTGATTGAAATAAGTAAAACAATTGTAATAAGAATATAACGAATTTTATTCATAACTCATCCTCCATTTTTTATTAGTATCAAACTCGAATATTCGAGTAAAAGGAAATGCGTCAATTTTTTTCCTAAATGAAATTGATATTGGCTTCTTTGAAGGCAAATTTTATTAATTCTAAAAGAATGTAGTATTGTAAAATTACTCTAAAAATAAAAAATTATTCTGTAAGTGAACAGCTTGTTTTAAGAACTGCATTTATTTTACATATGCTCTAATTCTTATTCTAGATCAGGAGCGATAATTCTTTGTATTGTTTCTATTGGAAGTTCGAGTTCTTTGGCAATTTCTTCAGCCTCCCAATCTTTTGCGGCTAGATCTTTGGCTAGATTTTCCAAATAATTCATGTCTGCAAAACCATCTGAAGGGCGTAAGTTATCATCATTTCCTTTGAAAGCGGATATTTTTTTGCGAAAAAGTTTGATTATAAGAAAAATGACTACTACTAATAAAATTAGAGCAATTACAACAATCCCAATAAGTTTAAAATTTAATTTTGAGACAATGTTCTGCAAATCAGATTTTACGATCTCGGCAACTTTAACCGATTCTCTCTTTGTAACAGCTTGTGCAGGTTTACTATCTGCAGTTTTTTGCTGAGATTTTAATTCATTATGGAGTCTAAGAACTTTATTGTTATATTCTTCTGCTAATTTGGCATCTCCAATTGTCTCATAAAAAGAGGCATAGCTTGTAAGTTCGGAAAGTGTCTGAGGATCTGTTGAGATAAAAATATCCAGAACAAGCTTGAAAACATCTCCTTGCAATTCCATCCCTTCTACTTTATAGATTTCTCCAGTAACAATCAATTGCGACGTATTAATGTTGATCATAACCATAACTTTATCTGTTGTAACCCAGTAATTTAGACCCGTTATGACTTTGTTGTCAGGCATGTCTAATTTCTGCAATGATGCATCTTTTCGGCATCCAGCAAGGTTTATTTGGATATCAGATTCATGCTTGAGGATCTCGTAGTCTGGTCTGGTATCAAACACTAATACGGTTCGGTCTATCACGCCATAATCTTTATGGTATACATCAATAAGGTAATTTGCATTTAAAAAGCTGACAAATACTAAAAATATTAATATGAAAGTTCTTCTCATTAAAGCTCCCAGAGTCCTTATTCTATACTTTTCTAACTTTTAAAATACTTTTTCTTTTGTCAATATTAGAATTTAAAAGCAGCTTTTTTAAAAAAGTATTCATTTTCTCTTTAGTTTTCTTTTAGCAATTCTCAAATTAGTTTGGAACCTTGGGTCATCAGGTCTTATAGTTATAGCTTTCATAGCGAAATTGTACGCTTTTGGAAAATCTTTTAGCATAATGTAAAGAGTAGCAATGTTGTTAATTATTGTAGCATCTTGTGGAAAATATTCATTTGCTTGTAAAAGAATGTGGAGAGCATTTCTATCATTTTTAAGTTTGAGTTCGATAGTAGCTTCTTTAAATAATTCCTTAGCTTTTACATATTTTTCTCGAGCTACAACATCATTTGCAATCTTATGATATTGAATATATGCTTTCTTATTTGGAAATAATTTAACTGCTTCATAATAAAATCTAATTGCCTCATCCCATTTTCTTTGCATGATATTACATTCTGCTAAAGCGAGTAGGTTCAACTCATTTTCTGGGTATTCAGCATAGATATTTTCTAAGTATTGCTCTGCTTTAGAAAATTCGGAAAGCGAAAGCAAGGCTACAGCTAGATTAAATTTGTTCTCAACTGAGTTGTTGAGAAGGATTGCTTTTTGAAAACACAAGTAAGCTTTTTTAAAGTCATTCTTTGTAAGAAGCTTCTGTCCTTGTTTCCTTAGATGTTTCTCATTGAGATCTTCAAAAAAGCTCATCATAAAAATTAACTTTCTTCCTTGTTCTCTTCACTTTTCTGTTCTTCAAGTTTCTTTTTAATCGCATCTGCTTTTGCAGCTGCTTTTTTTTGAGCACGAACTTCTTTTAAAGGATCAAAAATTGCAGCTGTAGGGCATACATCTGCACACATTCC
>Ga0307987_1001305_pt1 | contig 13746 bp, 8 predicted proteins | sample EllFjometagen181_FD_203157 | JGI IMG/M metagenome (GOLD analysis project Ga0307987, IMG submission 203157) | Marine microbial communities from Ellis Fjord, Antarctic Ocean - #181 | ecosystem: Environmental > Aquatic > Marine > Unclassified | place: Southern Ocean | collected 2014-10-08
ATAAATATATTAACGCTATTTAGTTTCGCAATTTTACTTGTTTCAGCAGGCTGTGAAAAAGAAAATTCTTCGGATTTTACTGTAGCATTTAGTCATGAGTATGTTGGTGATAATAATGTTATTTTCACAAATCAATCTCAAGGTGAATATTATTCAATGATGTGGGATTTTGGAAATGGTGAGACTGATACCACCACAAATAAAAAGCAGGATTATAATATATTTTACCCTGTGGCTGGTGATTATGATGTATCACTTAAAATACTTGATTATACCGGCAATAGCGAAATTACCAAACAAACTATAACTATTAATAATACTGATTTACAAGTATCATTTACAGCAGTTGTGGATTCTGAAAATCCAAATTATGTATTGTTAACTAACACATCAATTGGCGATTTTGATTCGTTCATATGGAATTACAGAGGTTTGGAAGTTGAAAACGAGATTGAGCATTTAGCTTATTTCCCATTTGCAGGTAATTTTGATATTGAACTAGTAACCTACAAGGGCAATGATAGTTTTGCTGAAACTCAAATTGTTTCTATAACACAAGATGATCCAAATTATATACCAAATATGACTCTTGTATGGTCTGATGAATTTAATGGATCATCGGTAAATACTAACGATTGGACTTTTGAAACAGGTGCATCAGGCTGGGGTAATCAGGAACTTCAAAATTACACAAATGGAAATAACGCTGACGTAATTGATGGAAATCTTATTATTACTGCACGTAAATTAGACGATAATACACTTCCTGGCTCATACACATCAACACGAATGATTACAAGTAATAAGCGTGATTTTACTTATGGTAAAATGGAAATTCGCGCTAAACTTCCTTCAGGAATAGGTATTTGGCCAGCAATATGGATGCTTGGAAGCAATTTCAATACAATAGGCTGGCCTGCTTGTGGAGAAGCAGATATTATGGAATATGTTGGATATGAGCCTAACATAGTTCATTCAACGGTACACACAACAGCAGGTTCTGGTGGCAGCGGGAGTGGAGGTAGTATTTCATTACCTACATGCGAAGAAGAATTCCATGTTTACGGATTACTGTGGACAGAAGAAAAAATGACTTTTTATGTTGACACAACTACTAACATAGTACATACTTATAACCCTCCTGTCAAAACCAATGAAAATTGGCCCTTCGATAAGCCTTTGTTTTTCATACTAAATGTAGCCGTTGGAGGTACATGGGGTGGTGCTCAGGGAGTTGATAATTCAATATTTCCTCAAAGCATGTATGTCGACTATATACGTGTTTATCAGGAAGTAAAATAGTTATCAAATAATTTTAACAATTTTTGCCATGACAAAAGTTTTAACAATTTTCTTAAGTTTTTTGTTTATTTCCGGCTGCGTAGCAAGAAGTGATAAATCGGATAATAACAATGATAAAACAGATTCATATACTTTGGTTTGGCAAGATGAATTTAGTTACACAGGTTTACCCGACTCAGCTAAATGGAAATATGATACAGAAGGTAATGATGATGGTTGGGGAAATTATGAAGCACAATTCTATACCGAAGCTAATCCTAAAAATGCTTGGGTAGAAAACGGCACACTAAATATTACAGCACATAAAGAGAACATTCAAGGAAAAGAGTTTTCATCTGCACGTTTAATGTCCAACGCAGATTGGAAGTATGGAAGAATTGAAGTCAATGCAAAATTACCAGATGGTATAGGCACCTGGTCTGCAATTTGGGCCATGCCCGGAGGATGGACGTATTATGATGGTAATTGGCCAGATATTGGTGAAATTGATATCATGGAACATGTAGGTCATGATCTTGGTGTTGTTCATGCTTCAGCACACTCAAAAGATTATCAATGGCAAAACAATTCTCAAAAAACTGCTACTATTTTAATTCCTGATGTTAGTAATAAATTTCACTCATATATTATGGAATGGTCACCTGATGTAATGAAAACATATGTTGATGACAGTTTATATTTTGAATATGAGAATGAAGGATTGGGAAAAAATACTTGGCCCTATGATAAACCTTTTTATCTCATCCTTAATGTTGCGGTTGGTGGTGCTTGGGGAAGCCTAAAAGGAATTGATAAAGGCGCATTCCCCCAAACAATGGAAGTTGATTATGTTAGGGTATATCAAAAAAATAATGCTTCTGATAAATTTTAGATCTTGAAAAACAAAACTGGTCATATCGTCCTTATTTCACTAATAGTAGCCTTGGGAGGCTTCTTGATGGGATTTGATGCATCAGTAATATCAGGAGTAGTAAAATTTATAGAACCCGAATTTGGTCTTACAAAAATAGAACTTGGGTGGGCAGTTAGCTCATTAACACTAACAGCAACTCTGGCAATGCTATTTGCTGGGCCTTTGAGCGACAAATATGGCAGAAAAAAAATACTCTCCATAGCTGCTATACTATATGCTATTTCGGCCATACTTTCAGCAATTGCTCCATCATTTACATTTCTTGTTATTGCCCGTATGATCGGAGGTTTTGGAGTTGGTGCCTCACTGATAATTGCCCCAATGTATATTGCCGAAATATCCCCTGCAAAAATAAGAGGTACAATGGTGTCATTTAATCAGTTAAATATAGTAATTGGTATATCAGTAGCTTTTTTCACAAATTATATCATATTAACCTTAAGTAATTCTGATGCAAATTGGGTAAGTGTTTTAGGGTTAGATAACTATACCTGGCGATGGATGCTAGGACTTGAAGCAGTACCTGCTGTTGTTTATTTTGTAGCTCTTTTTGCTGTACCAAGAAGCCCTAGATGGCTTATAATGAAAGGTAATCATAACGAAGCGTTGCATGTGTTGGAAAAAGCTGGTGGCGCTGATTTGGCAAAATCTGAAATGGAATCAATCGTTAATAGTCTCAAAAATGATGGTAACAAAACAAAGGCCAAGCTCAGTGAAATATTTGCCCCAGCACTTAAAGCAGTTCTCGCAATTGGAATAGTACTTGCAATTTTGCAGCAGCTTACAGGAATTAATTCAGTATTTTTTTATGCTCCCATGATATTTGAGCAATCAGGTGCGGGTGTTGATGCTTCATTTACACAAGCAATATATGTTGGATTAACAAATTTGGTTTTTACTATTATTGCCATGTTACTAATCGATAAAATTGGCAGGAAACCTCTGTTGATAATTGGTTCTGCCGGAATTGCAATTTCCATGTTTATTATAGCTTATGGCTTTTACAATGCAACATACACAGTAACCGATCAAACCATAGCTTCAATTACATCTGAAATTAATACTTCTGATCTTAATAATATTGCAGGTGTTAGTTATAGCAGGGTAGGTGATTTTAAAGATGCTTTATCAAACTCGCTTGGGCAAGAATTAACAAATCAACTGGAAACAGATATAATATCAAAATCTGTAATACTTAATAATAGAATGATACTATGGGCAATACTTGGTTTTGTTGCTTCATTTGCCATATCATTAGGACCGGTAATGTGGGTCATGTTTTCTGAGTTGTTTCCCAACAGGTTACGTGCAATTGCAATATCATTTGTTGGCTTTATTAATTCAGTTGTTAGCTTTTTAGTACAACTTGTATTTCCCTGGGAGTTAACAAATTTGGGTACAGCACCCACCTTTTTAATATACGGACTCTTTGCAGCTGTGGGATTAATATTTATTATGCTAAAGGTGCCCGAAACTAAGGGGAAGTCGCTGGAAGATTTACAAACAATATTTCAAGAAAAATAATGCTAGAAGAAAAAATATATAAAGGTAAAAGTGAGATAATTACTACTCCAAATGAGGTTACGGGTCAGTTTGTTGAAATTGATAATGAAAAATATTATCAAATAAAGAACTACCATGAAATGCCTGATTTTTTTATAAGCATTGTTAGCAGCTCCGATCATTGGATGTTCATTTCCAGTAATGGATCTTTGTCGGCAGGAAGAAAAGATCGCGATAATGCATTGTTTCCTTACTATACTGTTGATAAAATTCATGACTATAAAGGCAAAACAGGAAGCAGTACCTGTTTTATGGTTAAAAAAGATGGCAATACTTTCCTTTGGGAACCCTTTACAGATGAATCTCAGAAATTTTATACAATAACTAGGAATCTGTACAAAAGCAGCTATGGAAATAAAATAATTTTTGAAGAAATTAATTCAGACCTTGGATTAAGTTTCAGCTATGGCTGGAGTAATAGTGAGAAATTTGGCTTTGTAAAAACATCAAGGGTTATAAATCATAATAGTTATCCCATTGAAATTAATGTACTTGACGGTATTAAAAACATTCTGCCCTACGGTGTTGGATATGGTTTTCAAAATGAATACAGTAATCTACTTGATGCCTATAAGAAAAATGAAAGAATAGACGGCAGTACATTGGGACTGTTTATGTTAAGCTCAATTCCTGTTGACAGAGCTGAACCTAGTGAGGCTTTAAAAACCACAACTGTTTGGTCTACAGGATTTAATAGTAACGCATGTATATTGGTGAGTGATAAGCAAGTAGCTAATTTTAAAAATGGACTACCAATTGAATCTGAGCTTGACGTTAAAGCCTCAAAAGGATCATATTATTTAAACTCTCAAACAAAGCTAAATGCAAGTGAAGCTAAAGAGTGGTTTACAATTGCTGAAATAAATCAGGGGAGTACCGATGTTGCTAATTTATACCATACTATTCTTAACACAAATAACATTGAGGATATTGTAAAGGAAGATATAGTTAATGGCACTATAAATCTGAAAAAGATGGTGTCGTTTGCTGATGGTTTTCAGGTTACCAACACCGAGCTATGCTATGCACGCCACTTTACAAATTCGTTATTTAATATAATGCGGGGTGGTGTTTTCGTAAGTAATTATAATATTGAGACAGCTGATTTCTTGGATTACTTATCACAAATTAACAGGTTGGTAACTAAAGAACATCAGTCATGGCTCGAGAAATTACCCAGTCAAGTATCATATAATGAGCTGATTAAATTAGCTGTTGAAAAGAAGGATACTGATTTGCTTAGAATTACATACGAATACTTACCCTTAACTTTTAGCCGACGACATGGTGATCCAAGTAGACCATGGAATCTTTTTTCCATAGAAACCAAAAAGGAAGATGGGAGCCCAAAATACAGCTATGAAGGAAATTGGCGTGATATTTTTCAGAACTGGGAAGCTCTCAGTTTTTCCTATCCTGAATTTGTTGAAGGCATAATATGCAAATTTGTAAATGCTTCTACAATTGATGGTTACAACCCTTACCGAATTATGCGAAATGGCATAGATTGGGAATCTCCTGATCCAAATGATCCATGGTCGTATATTGGATATTGGGGTGATCATCAAATTATATATCTTCAAAAACTACTTGAGTTATCCAATAATTTTCATCCGGGTAAACTAGATGAATTTCTTACAATGGATATTTTTACATATGCCAATGTACCTTATCAAATTAAGTCGTACAAGGATATAGTTCAAAACCCTAAGGATACAGTCGTATTCAATTATGAACTAAACAAAAAAATTAAATCAGAAGTTCAGTACATAGGTGCAGATGCGAGATTACTTAAAAACAAAGCAGGAGATCAATTATACAAAGTAAATTTAACTGAAAAAATACTTGTAACGCTTCTGTCAAAAATGAGCAACTTTATACCCGAAGCAGGTATATGGCTCAACACCCAACGACCTGAATGGAACGATGCTAACAACGCACTTGTTGGCAATGGAACCTCAATGGTAACGCTTTATTATTTAAGAAGATTCCTAAAATTCTGGAATACTAAATTCGGTAATATCAATATAAGTAAAGTAGTGGTTTCAGAGGAATTGGCTACATTATTTGAAAGTATTTTCGGCATACTTAAAGACAATATTACATTACTTGAAAAAAGATTTACAAATTCAGATCGCAGGTTAATTGCCAACTTACTTGGTGAGGCACATTCTAAGTTTAGGAATGAAATATATAATTTTTCATTTTCAGGAGAAAAGAGACAATTAAAGGTTAATGAAATAACTGATTTTACCAATATCTGCTTGAAATATATCGACCAGTCAATTAAAGTTAACAAACGCAGGGATGGTCTCTATCATGCATACAATCTCATCACACTCAAAAAAGATAATATATCCATACGTAATTTGTATGAAATGCTCGAGGGGCAGGTGGCAATTTTAAGTTCAGGTTATCTGTCAACAAAGGAGTGCTTGAATGTGCTTAATTCATTAAAAAACAGTAGCATATTCAGATCTGACCAATATAGTTATATGTTATATCCTGAAAGACAGCTACCACGGTTTATGGATAAAAATACCATTCCTGATAAGTTAGTAAAGAAATCTTCTCTATTTAAAAGACTACTGGAAAACGGTGAAACATCTATAATAAAAGTGGATAAAGAAGGCAAATATCATTTTAATGGAACCTTTAGGAACGCCGATAGCCTTGAAACAGCATTAAATAATCTCCGAATAGGAAGTTATAGTCATCTTATTGAAAAAGAAAGAGTATTGATATTGGATATTTACGAAAAGGTATTTGATCATCAGTCGTTTACAGGCAGATCAGGGACTTTCTACGGTTATGAAGGATTAGGGTCTATATACTGGCATATGGTTTCCAAGTTGTTACTTGCTACACAAGAATGTTACTTTACAGCAGTTAATGAGGGGGCAAACCCTGTTATAATTGGGCAATTAAAGGAGCATTATTATGAGATAAAAGCAGGTATCGGATTATATAAATCGCCCGATTTGTACGGAGGTTTCCCTACCGATGCCTATTCGCATACCCCATCAAATTCAGGTGTTAAACAACCAGGTTTAACAGGTCAGGTTAAAGAAGATATAATTAGCCGTATTGGCGAAATGGGAGTTATAATTAAAGAAGGAAAGATAGTATTTGATCCATCATTATTTAATGATGAAGAAATCCTTGATAAAAAACAACTATTTGAGTACTATTCAACATTAGGTGAAAATAACAATATAGAATTGAATGAAAATCAAATTGGTTTTACATTCTGCCAAGTGCCAATAACGTATAATTTTTCTGATACTCAAAAAATAACTATCACTTTTAATGATGGTTACGTTGATACGATTTTAGGTAATACTATTAGTGAAGAGTATAGTAATATGATTTTTAGCAGAAGTGGAGAAATAAAATCAGTTGAAGTAATTTTTAATGAAAAATAGATATGTCATATAACAGAAGTGAAAGAATATTAGAATTAATCGGGGTTAATGCATTACATAAAACACAGGTTGAATTAGTCGATCTTTTTCATAGTACACTAAAGCAACCCATGCATGGCTTATGTTTTAGTCCCTATGTAGATGGGCAGCAACCTGGTGATCAATTAAGCGAGGAGCAAATAAGAAGAAGAATTGAAATTATAAAACCACACACCAGTTGGATAAGATCATTTTCTTGTACCGAAGGAAACGAAATGATTCCGCGTATTGCTAAAGAATATGGATTAAAAACACTTGTTGGGGCTTGGTTAGGAAAAAATGAAAGTGTCAACAAACAAGAAATTGCCAATCTGATTCAACTTGCCAAAGGAGGATTTGTAGATGTTGCTGTTGTGGGTAATGAAGTTATGTATCGTGGTGATATGACCGAGGCGGAATTATTACTAAATATATATCATGTAAAGAATGAAATACCTAATATTCAGGTTGGTTATGTGGATGCCTACTATGAATTTGAAAATCACCCTAAAATTACCGAAGCTTGTGATGTTATTCTTGCAAACTGTTACCCTTTCTGGGAAGGATGTAGCATTGAATATTCTCTGCTTTATATGAAAGATCAGTATGGCAGGGCAATGAAAGCCGCAAAGGGCAAAAAGGTTATTATCACTGAAACAGGTTGGCCTAACATGGGAGAGAAATTTCACGGTGCCCAACCTTCTGTTAAAAATGCACTCATCCATTTTATAAATACACAGCAATGGTCAAAGGAAGACAATATTGACATTTTCTATTTCTCATCTTTCGATGAATCGTGGAAAATAGGTGACGAAGGTGATGTTGGTGCATTTTGGGGACTTTGGGACAAAAATGAAAAGTTAAAGTACCAATTAGATAAATAAAAATGAAAACCGCATTAATAGGAGAAATTAGTAAAAAAAGTATGTTGCTTATCATTGTTGCTTTAATGAGCATGATGTCATGCAATCAAAATATGAATACAAGTCAAAAATCTATGGTAGAAACTGATCAGCAAACAGAAGGAATATTACAAGCAGAAGAAGATTTATTGTTGGGTGTTTCAGAAGCCATTTGTTATTCAGGATTTAGGAGTGGCCAACATCCCGACAGGGGAGATGGTGCTTTAAATCCATCCTATGAAGAAACACTCGAAGATCTTAAAATTTTATCCGAGAAAGCAAATTTTAAATTAATTCGAATATATGATAGTGGTGAAAATTCCGAATTGGTTCTTAGGGTTATCAAAGAAAATAATATCCAAATAAAAGTGATGTTGGGTATTTGGTTACAAGCCGAATTAAGTAATCACCTGACTTGTAGTTGGTTAACAGAACCTATTCCTGATGATGAACTTCAACAAAACAAAAAGTTAAACTTAATTGAAATTGAAAAAGGAATACAATTAGCCAACAAATACCCTGATATTGTAATTGCTATAAATGTGGGTAATGAAGCATTGGTTGACTGGAACGATCATAAAGTGGCAACCGATACCATTATTTCATATGTTAAACTAGTTCAAAAATCCATTAAGCAACCTGTTACTGTGGCTGACAACTATAAGTGGTGGGCCGAACATGGAACTGAACTTGCCAATGCTGTTGATTTTATCTCAATCCACATTTACCCGATTTGGGAAGGGAAAGATATACATGAGGGCTTGTCTTATTCCATAGAAAACTTTATGGAAGTACAAAATGCATTACCTGATGTTAAAATTGTAATTACAGAGGCTGGCTGGCCATCGGTAGCATCAGAATTTCCAAATGCTGCTAGCGAAGAAAAACAACAGCAATATTATAATGAATTTATGTTGTGGTCAAAAGAAAATAATATTACAACTTTCATTTTTGAGGCTTTTGATGAGGATTGGAAAGGCAACCCTGGCAATATGACAGGGGCCGAAAAACACTGGGGTTTATTTACAGTTGATAGAAAACCAAAGAAAGTGATGCAGCATTTATATATGGAGAAGATATATTGATAGATGATAATCATCTAACAGTTCAATATTGATTATAGCGATAATTTATTTAACAAATAAAATTACTAATGGCAGCACATTATAAAACAGCACCGGAAGATATTGTTCCCTTTGGACAGAAAATGGCTTTTGGTGCCGGCAACTTAGTTAATAATTTATTGCCTGGTGCCCTGGGTATTTTTATGTTCTTTTTAGTAACAGCATTTGGAATGGATCCTTTTTTAGCAGGTTTGCTAGGGGGGCTTCCACGAATATTTGATGCTATTACAGATCCTATAATGGGCTATATATCAGATAATACCAAATCAAGATTTGGACGTAGAAGACCCTATATTTTTGTTGGAGCCATTTTAAGTGGAATCTTATTCGCCATCTTATGGCAATTAAATCCCGAGAACACAGTGATGTATAATTTTTGGTATTTCCTTATTTTGTCATTAGTGTATTTGTTAGGAAATACAATTTTTTCAGCACCTTTAATAGGTTTGGGTTATGAAATGACTTCTGATTATGATGAGCGCACCCGATTAATGGGGTTTTCGCAAATAGTTGGTCAAGTTGCCTGGATGCTGGTACCTTGGTTTTGGGTCATAATTGCATCACCGGATATACTACCATTAGGAGCAGAAGAGATTAGTAGAATTGCTGAACTTGGATTAAGTTCTGAAGAAACAAGCAAGTTAACCACTGAAGTATTGCAGGCAAATGGAGTGCGTAAGTTTTCTATAGTTGTTGGAGCCATTTGCATAACCTTGGGTATTCTACCTGCTTTATTTTGTAAAGGAATAACCCCAGGAAGTATGGAAAATCAGGCAAAAATCACATTCGGTAGCCTGTTTACTAATTTAAAGGATTTGTTTAGAGGAATTGTCCTGATGTTTAAAAACAAACCTTTTGTGAGACTTTGCGGAGCAACTTTTTTGGTGTTTAACGGGTTTCAAATGGTGGCATCCTTTAGTTATTTCATTATTGTTTTTTATATGTTTAATGGAGATTATGTTTTAACCGGTAATTGGCCTGCTTGGTTTTCTACAATAAGTGCTGTGATTACTGCATTTTTAGTGATACCAGTTATTACAAAGATGGCTACAAAATTGGGAAAACGACGGGCCTTTATTATCTCAACAGCTATCTCAATGGTGGGTTATGCTCTTAAATGGTGGGGATTTAGTCCCGAGAATCCATGGTTAATGTTTATTCCTCTTCCTCTAATGGCTTTTGGTATTGGTGGTTTGTTTACGCTAATGATGAGTATGACGGCAGATGTGTGTGATTTAGATGAATTAGATAATGGTATGCCTCGTAAGGAAGGAACCTTTGGAGCTATCTATTGGTGGATGGTAAAATTGGGTCAAGCCATCGCTTTAATTCTTGGTGGTGCAGTATTAAGCTGGGTAGGCTTCGAACCTAGTGCCGTTACACAAACAGCCGAAACAATGACGAACATAAGAATTGCTGATATCTCAATTCCTGTTCTAACAGCAGGTCTAGCTATTTGGGTTATGTGGAAATATAATCTTAGTGAGGAGAGAGTACATGAAATAAAGGATGTATTAGTAAAACGAAGAGGAGAATTAAAATCTTAAAAAAATATATAATGAAAATAGTAAGTTTTTCAATAAGCATTTTTCTCATGGTCATTTTTATGGGTTGCAATAACCAACAAAACAAGTTGGCTGTGGATGTTTATGAAACTTCGGCAGATGGCAACCAACTCAAAAAAATAACTGAATTTCCTTTTTCGGCTGATGCAATATCTGTTCAAATTTTACCCGAAAAAAAGTTTCAAACCATTACCGGGTTTGGTGGTTCGTTTACCGAAGCCTCGGCATACTTGCTTAACAAGCTAAGTAAGAAAAATCGTAATTTGATTTTGGAAGCATATTTTGGAGATGAAGGAGCCAGATATTCTCTAACACGAACACATATGAACTCTTGTGATTTCTCATTGAGTAATTATTCATATGCTCCCATTTCAGGTGATACAAAACTAGAAAGTTTTTCGATTGTTGAGGACAAGGATGATATCATTCCCATGATAAAGGATGCAATGGCCATATCAAAAGATGGATTTAAAATTATTGCTTCACCCTGGACTGCTCCTCCATGGATGAAGGATAATAACGATTGGCGTGGTGGCAAATTGTTGCCCGAATACTATGATAGTTGGGCATTGTTTTTTTCAAAATATATAAGCGCTTACAAACAAGAGGGGATTGACATTTGGGGTTTTACTGTAGAAAATGAACCTCTGGGAAATAACAACAACTGGGAAAGCATGCATTATAGTGCTGAAGAAATGGTTGATTTTGTGGTGAACCATCTTGGGCCAAAACTTGCTACAGATGGGCATGATGTGAAAATTTTGGCGTATGATCAAAATCGTGGTGAGGAATTAATAGACTGGGCAAAAGTGATTTATAAGGATGAAAAATCTTCAAAGTATTTCGATGGATTTGCCATACACTGGTATGCAAGTACTTTCGATTGGTTTCCCAGTTCCTTGAATTTTACCCATGATATGGCTCCTAATAAATATCTTATTCAAACTGAAGCCTGCGTAGATTCGGAAGTGCCTCATTGGCAAGATGACAACTGGTATTGGTCGAAAGAGGCCACCGACTGGGGCTGGGATTGGGCGCCTGAAGAACAAAAACATCGTCACCCTAAATATGTTCCTGTATATCGTTATGCCAGAGATATTATTGGCTGCATGAATAATTGGGTTGATGGTTGGGTAGACTGGAACATGGTACTTGACCGCCAAGGCGGCCCGAATTGGTTTAAAAACTGGTGTGTTGCACCTGTTATAGTAGATCCCGAAAACGATGAGGTGTACTTTACACCATTGTATTACACAATGTCACATTTTAGCAAGTTTATCAGGCCTGGTGCAGTACGTATCGGATTTGAAAACCCGGATGCAACGCTAATGATTACAGCTGCACAAAATCTTGATGGTTCCATCGTAGTTGTGGTTTTAAATATGAATTTAGAACCAAAGAATATAAATCTGTCATTAGGCGAAAGTTCAGTTAGTGTTAAGATAAGTGCTAAAGCAATACAAACAATTATAGTTTCTTCTTAATTTTTAAACAGAATATGAAAGGAATAAAAAATATAAAAATATTGTTACTGATAGTAGGAATTTGCTTGTTATCTACTAACTATATAGTTGCTGATGTCGTATCAATTTCTGGGCAACAGATATTTGTAAATAATGCTCCATATATAATAAAGGGAATTTGTTATCATCCAGTACCAAAAGGCAGCGATAAGAGAAGTTTTGACAACTTATCAGAAGATCTAACTTTAATGGTTGAAGCTGGAATAAATACAATCCGTGTTTATTCACCCATCGATGATAAGTCTGTTTTAGATAAAATACATGAAGCCGGATTGAAAGTTATAATCAGTTTTGGATACAACCAAGACGGTTATTATGATATCCTTTCGGGATCCTTTATTAATTATGTAAAAATGCACAAAAATCATGATGCAATATTAATGTGGGAACTGGGTAATGAATACAATTATCACCCCGAATGGTTTGGCGGTGATATTAAAAATTGGTACAATGCATTAAACAACGCTGCAGAACTAGTTCATCAAAATGATCAACTGCATCCTGTTGCAACAGCACATGGAGAGCTACCAAATTCTTTGGCCCTTTCATTATGTTCCAATATTGATGTGTGGGGAATGAATGTTTATCGATGGGATAATCCGGGGGAGATTTTTATTGAATGGAGTGCTTTAAGTACTAAGCCAATGTATCTTTCTGAAGCTGGAGCCGACAGTTACATGACCATTGCAAAATATGGTTATGATATGGGTGAAAATGAAAAGGCACAAGCGGATGCTACTGCAAATATTCTGGATGCTGTTATCAATAATCAGAAAATCTGTTCCGGTGTTACTTTATTCGCATTTGTGGATGAACTGTGGAAAGCTGGTAACAATAACAAACTTGATCCGGGAGGATGGGCGCCTAATAGCAGTGGAGTTCCTTATGATGGTTCTCCAAATGAAGAATATTGGGGAATAGTTAATATTGAAAGGGATAAGAAAAAGGCTTACGAAGTTGTAAAACAGAAATATAACAACTTACACAAGTAAATGATAGATATGAGTACGAAATTAGCACTAAAAGAAAAAATTGGATACGGTCTGGGGGATACAGCCTCTCATTTTGTATGGGATATGGTTGGTTTCTGGATTCTCATTTTTTACACTGATACTTTTGGTATTTCGGCAGCAGCAGCAGGAACAATAATGTTAGTTGCAAGAGTATGGGATATGATTAGTGATCCCTTAATGGGCATTATTGCTGATAGAACTAATACCCGCTGGGGTAAATTTCGGCCCTATATATTATGGATGGCTTTGCCTTATAGTGTTTTGGCTGTACTAACCTTTACTACTCCCGACTTGGGGCAAACTGGTAAGATAATATATGCTGGAGTAACTTATATGATGTTAATGACAGTTTTTACTGCAATTAATCTACCCTATTCTTCATTGGGTGCGGTTATGAC